>JACCDH011333115.1_pt1 | contig 10439 bp, 7 predicted proteins | sample 7442481 | NCBI WGS metagenome assembly JACCDH01 (sample SAMN15323433, study PRJNA562643) | freshwater metagenome | isolation source: river surface water | place: USA:Blue River Watershed | collected 2017-08-15
CTCAATAAATCCCCGCTCGTCACCATCGCCCCCCATCAAGTTGGGCTCGGGAAAACGCCCTTCCAGCAAAGTGCAAATGGCGCGAGCTTCGGTGATCACACGGCCATCGTCCAGCTCCAGCGCGGGCACTTTGGCCAGCGGGCTTTTGGCCAAATATTCAGGTTGCCGATGCTCACCACCGTTCAGGTCCATGTTGACCATCTCGATACCGGTGATGTTTTTCTCAACCAAAAACATCAGCACCCTACGAGGGCTGGGGGCACGGTGGGCGGTGTAGAGCTTCATGATTTGTCCTTGTTGAGTACATTTGGTTTTTCGCCCACTTCAATCATCTTGCAGGCCTCTTTAGATAACTTCGTAGCAGTCTCGTCGCCGACTTTGATGAGAATGATGCGGAACGGCGGTGCTTCGATACAGCGCAACACCACAGGGGCGCTGGCTCGTATCGAGCCAGCGCAAGAGGTGCGGCAGGTCATGCATCACCATATCCGACCAGAGGTGCTTGCGCATCCAAGCCCATTTGGCGATGTCGGGAATCAAGTATTTGTCCGCGGTCTTTCAAGTGGGTGTCGAGCAACGTGAGCAGGCGCTTGTTCTCTCCCTGGTAGCGATCGATTGCAGGCTGGATTTTTCCAGGAAAGAAACGGAAGAACACATTGGCATGCCCAGCTATCGGACCGATGCCGCCCATCTGGAACATTAACCACTGCAGCACAGGCTATCTGCCCTTGGAATCTGTGGGCATGAGCTGGCCGATTTTACGGCCAGATAAATCAGGCTGCTTTTGCTCACCCTTGGACAAGCTCAGCAATTTGAGCGCGCAGGGCAGGGCCAGTACTTCGCGCGCAATGGAGACTTTGTACCCGTTAAGCGTGGCTGGGGTGCAGGGGTCGATCATGGGGAAAGGCTAACAGTCGCGCCTCAGCTGCACTGGCACCCAGATGACACCATACCTCAAAGATCCAAACCTGCACCCCGAACTCTGAGCCATTCTTTTCTCTCTCGGTACAACGGCATCACCTTATCCACCTCGTTCCAGAACGCCTGCGAATGATCTTGGTGGTGCAAATGGCACAGCTCATGAACAATCACGTAATCAAGCACTGTCAGTGGGGCCATCATGCATTTCCAGTGAAATTTCAAATCACCTTGAGCTGAGCATGAGGCCCAACGAAACCCCAAATCTTTGACATGAACTTGTCCAGGTACAACACCTATTTTTCCAGCGAAGTGGCGTACCCTTTGCTGAATTTTGATTAAGCCCTTATCAGCATAAAAATCCTTGAATGCTTGATTTGCAGTCTCTATGTCATTTTTTTTCACAAGAGATCGCAAAAGACAAAAACGCCCATCCTTGAGTTTGAGTGGCTCATCTTGTTCATCAACCAAGGACAATCGATAGCAATTGCCCAAATACAAAAATGCCTCTCCATTAACCCACTCACGCACATCACGTGTGGCATTCAATTCACGCCACTCTGCCAGATTGCGAAATATCCATAAACGTTTTGAGAAAACAGTCTCGTCTACTTGTTCTGGCGTCATTTTCAGAGGCGGTCGAACCCGAATAACACCGTCTCTCTCAATCACGATATCTGTCGTTTTACGATCTGCACCAGGCAGCAGCTGATATTGAATGTCTTGAACTTGGCGCACTTGCATTTACACACCCGCCTCATTATTCGCAGCTAACACCAATGTCTCATGACGATTCTTAGCCAACCTCATCACCTCTACCGTTACACGCTCGCGATGTGTCTTTAACAGCTCAATACCAGTTTTGGATATTTCTGTTTTGATGATGCTACGCAGTCGTTTTTGCTTGTCCGCATTCGACCAAAAGTCCAAGCTGCCAATGCTTTCTTGCAACACAAAGACCAGCGTTTCCATGAAGGCTTTTAAAGCCGCCTGATCAGCAGCTGGCACCTCACCACTTTCATAACTCACCTGCGCGACATGCTCATAAAAAGTTGTGGCCTCTCGACTCATTCCATTGTCACCATGCGTCCGTCCGGCAACAGCCTCAGCTCGCAGTTCGGTTAATTTTTCTGCCAACAAGTCCCATTGCTCTTGGTGTTTTTCAATCAATGCATCCACTTTGGCGGAAAGGCTTTTGAAAAAAGCCGGGTCTTCATCGTGGTGGACGGTGCAATGTTTGCGAATGGCGTGCTCCATTTCACTGGCTTTGGCGGCAGCATTTTTACCTGCATGTGCGGCCAACTTTTCCATAAAGTCAGGGGCCAAAAGCTCGACGGGCTCTACCTTGGGATTGATGCCCAAACTGATCAAATGCGCATTGATCAGTGACTTCACCTTTTCGCCTGCATTTCCCAAGTTCAAGCTGCTGTCTTTGTAGCGCTCTTTGGTCACAGCCAAGATATAACCAAACCGCCTGGCTGGAACGCGGTAAGGCTGTGCCGACGCATGTGGCAACACAATGTCCATGCTCATCAAAAAATTCTTCAAAAACACGTCAAAATCTGCACGGTGCTTCTCATTTTTCAGCGCAGTCACTGCGGCATCCACCACCGATGCCTCGGCTGCCATATCGGCCAAATCGCCATTTACAAACTGCTTGATTTGCTTCACACCCAAAGCATCAAAGTGCTGCAACAAGCGCTGATAACGCTCATCCAAGATTGGCAATTCGCTGCTGATATCCTGCAAGCCTGCTTTTAACTCTTGCAGCTCGTCCGTCGCGGCATAGATCGTCAAAGCCTCGGTCAAGTGATTGGCCAAGCCGATGTAATCCACGATGTAGCCACGCTTTTTCCCCTTCGCCACACGGTTGGTTCGCGCAATCGCTTGCAGCAAGGTGTGTTCGCGCAACTTCTTGTCGATGTACATCACCTGTTCTATTGGAGCGTCAAAGCCTGTCAGCAACATGTCGCAAACAATCAAGAAAGCAATGCCCGTGTTCGCCGCATCTGGATCATCTAAGTTAAACGCCTTGCAGAAGTTATCAGTGGCATTGAGTCGTGCGGCTTCCTTGCGAGCGTGCGTCACAAATGCAGCTTCGTTTGTTCCATCTGACGAAATCACAACCGCTGTTTTTAAAAACTTCAGCTTTGCCAATAGGTCCGGGTCTGAACTGGCTTTTTGCTCCTCAACGGCAATGCGTTCAGACACAGCAGCCCGAATGCCGTTTTGATAACGAATGCATGCCAACTTTGAATGACACACCACCTGCGCCTTGAATCCGTTGGGCAAGATGTTGTCTACGTAATGCCCCACCAAGTCTTTGGCAATCGCGTTGATGCGGTTCTCAGCCTCAAGCAAATCGCTTGTTGCGCCATATTTTTTCTTTATGGCCAACAAATCTTCAGCACTACGGTCTTTGAACAAGTCCTCAAACGCCGTGTCAAACACATGCTTTTCATTCAACGCCGTGTCTGCTGTTTTGCCTTCATACAAAATTTGCAACGTGACGCCATCGTCAACCGAGTCCATCAACTTGTACTTGTCAATGTACTCACCAAAACGCTTATGTGTCTTGCGCCCCGCATGCCTATCGGTCAACAACGGTGTTCCGGTGAATGCAATACGAGTGGCGTTCGGGAATGCCTCAAACAAGTTGTCACCCAAATCGGAACCTTGCGTGCGATGCGCTTCGTCAACCATCAAAATAATGCGATCTGACGGATTCACAACGCCAAAGGTTTGCGCCGCAGGAATAGCCAGATAGGTACCCAATGCCTCAGCCACCGTATTGGTCAGCGCTTCTTTGCGCTCTTGGAACTTATGCACCATGACCATATTCACATCTGAGCTGTCAGAACTCAGTTGTCTCCGCAAAGCGTTTCTGGTTTCGATCACATTCACACGCGCGCCGATCAACGTAGCGGTTTCACCCAACTGCTCTTCCAAATCTTGGCGGTCATTAACCAGTACGATTTTGTAATCGTTCAAGTCACTGCTTGCGCGCAACATGCGCGCTAAGAACACCATGGTCAACGACTTGCCAGAACCTTGCGTATGCCACACCACACCACTACGCTCTGCGCTGGTATCCCCTGTGCGCAAACGTTGCAGCACCTTGGCTGCAGCACGGAACTGCTGATAACGACATACCACTTTGATGCGTGGGCCACTGTCTGTGTCTTTAAACACGGCACTGGTTCGAAGTATTTGCATCAAATTCGACTTGGTCAGCATGCCTGCCACCAAGCGTTGCTGCGCATTCATGCCGTCTAGGTCGTCATCAGAAATGGGATAGAGGGTTTTCCAGTCGTAAAAGTGCTCTTCGCTTGAAGTGATCGTGCCGTAGTCAGCCTCTAATCCGCAGCTGCGTATCAGCAACAAACTACTGTGAAACAAACGCGGCTCCCCCTCACGCAAACCAGCAACGGCCGTTTCGGGGCGTTTGTTCATGTAGCGCTGCAATTGCACAAACGCCTCAGCCATGGGGTTGGCACAAACCTCTGAACCTTTTTTGCACTCCACCACACACAGCGGTATGCCGTTCACCAGCAGCACGATGTCGGGAATGATGAACGCCTTCACGCAGCCAGGCGTGTCAATGCGGAATTGATTGATGGCGTGAAAGCTGTTGTTTTCAGGGTGTTCAAAATCAATCAGCTTCACCACGGGGTCTGACTCCCCCGTTTCTTCATTCACATCCACTTGCGCTTTGAACAACAGCGCCTGAATCGCCTCATTGGCTTCTAGCAATGTGCGATTGGGTTGACGCAACAGCTGGCTGCGTAAATCGTCCAACTGTCGGTCTGTTAGCCATGGCTGCCCATCGGGTAAGGCATTGATGCGGCGCACAGCCTCATCAAACACATTTGGCAACATCCATTCGCGAAAACTTCGGCGCAAACTGGGTGCGGCGTCTTGCGGCACGCCATTGCCCTGATCAATCACCGTCCAGCCCTGTGCGGCCAACTGGTGAAGAAAAGGTTGCTCTACCTCGCTGTATTCCGACATGCGCTGCGTTGTCAATCTGTCGCAGAGTAGCGGCTTGAGGCGGTCAAACGCTCCAGCGCAAAGCTAACGGCTTCGTCGGTAAATAACTTGGCCTTGCGCTGTCCAGCGTCTGCGATTGGCCAAGCCAGCAACCCCTCACGCACAGACTGCACATTGGGCTGTGCGCGTTGGTTGGTCAAAAGCCAGTCAACCGTTGCAAGCAGCTCCATACCAAATGGGGACTCAAAGCCGTCGATGAGCGCAGCAGTCTCTTCCAGCGCAGGCAAGTAATCTTTCGCTTCACTTTGCAAATACGCCTGAACCAGATCTTTGCGCTGGTCGTCAAACCAGATCACATCAAAAGGCATCGAATCTGCAATGCGCTTTTCACTGTGCAAATAACTACCGTCCAAGCTGTTGAGCAAATGGTTCAAGCCTGGTGCAAAGGGGCCGAACTTATTGGGCTCAAATTTCAAATTCAACGTGTTGGCGGGGTTGAGTAGCTCGATAGAACGTTCAAGAAACCAAGCCAGTTTTTGAACTTCCAGCAAGCTGCATTCCATACCTAACACCCAATAGCGTCGCACCAATTCAGCGATCAAGGCGCGTGCAGGTGTTAGCTTCTCAACGCCAGCGCGTTTGGCCACGTTTTGGTATTGCTTGGTCGGTTCAAAAACAATGATGTCGATGTTGGGCAAATCACCCAATGCACGCTCAATCTCGGGCTTCACCAGCTCCCAAGCCAGCCCGCCATTGCCGGCGCCCAAAGGGGGAATGGCAATGGACTGCACATTGTTTTCAATCAGAAACTGGCGAAGGTCTTGCAAACCTTCAATCACCCATGCCAACTGTGAAGGCGAGCGCCAATGTTGCTTGGTCGGGAAATTCACAATCCAGCGAGGGCCATCCAGCTCTGCGGGTTGTGTGATGAACATGTGGCCTGTACGCACCTGGCCCGCCTTGCACGCGGCGGCATATTGGCGATAGTTGTCAGTAAAACGGTCTTTGAACATCAAGGCAATGCCTTTGCCCATCACGCCGACGGTGTTCACTGTGTTCACCAACGCTTGCGCGCGGGCTTCCAGCAAATTACCTGTTGTGAAATTGAGCATCAGAAATACCACCCTGGTCGTGCATGAACCGTCAAATCCAGCCCTTGGGCTGCAACTTGCACTTGAGCCTGTATTTTGCCTTCTTCTGAATGGGAAACAATCCCGATCAACCCCGACACCGGGCAGTGCTGATGAATCAAAGCCTCAGCCTGATAACGCTCAAACCTAGCTGGATCGTTCTCATCCCTGCGGAAGTCCCGTGCTTGCAACAAGGGCCAATCCACCTGGTCTAAATGAGCCAAATCGTCGTAATACTTGGCCCAACGGTAATACGCATGCATATTGGTAAACAAGAAGGGCAGCCCTTGCTTGGCGATGTGGTGCAGGCTCGACACCAAAATCACGATTTCATCGTTGTTGCGCTGCTGGACACCTCCACGCCCAGAACGGATGTTGCGCATCATCACAGAAAAGGGCGTGAAATAAAAAGGCACGTAATCATTCAGCAGCCCACCGGGTGGCATGGGCACCACATGGCGGGCTCGCTTGTCGATCAACTCTGAATTTCCAATACTCACCCAGTTCGGTGCACGCAATGCACTGTTACCACAGTGCAAACCATGCGCCAACACCCACGGCAAATTGTCGCGATGGATGATGCGCCAAATCAGCGCTTTTTCTGGGTTGAGGTTGTAGAACAGGCTAGCCACCTGCAGCCTCCAGAGCTTCGGGTTCGGGTTCGACCTTGACTGGAATTTTGCCGGTGAGCAGGTCTTGCATGAGGCCGAGTTTCTGAGCGCGTAGATGTACAAGGTAGTTCCGCTGTCCATCGAGGACAGCTTCGTGAGCGTCGATCCGCGAAACAATCAGCGCTTGTTCTTCCGCAGACGGGAGGAGGACAGGCACCATTGCAAGCTTCTCTTGAGTCAAGTGGGCGATGCTCGACTGAGATGTGAAATCAGCAAATTGCCCGTTTGCTTGCGCAAAGTGCATGTACCAAAGCATGAATCTGGGCTTAATGTTTTCGTGTTTGATCCGAAGGCGGTGGATTGCTTTTTGATAGAAGCAGTTCTCCATTTTCGACTCCCAAATGGCCGTGCGACCGACTTCTCCACCCTCGCAAACCAGCAGATCTCCCTCTTTGAGGGCAAACTTCCTCTGTTCTTCTGGGTTGAAGTCCATGCTATCCAAATGATCCAAATCGAGTCTGTTCCACTGAACACTTCGGTTTCCTAAATACGGAAACGAATTCTTTCCAGTCTTGGCCAGTTGATTGAGCATCTTTCCAAGCTGAATCTCAAAGTGATTGCCAATTTGACCAATCTCCCACTCCCTCGGAACCCACCCAATCGCCGTTTCTTGATACAGCTCAGGCGCTTGTTCACGGGGTGGGCGCAGTTGGCCATTGGGCAGCACGCCACGGGTGAAGAGGTCGTGCATCAGGCCCGCTTTGATGTGCTGGTATTTCTCGATCAGTGCTTCGGTTTGTTCGATGGCGGTGTCGATGGTGGAGAGGATGGTGGCAATTTTTCGCTGTTTATCTATGTGAAAAGCTGGCAACCCATATTGTTTTTTTATCACACTTGGATGAGCCTTCGAGGTGTAGTCGAAGGTCAGATACCTATGCTGATGAACCAATGAATAAAAGACGAATTTAGGATGCCAACGTGCAGGTTTGATCCGCATAAAGCCACAAACATTGGTCACTGAATATTTGTGCTTTGGACGATAGAAAAAATAACCGCCGCCGTCAACTGACCAAGAGATTAACTCTTCATCAAACATGAATTTTCCATACTCACCAAAGAGCCCGTTGTTCTGGGCTGACGATGAATAAATAGGAAATGACCCCGGATGCCTAGTGATATCGTCTTTAGAGATTACGTCACCACGACCAAGTGTCAATTCCCCGGCACTGATGAGTTCATCAAGCCGTCGAATGGATATTTCACTCATACCCCAGCTCCACCAAAAACTTCTGCAGCTGCACAGCAGCAGCATCGCGCTCGGCTTCTATGTGTTTGGCGGTCACGGCGTATTTGCGCCACACGTTTTCTATCGCAGCCACGCAGGCGCGTTGGTGGGCACGCAGGAAGTGTTGGTAGTTGGCAAACAGCACTTGCCCCAAGCGCTGGATGATGATGACGCGGGCCTCGTCGTCGCTGATTTTCAAGCGGGCTTGCTCCACCAAGGCATCTTTTTTATCGGTGGTTGTTTTGATATGAGCCTTGAGGGTTTTGGCTTCATCTTCCAGCGCTTTGTGGCGCTTGAGCTGCACCTCAATGCGGGTCACCTCTGCCGCAAAGGTTTGCCAGTCGCCCAGCGCGGGGTCGCGCTTGGCAAGCTTGGCCATGCCTTTGGCATCTTTCATGGCGGCTTTCAGTGCCTTCACCTGGTCTGCGGGCAGCACGCCTGTGTCTTCGCTGTCCTCAAAGTCTTCTTCGCTGGCGGCGGCAAACAGGGCTTGCAGTTCGGCCAAGCGAGCGTGCTGGCTTTCTAACTCGGCCAGCACTTGCGGAAACTGGCTTTGCAAAATGTCGTCGTCTGGGATCAGCTCTGGTCCCCAGCCGCTGGCGGCGATGGATTTGAGGTCTGATGCGAGCATCTGGTAAAAGTTGGCAAACGCGCCGCGCACTTGGTAGCGGGTGAGCAGATTTTGCTGGCCAAAGGTGCGTTCAATGCCTTTGAGCAACTCGGCCCTGACCGCATACACATTGCGCTGGGTGCTGTGTTGGTTGGTGGCATCGGGGGCCAAGGCCTCGACCACAGGCAAGTTGGCTTGCCACCATGCATTCAGTTGCTGCATGAACTCGTCTTGGCGCTGCTGCACGCCCTGGTGCTGCGCCACATGGTCTGCAATGGCGCGCAGGTTTTGCAAGTCGGGTGTGAAGTCGGCATAGATGGTAGAGCCCTGACGCGGTGCAAAGCAGCTGTCGCGCAGGCCGGGGTAGTTTTGCCAGAAGTGCTGCAAAGAATCCACTTCAATCACGGGCACACCGCCATGCAAATGGGCACGCACATCGTGTGGCTCAGGCGGTGGCGCGTTGTCTACATAACGGCGAATGTTGCAGTTGTAGTCTTCGGCGGCAATTTCTCCCACGGGCACACGGCGGGCATACGCGGGTATGTCTTGTCCTGCACGGTAGGCGTCCACCACTTTGTCGATGTCTTCAGCGCGCAGGTGGTTTTGGGCTTTGCCTTCACGGTATTCCCGGTCGGCGTTTATGAACAACACATGCTCACGTTGTTGTGCGCCGTCTTTGTTGAGCACCAAAATGCAAGCGGGAATGCCTGTGCCGTAAAACAAGTTGCCTGGCAAACCAATGACAGCCTCCAGGTAGCCGCTGTCAATGAAATGTTTGCGCGCTTCGCGCTCTTCGCCACCGCGAAACAACACGCCATGTGGCATGACGGTGGCCATGCGGCCTGTGGCAGTGAGCACGGCCAACATGTGCTGCACAAACATGAGGTCGGCTTTTTTGCCTTTTTCGGGCATCCACACAGGGAAGCGCCCCGGAAACTGAATGTCTTTTTTAATGTAGTTTTGGCTAAAAGGCGGGTTGGCCAACACGCGGTCAAAACGGCGCAGTTGGTTGGATTCGTCTTTGTGCTGCGGTTCACGCAGTGTGTCTTGCTGGCGAATGTCGGCATCGGGAATGCCGTGCAGCAGCATGTTCATTTTGCAGATGGACCAAGTAGTACCCATCTTTTCTTGGCCAAACAAGCGCACGTTGGTGGCGTCTTGCCCCTTTTCGCGCACATAGTCGCGCACTTGAATGAGCATGCCGCCCGAGCCCACGGTAGGGTCATACACGCGCATGCCGTCTTCAGGGTTGCAAATTTCAACGCAAATGCGCACCACCTCAGCCGGGGTATAAAACTCGCCTGCTTTTTTGCCCGCTGAATCGGCAAAGTATTTGATCAGCCATTCATACGCAGCGCCCAACAAGTCAGGAAATTCAAAGTCACTGTCTTTGAGCGGGATCTTGTCAAAGTTTTGAATGAAATCAGCCAGCGTGTCATCGTCCAGCGTGGTCTGGCCAATCTTGCGGTTGAAGTTGATCGTGCCTTTGAGCACGTCTTGGAGTGCTTCGTGGTTCTCGTCTTCTAACGCTTCCAATGCTTTGTTGAGCATGGAGCCGACATTGACTTTCAAATGCTTGAGTGCAGGGTGAGGCACCGCGACTGGCTTGCCATCTTTGGTGGTGTGCTCAATCCAAGGGGTACTCCAGCGCGCACGCTCAGGAACAAAGAAATATTTGCCTGAGTAATGGTCTTCATCTTCTAAGTTCAGTGCAATTTCAGCTGCACTCAAACCCTGTGCTTCGCCCTCTTGCCTAATGGCTGCACGACGTTCATCAAACAAGTCGCTGGCTCGCTTGAGGAACAACATGCCAAAGATGTATTCCTTGTATTCACTGGCGTCCATGTTGCCGCGAAGGGCATCGCAGGCCGTCATCAGCAGATTTTCAAGACGAG
>JACCDH010505831.1_pt1 | contig 10438 bp, 11 predicted proteins | sample 7442481 | NCBI WGS metagenome assembly JACCDH01 (sample SAMN15323433, study PRJNA562643) | freshwater metagenome | isolation source: river surface water | place: USA:Blue River Watershed | collected 2017-08-15
GGCGCAGAAGCCAACGGCTTGTCAGAAAGCAAAGCTGACGAAGTCTTTGACTTGATGGAAAAGTTTGCGGGCTACGGTTTCAACAAGTCGCACGCGGCCGCTTATTCCCTGTTGGCGTACCACACCGGCTGGCTCAAGGTGCACTACACCGCCGAGTTCTTCTGCGCCAACATGACCGTGGAAATGGACGACACCGACAAGCTCAAGGTGCTTTATGAAGACGCTTTGAAGTTCGGCATCACCTTCGACCCGCCCGATGTGAACCGGGGTCACTACCGCTTTGAGCCGGTCACCGACAAGGTCATCCGTTACGGTCTGGGCGCCATCAAGGGCACGGGCCAGCAGGCGATTGAAGCGATCGTGGCCGCCCGCAACGAAGGCGGCCCCTTCACCAGCTTGTTTGACTTTGCCGTGCGCGTGGACCGCACCCGTATCAACAAGCGCACGGTCGACGCGCTGATCAAGGCCGGGGCTTTTGACTCCTTGCACATGAACCGCGCCGCTTTGTCGGCCAGCATCGACCGGGCGTTTGAGTTCTCGAATGCCACCACGGCCAACGCCAACCAAGGCGGGCTGTTTGACATGCTGGGCGATGATTCGCACGGCTCGAGCACGCAAGAGCCTGATTTGGTCGATGTGCTGCCCTGGGGCATCAAGGAGCGCTTGCTCCTGGAAAAAACCGCCGTGGGCTTTTACCTGTCGGGGCATTTGTTCGATGCGGTCGAGCGCGAGGTGCGCCAGTTCGCACGCCGCAAGATCGACGACCTGATCGACAGCCGAGAGTCCATGGTGCTGGCAGGCATCGTCAGCGATCTGCGCATCATCAACGGCCAGCGCGGCAAAGTGGCCATCTTCAAGCTCGACGACAAATCGGGCGTGATGGAAGCCACCGCCGACGAAGGCCTGATCAACTCGGCCAAAAACTTGCTCAAAGACGATGAGTTGATCATCGTCACCGCCAAGATGCAGGCGGACCGATTTTCAGGTGGTTTTCGCTTGAAGATGGAGCAGATCATGGACCTGGGCGCGGCGCGTTGCCGCTATGGCAAGTTCCTGCGCGTGGCCGTCAATGGCCGTGCGCCCGACATTGCGCGTTTGGTCAGAGAGTTCCCGGCGCAACGCGAGCAAACCGAGCAGGGCGATCTGGTCCGCGGCTTGCCGGTGCGCCTGAAGCTCGAGCGCCGCGACGGCGAAGTCGGCGCCCGTGCCGAACTGGCGCTGGGCGAGCAAGCCCGTTTCTTCCCGTCCGATGCGGCACTGGCCAGCTGGATGGCGCAGGCCGATCAGGGGCAAGCGGTCATTGTGTACGAGGACAACAACCCCATACTGACGCTGCGGACAGTGTCGCAGTAAGGCTTTTGGGAATCCTCTACCGAGGGGCCCTGAGGCATCAGGGCGTGGGGCTTTCGAAGCCCTGTGCGTGGGTCAGTCCTGCGGCCTGAAACCCAACACAATGACGGACGGCACGCGGCCATCGGTGTCTTTGGGGAAAACTTCAGTCTTGTCGATCGCGCGCAGCACGGCGTCGTCCCAGGCGCGGTTGCCGCTGGACTGCACGATGCGTCGGCTGAGGATGGTGCCGTCGGGGCTGACTTTGACTTCGACTTCGGCCCGCGGATTGCCCACCACATCGCCGGGGTAGGTGATGTTGGGTTTGATGCGGCCCACCAAGCGACCCGCATAACTGGACGAGGGGCCCGCTGACTTGAGGGCGCTGCCCGTGGCGTTTTCGCCGCCCGAAGCCCCGGCCAGGCCTTGCATGCGTTTGAGGTTTTCACTGCGCAGTGCGTCCATGCGGGCAGCATCGGCTTTGGCCTCTGCCGCTTTTTTGGCTTCTGCTTTTTCGGCGGCCTTTTTCTTTTCAAGCTCTTTGTCGGCCTTTTCTTTGGCCAGCTTGTCCTTCTCGGCTTTTTCCTTGGCGGCTTTTTCTTCTTTCTCGCGCTCTTTGCGCTTGAGCTCGGCCTTGTCTTTTTCGGCTCTCTCTTTTTCGAGCTTCTCGGCTTCTTTTTTCTTCTCGAGCTGCTTTTTCTTTTCCAGCGCAATTTGCGCATCGCGCTGCTCGATCCGTGGATCGGGGGCAGGGGGCGCGGGCTTGGCTTTGGGTTCTGGCTTGGGCTCGGGTTTTGGAGGTTCAGGTTCGGGCTGAGGTGAAGGTGGCGGCTCTTGCAGGCGGGGCGCAGCGGCCTGCGGTGTGGCGGACCATAACTCGGCTTCGGCCTGCACGGTCTGAGGCTGGGTGCGCCACTGGGTGGCCAGCGTCAACGCCAAGAACAACACCGCATGCGCCACGATGGCGATCAGCAAGGAGCCTTGCCGTCCCTCGGGTGGGGGCGGCGCAAACTCCAGATGCGGTGCGGGGCGTGGACTCAAAGCCGAATTCCTCATGCGGTGCTCAGGGCGCCAATTGCACCGACAAGCCCACGCGGGCAACACCTGCGCGTTGCAGGCTGTCCATGACCTTGACCACGGTTTCGTATTTCACGGTGCGGTCGGCGCTGATGACCACGGCGGTGTTGTCGCTCGGGCCGATGGCGGTTTTCACGCTGGCGGCCACATTGGCCAGATTGGCTGTGTCGGTTTTACCCTCGATGACCAACTCCAGCTGTTCGTCTTTTTGGATCACGACTTGGATGACCTTGTCGGGTTGTTTGGCGGCTTTGCCCACGCTGGGCAAGTCCACCATGCTGGGCGTGATCATGGGGGCGGTGACCATGAAGATGATCAGCAGCACCAACATCACGTCGATGAAGGGCACCATGTTGATTTCAGCGATGGTGCGTCGACCGCGACCCCGGGATGAAACGGCGGGCATGCTGCTTCCTTCAGTGGCCAGAAGCCGAGTTGCTGCCACCGGCCGAGCCCAGGCTGCGCTGCAGGATGTTGGAGAACTCTTCGATGAACGTTTCCATCTTGATGGCGATGCGGTCCACGTCGTGCGAGAAACGGTTGTAAGCCAGCACAGCTGGAATGGCCGCAAACAGGCCAATGGCGGTGGCCACCAAGGCTTCGGCAATGCCAGGGGCCACGGTGGCCAGCGTCACTTGCTGCAGGCTGGCCAAGCCGGTGAAGGCGTGCATGATGCCCCACACCGTGCCGAACAAGCCCACATAGGGCGAGATCGAGCCGACCGAAGCGAGGAAGGCCAACTGGGCTTCGGCCACATCCATCTCGCGCTGGAAACTGGCGCGCATGGCGCGGCGTGCCCCGTCGAGCAAGGTGCCGGCATCGCTGATGCGGCGCTCGCGCAGTTTTTGGTATTCGCGCATGCCGCTGGCAAAAATGCGCTCCATGGGGCCCGACATCTTGGCGTTCTGCGTGGCGGCGTTGAACAACTCGTTCAGGCTGGTGCCCGACCAGAACACGCGCTCAAATTCTTCGTTGAGGTTCTTGATGCGTTTGATCGCCGAGAGCTTGCGCACAATGGCCGCCCAGCTGGTGACCGAGATGGCCAGCAAAATGCCGACCACCAGTTGCACCACGAAGCTGGCGTGCAGCAACAAGGAAACGATGGACATGTCTTGGTTCATTGGAGGTCTCCCGATGGGCCGCCCCAAGGGCGACCTGTGCCCCCTCGGGGGGCAGCGATTACACAAAGTGATGAGCGTGGGGCTTTCATTTCAAAGCTTCCAGAACGGTGGCCGGAATGCGGCCCGGTTTCAAAGTTTGGCTGTCCACCCAGCCGATGCGAATGGTGCCTTCGGCCAGCAAACGGTCGGTTTGGCCGGGGCTGTGCAGGTAAGCGCGTTGGGCAATGGTCAGGCTGACCCGACCGGCCTCTTGCAGCTCGGCGGTCACCCGCAAAGTATCGTCCAAGCGGGCTGGGGAATGGTACTTGACGGCGGTTTCGCTCACCACGAACATGCCGCCCGATGCGTCGCGCAACACCTGCTGGCCAAAACCCAGGCTGCGCAGCCATTCGGTGCGGGCGCGTTCAAAGAACTTCAGGTAGTTGGCATAGAACACGATGCCACCGGCGTCGGTGTCTTCCCAATAAATGCGGATGGGGAATTCAAAAGGCGTGTTCATGGGTGCAACCAAGCTTTCAGGCGCGCAATGGCCGTTTGCAATTCGGTCATCGAGTTGGCCGTAGAAAACCGCACGAAGCGCGCAGTCTGGTCGGTGCCAAAGTCGCGGCCGGGTGTGATGGCCACATGGGCATGTTCCAGCGCGGCAAAGGCAAAGTCCCAACTGTCCTTGAGGCCCAGTTTTTGGCAGGCGGATGTGCAGTCGGCCCAAGCGTAAAAAGCGCCGTCGGGGGCCACGGGCACGGTCAGGCCCAGCGCGTTCAGGGCAGGGATGAAGTAGTCACGCCGGGCCTTGAACTCGGTACGGCGGCGCTCGTATTCGGCCAGGCTCGCGGGCTCAAAGCAGGCCAGGGCCGCTTGTTGGGCCACGGTGCTGGCACAAATGAACAGGTTTTGCGCCAAGCGTTCGAGCACCGGCACCAGTGCCTCAGGCACTACCAACCAGCCCAGACGCCAACCGGTCATGTTGAAGTATTTGCTGAAGCTGTTGATGCTGACGATGTCTTCGCCCAGCGCCAAAGCGCTGTGACCAAACTGTTCATCGTGGCTCAGGCCCAGGTAAATCTCGTCGATCAGGGTGATGCCACCGCGTGCCTGCACCACCTCGTGGATGCGGCGCAATTCGGCCGGATCGATGGACGTGCCCGTGGGGTTGGAGGGTGAGGCCAGCAAGACGCCGCGAGTGTGCGGCCCCCAGGCGGCGGCGACTTTGTCGGCGCTGAGCTGAAAGCGCTCATCGGCCGTGGTGGGGATCAACTTGGCCACGCCTTCTGCTGCACTCACAAAGTGGCGGTTGCAAGGGTAGCTTGGGTCGGGCATCAGGATTTCATCGCCGCGATCGATCAGGGCAAGGCAGGCCAGTTGCAAAGCGGCCGATGCGCCTGCGGTGATGACGATGCGCTTGGCCGGCACTTGAACGCCAAAGCGCGTGCCATACCAGTCGCTGATGGCCTGGCGCAAAGGCTCCAGGCCCAAAGCCGGGGTGTATTGGGTCTGGCCGGCATCGATGGCCGCTTGCGCCGCCGCCTGAACCAAAGGCGGTGCGGTGAAGTCAGGCTCCCCGATGTTGAGGAACACGACGGGTCGGTCGGTGTGGGCCACTTCACGGGCTTTTTGCGAGGCGGCCTTGGCCACCTCCATCACGTAAAACGGCTCGATCCGCTCGGCGCGTTGAGAGATGCGCATGTTCAGCGGGTGGCCTTACTTGATGCGACCGGCTTGGCGGTCGGCTTGCACTTCGGCAGCACGCAGCTCGGGGGCCAAGCCGCCCAGCACCGCGTTGACGTATTTGTGGCCGTCGGTGCCGCCAAAGTCTTTGGCCAACTCGATGCACTCGTTGAGCACCACGCGCCAAGGCACGTCCAGGCAATGCTGCAGCTCGTAAACGCCGATCCACATCACGGCGTGCTCCACCGGTGAGATCTCGGCAAAGCTGCGGTCCAGTTTGGGGCCGATCAGGGCGTCCAGGGCTTGGGCTTGTTCGGTGCAGCCGTAGAGCAGGGCGTCGTAGTGGGCCGAGTCGGCTTTGTGAAAGCCCGACAGGTCACGCGTGAACACATCGATGTCAGACGCTTCGTTGCGGCCCACGATGTGCTGGTACAGCGCCTGCAGCGCGAATTCACGCGAGCGGCTGCGGGCGGGCTTGGCCGAGGACTTTCGGGTGCCTGCGGCTGCGGGGGTCTGGGGGGCGGTCTGATCGTTCATCAGGCGGTCTCTTCGTCGTCAAGTTCTTCGGCCAAGTCGGCCGAGAGGTCTTCCATCAGGCAAGCCATCTCGACGGCCACGCGGGCAGCGTCGCGGCCTTTTTCGGTTTGACGGGCCACGGCTTGCTCGAGGTTCTCGGTGGTCAAGATCGCGTTGGCGATCGGCAAGTTGTAGTCCAGTGCGATGCGGCTCACGCCTGCGCCCGACTCGTTGGCCACCAATTCAAAGTGGTAGGTCTCGCCACGGATGATGCAGCCCAAGGCAATCAGCGCATCGTATTCGGCACGCTCGGCCATGGCTTGCAGGGCAATCGGCACTTCCAGGGCGCCGGGCACCATGACGTGGTCGATGTTGGACACGCCCAGGGCTTCGAGTTCCTGGATGCAGGCTGCCGCCAAGGCATTGGTGATGTCTTCGTTGAAGCGCGCTTGGACGATGCCAAGGTGCAGGAATTGACCGTCGAGTTCTTGTTCTTGACCTTTGTTCGCGTCGAGCATGTTTATTCCTTGGGGATGTAGCCGGTGATTTCGAGGCCGTAGCCGGTCATGCTGGGCATGCGGCGGGGTTGGCCCATGAGTTTCATTTTGTGCACGCCGCATTCACGCAGAATTTGAGCGCCCACGCCGTAGGTGCGCAGGTCCATCTTGCCGCGCTCGGGCGCTTGTGCAGAGCGGGCACGCCCTTCAAATTGGGCCAGCAACTGGTCGGCCGATTCGCCGCAGTTGAGCAGCACGGCCACGCCACAGCCTTGGGCGTTGAGGTACTGCAAGCTGGTGTCCAGGCTCCAAGAGTGCATGGACCGGTTGATTTCCAGCGCGTCGAGCACCGACAGGGGCTCGTGCACACGCACAGGCACTTCGGTGGCGGCCGACCACTGGCCTTTGACCAGCGCCAGGTGCACGGTTTGGCTGGGTTGGTCGCGAAAGGCGTGGGCCGTGAATTCGCCGTGTGCGGTGTGCAAGGTTCGGCTGCCGATGCGCTCGACCAGAGATTCGTTGCGGCTGCGGTATTCGATCAGGTCGGCAATGGTGCCGATCTTGAGGCCGTGCTCGGCGGCGAAGATTTGCAAATCGGGCAGACGGGCCATGGTGCCGTCGTCTTTCATGATCTCGCAGATCACAGAAGAGGGGGAGCAACCGGCCATGGCGGCCAAATCGCAACCGGCTTCGGTGTGGCCTGCGCGCATGAGCACGCCACCGTCCACGGCTTGCAGCGGGAAGATGTGACCTGGCTGCACCAGGTCGGTGGGCTGGCTGGACTTGGCCACCGCCACTTGCACGGTCTTGGCGCGGTCAGCGGCCGAGATGCCGGTGGTCACGCCTTCAGCGGCTTCAATCGACACGGTAAACGCCGTGCTGTAAACGGTGCCGTTGCGGGCTGCCATGGGCGGGAGCTTCAGGAACTCGCAACGCTCGCGGGTGAGCGTCAGGCAAATCAGGCCTCGGCCAAAGCGGGCCATGAAGTTGATGGCTTCGGGCGTGACGTGGTCAGAGGCCAGCACCAAATCGCCTTCGTTTTCGCGGTCTTCTTCGTCAACCAAGATCACGATGCGACCAGCCTTCATTTCGGCCACGATCTCTTCGACGGGCGAGATCGCCACGGGTTTCAGTTGCTCTGGGGCGTTCATGAAGGGTCTTTCTGGATCAGGCCAGCGCTGAGCATGCGCTCAACGTAGCGGGCGACGGTGTCGATTTCGAGGTTGACAGGGCTGCCAGCAGACAAGCTGCCCAGCGCCGTGTTGTCCACGGTGTGGGGGATGAGGTTGATGCTGATCTCGCAGCCATCGGCTAGATCGGTCACGCGGTTGACCGTGAGGCTCACACCATTGACCGTGATCGAGCCTTTGTAAGCCAGGTATTTGGCCAAGGCATGGGGCGCCAGAATGCGCAACTCCCAGCTTTCGCCGATCTGGGCAAAGTGGCTGATGTGGCCCACGCCATCGACGTGACCGGACACGATGTGCCCACCCAGTCGGTCGTGGGCGCGCAGCGCTTTTTCGAGGTTGATGGGGCCTTCTTTGTCTAAGCCGCTGGTTTTATCCAACGATTCGGCCGAGATGTCGATCGTGAATTGACGGCTCTCGGGGCTGAAGGTGGTGACGGTCATGCAAGCGCCGTTGAGGGCGATGCTGTCGCCCAAGCCCACATCGTCAAGGTACCCGGCGGGGGCCTCGATGGTGAGGCGCTTGCCATGGAGTAAAGAGCGACCCAGGTCGTGAATGGCGACGATTCGCCCCACGCCGGTGATGATTCCGGTAAACATCCGTCTATTTTCGCAGGGATTGCGGCGGAATCGGACCGGCAGACAATAAAAACCCCTGAAGAGGCGAAGTGGGTATCGAATCTTCCAGTTTTATCAGGGTAAACAGAGTTCTGAGTGACCCGTGGGCTGCCTAAAATCTGTTGCAGTGCAGCATGTTTGCTGTTAATTGTGATTTTTGGAATCCTTTGTGCCCAAGTCCACCACTCCCAACGATTCCCCCGATGCAACTGCAGACGCATCGGTCGAGGTGCGCACGATCAAGAAGTACCCCAATCGGCGTTTGTACGACACACAAGCGTCGGCCTATGTGACCTTGGCGGAGGTGAAAAAGCTGGTCATGAACGGCGCTGCCATGGTGGTGCGTGATGCCAAAACCGGCGAAGACCTCACGCGCTCCATCTTGTTGCAAATCATTTTGGAAGAAGAGTCGGCTGGCGTGCCCATGTTCAGCGAGGCGGTGCTGTCCAACATCATCCGTTTTTATGGCCACACCATGCAGGGTTACATGGGGTCTTATTTGGAGAACCATGTGCAGTCTTTCATGGACTGGCAATCCAAGTTGGGCGCCAACCCCCAGGCCTTGAGTCCTGAGGTTTGGGCGCAATTCATGCAGTGGCAAAACCCGCTGATGCAAAACATGTTTTCAGGTTTGGCCAATCCTTCACAGAACGTGATGGCCCAAATGCAGGAGCAAATGCAAAAACAGATCCAGAAAAACGCCGAGCAGATGCTGGGGGTCCTGGGTTTGAGGACTTGATCGAGACAACATGGCCTTTTGTCACAACGCAGACGTTTTTGCGGGGACAATGGGGGCATGAGCGAAACGAATTCCAATCCCGCCCCCAAAGTGGGCTTTGTCAGCCTGGGATGCCCCAAGGCCTTGACCGACTCCGAGTTGATCCTCACGCAACTGAGCGCTGAGGGTTACCAAACCTCCAAAACTTTTGACGGTGCCGATTTGGTCATCGTCAACACCTGCGGCTTCATCGACGATGCCGTCAAGGAAAGCTTGGACACGATTGCCGAAGCCCTCAATGAAAATGGCAAAGTGATCGTCACCGGCTGCCTGGGCGCCAAGACGGGTGAGGGCGGTGGCAACATGATCCGCGAGATGCACCCCAGCGTGTTGGCGGTGACCGGTCCCCACGCCACACAAGAAGTGATGGATGCGGTGCACACCCATCTTCCCAAACCGCACGATCCTTTTCTCGATCTGGTGCCAGGCGGTTTTGGCGAGGCAGGCCTCAAGCTCACGCCCCGCCACTATGCCTATTTGAAAATCAGCGAGGGTTGCAACCACCGCTGCACTTTCTGCATCATCCCGTCCATGCGGGGTGATCTGGTGTCCCGCCCGATTGGCGATGTGCTCAAAGAGGCCAAAGCCTTGTTTGAAGGCGGGGTCAAAGAGTTGTTGGTCATCAGCCAGGACACTTCTGCTTATGGTGTTGATGTGAAATACCTCACCGGGTTTTGGGATGGCAAGCCCATCAAGACCCGCATGCTGGAGTTGGTGCGCGCCTTGGGTGAGATGGCCCGTGAGCACGATGCCTGGGTGCGCTTGCACTATGTTTACCCCTACCCCAGCGTGGACGACATCATCCCCTTGATGGCCGAAGGCTTGGTGCTGCCTTATCTGGATGTGCCTTTCCAGCACAGCCACCCCGATGTGCTCAAGCGCATGAAGCGCCCAGCCAGTGGCGAGAAAAACCTCGAGCGGATCCAGCGCTGGCGTGAGTTGTGTCCTGAGCTCGTCATCCGCAGCACCTTCATCGCGGGCTTCCCCGGTGAGACCGAAGAAGAATTCCAGCATTTGCTCGACTTCCTGCGCGAAGCGCAAATTGACCGTGCGGGGTGTTTTGCCTACAGCCCTGTGGAAGGCGCAACCGCCAACGACTTGCCCGGCATGTTGCCCGATGCGGTGCGCGAAGAGCGCCGTGCCCGTTTCATGGCGGTGGCCGAAGAGGTGTCGATCGCCCGGTTGCATCAACGCGTGGGCTCGAGCATGCAGGTCTTGGTGGATTCGGCGCCAGCCATGGGCCGCCGTGGTGGCATCGCCCGCAGTTATGGCGATGCACCCGAGATCGACGGCGTGGTGCGTTTGCTGCCGCCCGAAAAAATCAGCAAAACATTCAAAGTCGGAGAACTCATCCGTGCCCGCATCGTGGGTGTGGAAGGTCACGACTTGGTGGGGGTTCCAGTTTGATGTTCGGCCCGATGCTGTTCAGCCGCCAGGCTGACGGCGTGGGCCGTTTTTCGTCGCTTTGTGAATTGGGCAACAAAAAAGCCGAAGATCAGAAATCAACGGCTTTGAATGCATCTTATTCGATAAGATTGGTGCCCAGAAGAGGACTCGAACCTCCACGCCTCTCAGCGCTAGTACCTGAAACTAGTGCGTCTACCAATTCCGCCATCTGGGCGCCTCAGGAATAAAAGGATTGTATATCAAA
>JACCDH011569059.1_pt1 | contig 10437 bp, 10 predicted proteins | sample 7442481 | NCBI WGS metagenome assembly JACCDH01 (sample SAMN15323433, study PRJNA562643) | freshwater metagenome | isolation source: river surface water | place: USA:Blue River Watershed | collected 2017-08-15
AAACAACTCATCAAAAGAACCAAAACCCCCGGGGTACGCGACGATTGCTCTCGCTCTCAACATGAAATGCATCTTGCGTAATGCGAAGTAATGAAACCGAAAACTTAATCCTGGGCTGATATATGGATTTGGATGCTGCTCTCGAGGCAAACTGATATTGAAGCCGATTGTTTTATCGCCCGCTTCAAAAGCACCTCGATTTGCCGCCTCCATAATTCCAGGGCCACCACCGGTGCAGATATGGAGCTTATTGACATCTTTTACTTGCGTTGCATTATATGCAGCAACTAAAGCACCAAACTCCCTTGCCGACTCATAGTACTCACTGTGAAGAAGCGCTTGATTGGCAAGCGCAATTTCTTCTGGGGTTCTGGCCTTTTCTTGAAGTTCTACAGCCTTTGCATGACTTACAAAGCGAGTTGATCCAAACACGGTAATCGTATGATCAATTCCTTGCTCCTTCAGAAGAACCTCAGGCTTCAAAAGCTCCAACTGAAAACGGATTCCCATAGTCTCTCGCCGAGCTAGGAATGCTTCATCCGCAAATGCAAATTTGTAAGAATCCTCGGAATCTTGCTCGGCAATCTGCGCCTGATGAAGATTTAAAAACTCAGTAATGGTTTGTGAGTTATGACGAGGAAGTTTTGGGTTCATATGGCAAGCTTATTGGTATATTGAGCACCATCTTAACGCGTGCCCTAAATCAGTATTAACACCTAGATCAATCAAAGATATGGGGGTTCTAGGGATTATTGGGATTTACCTAGGGTCCATCCCGAGTTAAAATTAACCTAATTTCAACCAAATCGAAGGAAAAGCAATGAGCAACCGTGCAATTATCATCATGGTACTAGTCTTAATTAGTGCCACAGCCTATTTACTAATTAAAGGCGACGGCGACATTGACATGGGCGGCGAAAAACATGGTGCTGACGCTGTACATGTGGATGATTCCAAGAAAGCAGCTCCTGCTGCACCAGCTGAGGCTCCAGCAGCTCCCGCTGCTCCAGCGGCTCCTGCTGCTGATGCCAAGAAATAATTTTTTCTGGCTCTGATAAAACCGCGGTCAGCCGCGGTTTTTTTATTCCATCATTTGACTAATATGAAATCTCTAGATTCAAGCATCCTTTCGTCTTTTGCTCCTACCGGTACTCTGCGTGTGGGAATCAACCTTGGCAATCCGCTTCTCGCTGGTCAAGATTCCAGCACGCAAACCTTATACGGCATCACCATTGATATTGCTCATGAAATTGGTAAAAGAGCGGCTCTCCCTATCAATCTCATCCCCTATAAAACTGCTGGTGCAACTGTAGGCGCACTAAAAGCTGGGGATATTGATCTGGTGTTTGTTGCCATTGATCCCATTCGCGGGGCTGATATTAGCTACACCCCAGCCTATATTGAAATTGAGGGTGCTTATATGGTGAAAGTTTCATCCCCCATAAAAGTCAATGAAGAGGTAGATGTTGCAGGGGCAGAGATTGTGGTTGGTAAAGGAAGCGCCTATGACCTATATCTAACCCGGGAAATTCAACATGCAAGCCTCCTAAGGTCTGAAAGCTCTCAGGCAGTAGTAGATGACTTCATGTCCGGCATAGGAAATGTAGCAGCGGGCGTCAAACAGCAATTAGAAAGCGATGCAAAACGTTACGAAGGTTTACGGATGCTGCCAGGAAGATTTATGGTCATTCATCAAGCGCTTGGAATTCCAAAAGCTAGACCTCATTACGAGAAGACTTGCGCTTATCTTAGCGATCTCATTACTGAGCTCAAGCAATCTGGATTTGTGGCAGATGCCATGGAAAAACATCGTATTCAAGGCGCAAAAGTCGCTGAATAGCTAGCACGAATAGGTATGTAGTCGCTCAGGAATGATGACGTTGCTCCATTGCAATTCTTCTCTAATGGCTTCTGCAAATACAGAGGATGACTCTGGTTCGCCGTGCACCACAAAAACAGTTTTGGGTTCCTGCTCAAACCCTCTTAACCAATCTAACAGTCCAGCCTGATCAGCATGCGCTGATAGTCCACCAATGGTATGAATCGAAGCCTTGACCGCCACTTCTTCCCCAAATAAACGAACTTTTTGTACTTTATCGACTAAGCGCCTACCAAGACTTCCATATGCCTGAAATCCTGTAATCACAATGGCATTCTGAGCGCGCGGCAAATTACTGGCCAAATGATGCACAATTCGACCAGCATCACACATACCGCTCGCAGAAATAATGATTGCTCCGCCTTTAATCTTATTGAGCGCCTTAGACTCCTCTACATCCGCTATGAAACGCAGATCGACCGCCCCGGGATTTTTTTTGAACCACTCAAAGGTGGCCTGAGATTGACCATCTAATTGCGCAAAGAAATGCTGTGTAAGGTGGGTGGCTGCTGTGGCCATCGGCGAGTCTACCCAAATACTTAAATGAGGCAGCCTCCCTCTTCGCACTAAGTCAATCAATAAAAATAATATCTCTTGCGTCCGTCCTACTGCAAAAGCTGGCATGACAATATTTCCACCAGCAGTCATGGTGGAATCAATGACCCCAACCAACTCATCCTCGGTATCTTTCAAGCTACGATGCATACGATCACCATAGGTTGACTCCACCACCACCACATCAGCATTTTGGATTACATCAGGATCGGGCATTAATACTTTACCCCTCATGCCGATATCTCCAGAAAAAATACAGCGTTTTAGAGCGGCACCATCTTCCTGAATATCCAATACAGCTATAGCCGATCCTAGAATATGGCCAGCATTGCGAAACTCTAACTGCACCCCAGGAATTAACCCCGTCGACTCACCGTAATCCAAGGGCTCAAGCTGCGTCAGAGTCTTCTCTACTTCCTCCCGGGAGTACAGTGCTACCGGAAGTTCGCCACGCCACTTTCCAGCCTTCTGCTTTCTCTCAGCCCGCTCCACGTCCGCACGCTGTAGGTGAGCACTATCAAGCAATAGAATTTTTAATAATTCAAAAGTGGCTTTTGTGCAGTAAATAGGACCTGAAAAACCTTGTGCACATAAACGTGGCAATAGGCCACTATGATCAATGTGCGCATGGGTTAGGACGACAAATTCCAGTGCTTTTGGCGAAAAGGGCAACGGCTCAAGATTTTTATTGGTCGCTTCGCGCCCTCCTTGAAACATGCCGTAATCCACCATGAAGCGTCGTGGCTTTCCAGCGAGCAACACTTCCACAGAATGCCGTGAGCCCGTCACCTCGCCTGCTGCACCAAGAAATTGAATCTTCATCCTCTCAGCATACTCTTTCCTATAATTAGCTCAAGATCTCTGCAATCAGAGCGATACTATTCCTATGAGCATGCAACCCGAACCTCTAGAAGCACTCAACCTCGTTCATCCACTTCAGCGTAAACCTGGGGAACATAAAGGTAACGCAGGTAAGGTAGTGTTGATTGGGGGTGCATCAGGAATGGCAGGCGCACTGCTATTGGCAGGCAAGGCATGCATTCATCTGGGAGCCGGCTGGACCATCCTGGAAATGCTCGACCCCGCCTCAGCCCGTGCTGACAACGAGCAGCCTGAACTGATGATTCGTCTTGCTAGCTCAAACATGCAAGAGACTCTTGGTGTCTCCAATCCCGATGTGATTGCAATAGGGCCCGGCCTTGGTCAATCAGCACAGGCTCATCAATATTTAAATGCAGTCCTTGCGTACCCAAGCATTCCTTTAATTGTTGATGCAGATGCGATTAACCTTATAAGCGACTCAAATGCGCTGTTGTCACAACTACAAGCTCGCAATCTTCAATACCCCGGTCAAACAACGCTAACCCCTCACCCTGGCGAAGCAGCAAAGCTTCTCAAGACAAGTGTAGAGAAAATTCAGTCTGATCGCATGAAAGCAATCGAGAATCTAATTGAGCTCACGCATTCCATTGTGGTTCTCAAAGGGCAGCACACACTCATAGCATCTCCACAACATAAGCCACTGCAGTGTCTGGCAGGAAATCCAGGAATGGGTACTGGAGGAATGGGGGATGTTCTGACGGGTAGCATTGCCGCTATTGCTGCACAAGGAGTGCGTCACCAATTAGATCTCTGGCAAGCAACGGGTATTGCCGTTCAACTTCATGCTACTGCGGCAGATAGCCTAGTCAGCAAAGGAGTAGGCCCAATTGGTCTTACACCGTCTGAGACTATTTTAGAAATGCGCTCCCTGCTCAATCAATTCACTTAAATAGATATGCATTTAGCGAGCGCAGCACATGATCGTCAAGGCTATCTCTATGGCATTCTCATGGCGGGAGTAGGTTCCATGCTGTTCTCAGGAAAAGCAATTTTGGTGAAGCTTGCTTTTGGATATGGCGCCAATGCTGAGACACTATTGGCCTTGAGAATGCTAATGGCCCTTCCCTTATTCTGGGGCATCTTCTGGTGGGAATCTCGCCGTAAAGCAATGAGTCCAATCACCTGGGCTGATCGGACTAAATTGTTTTTCCTCGGATTTTTAGGCTACTTTTTATCAAGCTATATCGACTTTTTAGGTCTGCAATACATCTCTGTCGGCCTAGAAAGAATCGTGCTTTATCTTACGCCAACGATTGTCCTCGTTATTTCATATTTTGTTTTGAAGAAGCCGATCTCTCGCTTGCAGTGGTGCTCTTTAGCAGTTGGCTATATCGGTGTATTTATCGTCTTTATACAAGATGCGAGCTCCACTGGAATCGGCGCTTGGCTTGGAATGGCCCTAGTCTTTGGTAGCGCCTGTTCATATGCAGCTTACATGATTGGCGCGGGAGAAATGGTGAAACGAATTGGTAGTGTCCGACTCGTGGTCTATGCCAGCACAGCCTCTGCCATCCTGAGCGTACTCCAATCTACCCTTCATCAACCAAGCGCAATTTTTGAGCAATTACCCATCATCTATTGGTACAGCTTACTCAATGCAAGCCTATGTACCGTCATTCCGATGTTGCTCATCATGATTGCCATCAATCGCATTGGATCACCACTGGTAGCCCAAGCCGGAATTCTGGGTCCCGTATCAACCATCTTTATGGGTTATCTCATTTTGGCTGAACCGATTACTTGGGTGCAAATTGGTGGGATGACTCTAGTGATGGCAGCAATGTGGTTGCTGGTTCGCAATGACGCCCCAAATAAAAAGTCACTAGACGCCAAAAAATCTGATGGCCTCGACAGCGCCGAACCCCTTAATTAAAAATATGGATTTACTGTGGTGCTGCAGCTGAGGCAGCTTTAGATTTCTTTTTAGATTTCTTTTTGGATTTTTTATCAGCCTTTTTTTCTTTGTTGGCTTTTTTCTTCGCTTTCTTTTCAGCTGACTTCTCTGCAGGCGGTTTAGCAGGTGTTGCAGCCGGAGCTGCTGCTGGCGATGAACCAGGAGCGGGATCAGCAGCCATGACCGAGATTGGCGCGATGCCTATTGCAGCGGAAATAAGCGATGCCAGTCCCATTAGGGCTATACGCGAAATCATGAAGCTCTCCAAGAAAGTTTGTGGATAATTTGATAATACTCAAAAACATCAGATGAATGCTGCATTTTTACAAGGTTCTCATGAGTCATTTTTCGAATGATATTTTTACCGAGCCGCAGGGTTATTCAGTAAACACTTTAGAGCAGCTTGGACCCCTCACCGGAATGGCAGGTATTTGGGAGGGCATCAGAGGGTTGGATGTCAAACCAAAGGCCGAGGGCCCCAAAAAGCAAGCGTATGTGGAGCGTATTGAACTTCAGCCAATTGACCCGCAAACGAATGGTCCGCAATTACTCTATGGCTTGAGATATCACACCCACATCACAAAGCCGGATCAAGTCAAAACTTATCATGATCAGGTGGGTTATTGGCTCTGGGAGCCGGCAACTGAAAACATTATTCACACCCTGACAATTCCGAGAGGCATGATCACTATGGCTACTGGCAGTGCTAAGCCTGATGCAAAGGAGTTTGAACTATTTGCAAAAGAGGATGATCGCTGTGCAGGCATCTCCTCCATTCCCTTCTTAGACTATGCATTTAGAACTGTAGAGTTTCGTATCAAGGTATCCATCAACCCAGATGGAACTTGGTCATATGAGCAAGATACGGTGATGAAAATCAAAGACCAATCTGAGCTTTTTCATCACGTGGATAACAATACGCTTCACAAGATTGGTGAAGCTACGCCTAATCCTCTGGCGAGATGATGCAATAAGGGCCATCAATGATGGCCCTTATGATTTGATGCTGCGTAAATAAAAATTATGCGGGCTGAGCTTCAGTCTCGGTAATTTTTTCCAATGCGGCGGCAAGATGGCTTAACGTGCGATCCACGTGAGCTAATTTTTCTAAACCAAATAGGCCGATACGGAAAGTCCGGAAATCAGGACGCTCATCACATTGCAAAGGGACGCCAGCAGCAGTCTGCAAACCAAGAGCAATAAACTTCTTGCCAGATTGAATGTCTGGGTCTTTGGTGTAACTTACCACCACACCAGGAGCCTGAAAGCCTTTGGCAGACACTGATTGATAGCCCTGAGAGACCAATAGGTTACGCACCTTAGTACCCAGTTCTATTTGCTTATCTTTGAGAGCTGCAAAGCCTAAAGATTGGGTTTCTTTCATAACGTTGCGCAGAATCTTCAATGCATCGGTAGGCATAGTAGTGTGATACACGTGACCACCCTTTTCATAGGCTTCCATAATCTGTAGCCACTTCTTCAGATCCATTGAAAAACTACTGCTTTGAGTAGCATCGATACGCTCACGTGCACGATCGCCCAAAGCAATCAATGCGCAGCAAGGCGAACTGCTCCAACCTTTTTGTGGTGCAGTAATCACTACATCCACATTGCAAGCCTTCATGTCTACCCACATGGCGCCTGAAGCAATGCAATCTAATACAAACAAACCATTGACAGAACGCACTGCCTCACCAACTGCCTTGAGGTAATCGTCAGGGAGGATAATGCCTGCAGAGGTTTCAACATGCGGTGCAAATACGACTGCTGGCTTCTCTTTCTTGATGAACGCAACCACCTCTTCGATGGGTGCTGGTGCAAATACGCCTTGCGCTGAATCTTCTAACTGTCGACCTTTGATTACGGTGACGTCCTTTGTGATGTGCGCTAGATCAAAAATTTGAGTCCAACGATAGCTAAACCAGCCATTACGCAACACTAAACACTTTTCATTATTGGCAAATTGACGGGCAACCGCCTCCATACCAAAAGTGCCGCTACCCGGAACAATGACTGCAGAACTCGCGTTATACGCATCTTTGAGCACGCTGGAAATATCCACCATCACGCGCTTAAATTCTTCAGACATGTGATTTAAAGAGCGATCGGTATAAACAACCGAGAATTCTAATAAACCGTCTGGATCAACATTGGGAAGCAAGCCTGGCATAGTAATTTCCTAGGGATTTAGGTGATGAGCCCTAAATGATACCGATTTAAGGCTTTTTTGAACAATGGCCTTAAAAATAGGGCTTAAAACGGCGTTTTAGGCAGTTTTAACCCCTTATTTTGTCCTCTTGGAAGAAATGGCTATGCCAACAACAATCAATGCAAAGGCAAGGCCATGGAAGATTTGCGGCGGCTCGCCTAGCATGGCAGCCGATAACAGTGCGGTAAACAAGGGGATGAAATTCGCAAAAAAAGCAGCGACCGTAGGACCGGCTCCATTAACCCCCAATCCCCAGCACCGATAAGCGATGAGTGATGGGCCAATAGCAACAAACAAAATTAAAGATGCAGTCCACCAATTGAGATCGATAAAGGCATGGCCTGCAGCAATTTCAAAGCCATTAAAAAATCCAGTCCACAAAAGACCGATGGTGACTTGCGCCATAAGAAATTCTGCCCAGGGCCACTGGCGTTCATTACTAGAACCTGGTCGACTTAACATCCAGCTATAAATTGCCCACAAAATTGTGGCCAACATAATCAGAAGATCACCCACTACCATTTGCATGGATAGCAATGCTGCTAAATCGCCACGCGTTAAGACAAGGCCAACCCCCAGTAGACTAATCACGGCGCCAATCATCTGAAGCATGCTGGGCTTGACATGATAAAAAACGCCACCAATTAACAACATCCAGATCGGCATACTGGCGCCGATCAATGTCACATTAATAGCTGTAGAAGTTTGTAGCGCAAGATACAACAATACGTTATAGCTACCTACCCCGAACAAGCCCAAAAGTAAAAAGCGTTTTTTGTTATCCCATAACTGACTTCCAGGTCTAAATACACGCCAGCCCAAGGGAAGTAACAATAAAGCAGCAAGGCCCCAACGTACAAAACTTAAGGTAATTGGGGAGATGCTTCCCACCAATACGCGACCCGCGATTGCATTACCAGCCCATAGAGCGGTAGCGGTAAGTAAATAGGCAGTTGTCGTGAAATTCAATTGGTGCATTTAACAGCTTGCGGGGGGGAGATCGATATTTGCGGTCCCAAAGAAGGGATAAGTCTCCATTGTAGAAACAAATCCCTGGTATTGCTAAGATAGAGCTTAAATTTAGCTTTTATCTACTTTTACTTTATTTCATCAGTATCAATTCGAAGGAAACATTGTGGCGATCATTACCAATATAGAAGACTTGCGGGTTCTACACAAAAAACGTACCCCCAAGATGTTCTACGACTATGCTGATTCTGGTTCTTGGACAGAATCCACATATCGCGCCAATGAATCCGACTTTCAGAAAATTAAATTGCGTCAGCGGGTTGCTGTCAATATGACCAATCGCACCACCAAGACCACCATGATTGGTCAAGAAGTAACTATGCCGGTTGCACTTGCGCCTACTGGCCTGACTGGCATGCAACATGCTGATGGTGAAATTTTGGCAGCGCAAGCAGCAGAAAAATTCGGAGTTCCTTTTTGTCTCTCCACGATGAGTATCTGCTCGATAGAGGATGTGGCGGAACGCACCACTAAACCTTTTTGGTTTCAACTGTACGTCATGAAAGATCGTGTCTTTATAGAGCGGTTAATTGAGCGCGCTAAAGCAGCTAAATGTTCTGCGCTGGTTCTGACTTTAGATTTACAAATTCTCGGGCAACGTCATAAAGACTTGAAGAATGGACTTTCGGCCCCTCCTAAGCTGACAATAGCCAATATGATCAATATGGCAACCAAGCCACGCTGGTGTTTGGGCATGGCAATGACGCCTCGCAGAACCTTCCGCAATATCGTTGGTCATGCCACTGGGGTTGGCAATATGTCTTCACTGTCATCTTGGACTGCTGAGCAATTTGATCCAGGCCTGAATTGGGGTGATGTTGAGTGGATCAAAAAGCTTTGGGGCGGAAAATTGATCATCAAAGGGATTCTAGATGAAGGTGATGCGCGCTTAGCGGCTAACTCGGGCGCGGATGCTCTGGTTGTATCCAATCATGGCGGACGCCAATTAGATGGCGCCATATCCAGCATTCAGGCTTTGCCTGGAATTGTTGAAGCAGTTGGTAAAGATATCGAAGTCTGGATGGATGGCGGCATTCGTTCAGGACAAGATGTTTTAAAAGCATGGGCACTAGGTGCACGCGGTACCATGATTGGGCGTCCGTTCTTATATGGCTTGGGGGCCATGGGCGAAGCCGGTGTGACTAAATGTTTAGAAATTATTCGTAACGAACTCGATATCACTATGGCATTTACAGGTCATCGCGATATCCAAAATGTGACTAAAGATATCTTATATCCAGGAACCTTTTAAATTTTTCATCTACTCAATTATCCTCTCGCGGTCTTTGGAATTTCATTCCTAGTATTTGCTTCTGCTGTTTGGTTCGGACATGCAGTTTTAAGTAAGTACCGCACCAAAGATACCGAAACCTCTGAAGATCTGGGGATTATTCAGACCGCTACATTAACTCTGCTTGCCTTAATTATTGGCTTTACTTTCTCCATGGCAATTGATCGCCATGATCAACGCGAAGTATTAGAAGAAGGTGAAGCGAATGCGATTGGCACTGAGTATCTGAGGGCAGACCTTCTACCCCCCAAAGCAGCTGCAGCAACTAAAGAGCTTCTCATTCTTTATATTGATCAACGAATCTTGTTTTACACCAAGCAGAGCCCAGAAAAAATACAAGAAATCCGCAGTAAGACTGATCAATTACAACTGGCTCTTTGGAATGAAATACTACCAACTGTACGAGCCGAGTCTACTGCCACTAATGCGCTAATTGCTTCCGGTATGAATGACGTTATCAACTCCCAAGGCTATGTACAAGCGGCTTGGTGGAATCGCATTCCCTATACGGCTTGGGCATTGATGGCGGCAATCGCCATTTGCGCCAATCTGTTGGTAGGTTTTGGTGCGAGAAATTATGAAAAAAATATTGGTCTATTTATGATCTTCCCTTTTGTAATTTCGGTCTCTTTCTTTTTGATTGCTGATATTGATAGCCCAAGGGGCGGAGTAATTCGAATAGAATCCAGAAACTTAGT
>JACCDH010003997.1_pt1 | contig 10436 bp, 9 predicted proteins | sample 7442481 | NCBI WGS metagenome assembly JACCDH01 (sample SAMN15323433, study PRJNA562643) | freshwater metagenome | isolation source: river surface water | place: USA:Blue River Watershed | collected 2017-08-15
AAGTATGGAGAAGGAGATTGGATTCTCAATTTCTCCAACGAGCAAGTATTTCTAAATCATACCCTAATCCAGGAGAAAAAAATGGATTTGGAACAGATGCAGCGAGACATCGCTCAGTTTGTGTTGGGATTTGCTGGGGTTAAAGAAGCCTACACGGCCACGGACCTTCGTCGACAGGAATTTACCCAATCCCGAGCGCATCTCTTGCAGATGGGCTACAACCACAAGTCTTCTGGAGATGTGTTGCTTGTCTTGGAACCGGCCTGGTTGGTGGGCGGCAAGCGTGGAACTACCCATGGTTCGGGTTATTCCTACGATACCCATGTACCCATTGCCTTTTATGGTTGGGGGATCAAGCCAGGAAAAAGTTCAGTCTACACCACCGTGACAGACATTGTTCCAACTCTGGCCAATTTGCTTCAAATCCGGATGCCGAATGGTACCACTGGTCAGCCGATTCAAGCCGTCCTTGGAAATTAATTTTCAGTCAAATTCCCGTTCCAATTTTTTAGAAAGGGCTTCCTCTATGCTGAGGAAGCCCTTTTTTGCTCCTATTTTTTCAATAAATCCAATTTATTACTTACTGAAAATCAAGGATTTACTTGGAGGATAAAATTTTTGTTTCTATTTTTAGTCAATACGTTTCTCAAAATGCCCCATTCACACTCAAATATCTGGACGCACCTCGTTCTATGGACCAAGGGTCATGCGCCATTGATTACCTCTGACATGGTGGGGTCTATCAAAAAAGTACTCGAAGAACTTCCCTTGGATTTTTACGAGAAGCAAACCCATCTCAGCGTACTTCCCAATCACATTCACTTGTTGATCAAGCTACCCGGGAATCTTTCGGTAGATCAGCTGGCACGTTACGTGCAACAGTTGATTTGCAAGAAGTTGGAGCAGGAGGGATATGCAAATTGCCCAGAATGGGATGAGGATTATTACGCGCATTCGGTTAGCCTCAACCGTCTTTCTACCGAGAAGAGTTTATTAGACCGACAAGAATACAAGCACAAGGAAATTTCCTTGGAAGAGGAGTTGAAGTTCTTAGGTCTTTAAGTTTGGCATTCACCAAAGCCCATAAAAAAACCGGAGTTAACTCCGGTTTTTGTTTTTTTAGGTAGTCCAGCTCATGGGGTAATTTTTGTCTACAAATTCCAAGGCATCCGTGGTGATTTGTAAGGGCCGGAAGGTGTCCAACATGACCGCGTATTCATGGGTTTCTTTGGCACCTATGGATTTTTCTACCGTTCCTGGATGCGGGCCATGGGGTAGGCCACCCATATGCAAGGTAAAGGAGCCTCGATCAATCCCCTTTCTACTCATAAACTCCCCTTCGGCATAGTACAAGACCTCGTCTGAGTCAATGTTGCTATGGTTGTAAGGCGCTGGAATGGACAAAGGATGGTAGTCAAACAAGCGAGGGACAAAGGAGCAAACCACAAAGCCTGAAGACTGGAAGGTCTGGTGTACGGGAGGTGGTTGATGGATTCTGCCGGTGATGGGTTCAAAGTCATGAATGGATAGGGCATAGGGGTAGAGGTAGCCATCCCAACCCACGATGTCCAAGGGACTATGGGCATAGTGATACGGGTGAAGCATGCCCTGTTTTTTGATTTGAATCAGGTAATCCCCTTTCTGTTCTTCCAAATGAATCTCGTGAGGTGGGCGAATGTCGCGTTCGCAGTAGGGCGAATGTTCGAGCAGTTGACCCACTTCATTTCGGTAGCGCTTCACCGTTTCGATAGGCCCCTGAGATTCCATGACCAACAGGCGCAAAGGCCCTTCCTCATTGAATTCAAATCGATAAATGGTCGTTCTAGGGATAACGATGTAATCCCCTTTTTTGACTACGAGCTTTCCAAATTGAGAGTACATCACTCCTTCTCCGTCGTGGATGTAAATCAGTTCGTCTCCATCTGCATTTTTGAAAAAATAATCCATTTTCCGTTGCTTCGGGGTGCAGATGCCCATCATCACGTCGTTGTTGATTAGGAGCATGCGTCGGGCGCTGAGGTAATCCTCTCCGGTGATGCCTACTTCTGAAGTTTTGAGGTGGGTTTGATTGAGGCCATGGGCTTCGGCTACCTTCCAGCTGTAGGGGCTAGGTGTCCCGATGGATTTTACTTCATTGGGATTGTAGATGTGGTAGAGGTTGGAGTAGATTCCTGAGAAGCCCTTGGAGCTCACGAGCTCTTCTTTGTATAGGCTGCCATCCGGTTGGCGGAACTGGGTGTGTCTTTTTGGAGGAATTTGTCCGAGTCGAACGTAGTATGCCATAATTTTGGGAGTATATTCGTTGCTAAAATAGGAGTTATCCTCGATTCTCAAGAGGTAATTGCTCGTTTTTGTCAACCTAATCCCAGTCCAAAAAGTTTTTCTCCAGTTATGAAATTTGTTCACCTCTTGTCAATTGGTCTCCTACTCTCTTTTTCCAGTTATGCCCAAAACTCCACTCAAGGTGCCAAACTCCTTTGGTCTGATGAGTTTGAGCAAGACGGGCCACCTAATTCCAGCAAATGGAGCCTTGAAGTAGGTGATCACGGATGGGGAAATAACGAACTTCAACTCTATACTTCAGGTCAATTGAAGAATGCTCGTGTGCAGGGAGGCCTGTTGCTGGTAGAAGCCCATGCAGATGCGACACAGCCCAAGGGCTATACCTCTGCCAAATTGGTGTCCAAAGGAAAGGGTGCCTGGCAATACGGGTATATAGAAGTTCGTGCCAAGTTGCCTCAAGGACGCGGCACTTGGCCGGCGATTTGGATGCTTCCTGAAGTAAACAATTTTGGTATTTGGCCCAAGAGCGGAGAAATCGACATCATGGAGCACGTAGGCTATGATCCTGGAACGATCCATGGTACTGTGCATACGGAATCCTTTAATCACCTACTTGGAACTCAAAAAGCAGGACAAGTAATTTTGCCTGACTTTTCATCTACTTTCCACACCTATGCCGTGGATTGGAAGAAGGAGCAAATTGACTTTTACATTGATGGGAAGCATTACTTTACCTTCAAAAACACAGGGAAGGATTACAAAGAGTGGCCCTTTGATCAACCCTTTTACTTGATTCTTAACCTGGCCGTGGGAGGCAACTGGGGAGGTAAGGAAGGGGTAGATCCACTGATCTGGCCACAGCGCATGGAAGTAGATTACGTGCGGGTGTACAATCAAAACCCGAATCAAAATCCTTGAAAATTGACTCAAATTCCTTGATATTTAGGTGGAGTCTAGTTTAATTGAATCTTACGATTAGTTAGAATTACTTACTGCTATGGCAATTTCCTATAAGAGACGAAAAATAACCGGCTTCCTGATTATTGGGCTGCTCGTGGTACTGTTGTATGGAAAGAATCTATTGGAACGTCAATCTTTTCGAAGGGTAAGCAGTACGCTTTCCGATGTGTACGAGGATCGCTTGCTGGTGGAGAGCTATATCTTTCAGATTTCCGAAAAGTTGTTTACCATCCAAAAGCTGGTGGACCACTGTACAATCAATTTCGACTACTCCAAGGCAGTACTAGAGATCTCTAAGGAGGAACAGGCGATATTAAAGCTTGTGGCAGCCTTTGAGGTGACGCAACTTACCGAGCAAGAGGCCGCCTTGTTGTCGGATTTCAAACGCATCATTGAAAAAGACCTCAATATCAGAAGTTACCAGCTCCTGTACACTGATTCTTCAGGTGTTAATGAAGCTCAGGTCAAGGTTTACGATCAAAAAATAGCCCGTGCCCAGCAGGATTTGGAAAAGTTGAGTGCTATCCAGTTGGAAGAAGGTGGAAAGCTGGTTTCCAAAGCAAAAACCTTAATCAACCGATCTCAAATTTGGGCGCAGTTTGAATTGGCGCTACTCCTCGTTTTTTTGCTAGTGATTTATATCTACATCTTCAAAAAGCCTGTTCAAGAGGAGTTTGCAGATTAAAAAGTTAATGTGCTCAGGTAGGCTGCATTTGCCTTGGCGGCCTCTAGGGGGGTGCCTGTTGGAAAATGCTCTTGCTCTACGATAAAATACTCCATCCCCAATTCTTGGGATTTTTTCACCAGTTCAGCGTACGGCATCTCTCCCTGACCTAGTGCTACACCGCGGGTGTGTGGGTCTCCTTGGCCCGCCGCGGCATCCTTGAGGTGGCAAAGTCGGAATCGCCCCGGATACTTGGCTAGGTAGTCACTAGGGCTTGTGCCAGCTACATGTACCCAAAACATGTCCATTTCAAAATCCACCAAGGCGGGATCTGTTTCCTCCAATAACAGATCTTGAGGGATTTTGCCTTCCAACTCCACAAAGCTGTAATCGTGGTTATGGTAGGCGAATTTTAACCCATACGGCTTGAGCTGCTCGCCAATGGCATTGAATTTGGCAGCCATTTTTTTGTATGCATCAAGGCTTGTAAGTCCGCCAATCCAGGGACAGATCAAGTAGGAAATGCCTACCTCGGCAGCTTGTTGGGCTTGCTGCTCTAAATTTTCAAACACGTTGCAATGGGTAGCGACCATCTGAATGTCCAATTCAATGAGCATCTGTTTAAATGCCGGGGGTTCCATTCCCCAAAGAATGCCTTTGCCCCCATCAAATCCTTCCAGTTGCTTGTAGCCGTAACTGGCCAGCGTACGGATAGTTTCTTGGGGATCCAAGGCCATATCTTCCTTGACAGCGTACAGTTGGATTCCGAAGCGATCCAGTTTGGAGCTGGCGGCTAGGGCTTCTTCTTTTTTTGGCGCTGCGCAAAATTGAAGGGGTAATAGGCTGGCACCAGCACCCAAAAGGGCACTGAGTTGCAAAAATTTTCTTCGGTTTGGGTTCATGGTCAATTAAAAAAAAGCTGCCTGCCCTTTGAAAGGCAGGCAGCAGGTGAAAACTTATATTACGCCCAGGCTCGGTCTCCTTTTTTGTAATCCACACAGGGGTCAAATCGTCCTGGTGTTTCTTGGTATCGGAGTGCTTGGGAAGCGCCAATCTCTGAACTGAAATAGCCCAGCACAGTCAAGTCGCGGAGCATATGGATGATTTCAGGTTGCTTTTCCTCTCCACTAGCCACGTATTTTTGGTGAAGAGCATTGAGGAATGCCAAGCGATCTTCTGGAGTTCCCTCCATGAAGTCTACGCTCTTTTCTGCTTTGAAATCCGTACGGATGCTATTCAATCCATTGATAAAGGTAGTTTGCTGGTCTGCATCGTAGCATTCCTTCACCATCATCTGGATAAATTCTCCGATTTTGACAGCCTTGGCTCCAGGGGTATCGGTAGTCGGGATGATGGTTTCACCGATCTCATCCAAAAATGCTAGATCCTCGGCGCTCAAGTTCAAATCCTTCAGCTGAGAATCGGGTGCACATCCTGTTAAAATTGCAGTTGAACCAATGACGGTTCCTCCCATCAGGAGTACCACAGATTTTAGTGCATCTCTTCTATTCATTAAGGTCATGTTCGTGTCGGATTAGAGGTTTTGCTTTTTCAATTCTTCAACAGCAAAAGCTGCTGCTCTCGCGGTCAAGGCCATGTAGGTCAAGGAAGGGTTTTGTGCGGCTGCAGAAGTCATGCAGGCTCCGTCCGTCACAAATACGTTTTTGGCGTCCCATACTTGATTGTTGCCATTTAATACCGAAGTCTTTGGATCTCTACCCATGCGGGCAGTGCCCATTTCGTGAATTCCTTGACCGAAGGTATAGCCTGCGTCAAATGTTTTGACGTTTTTGAAACCGGCTACTTCGAGCATTTCTGCGGCATCATTCATCATGTCCACGCGCATTTTTTGCTCGTTTTCTTTGATTTCTGCGTTCATGACCAAGGCTTCCATGCCCCACTTGTCTTTCACGGTATCGCTGAATTTGATTAAGTTGTCGTGGTATGGAAGAATTTCCCCGAAGGCTGTGATGCCCATGGACCATGGTCCTGGTTCGGTCAATGCTTCCTTCATTGGGCCACCCAATCCTAATTCGGCCACATCACGGCTCCAGCCACTTCTGCTGGCACCGCCTTGGTAACCAAAGCCTCGGATGTAATCCCGTTTGTCCCCATTCACGTTTCGGAATCGAGGGATATACAGTCCAGTAGGTCGCTTGCCAAAGTAGTATTTGTCTTCAAATCCATCGTAGGTACCGTTGGCACCCAAGCGGAAGTGGTGATCCATCACGTTGTGGCCCAGCTCTCCAGAGCTAGATCCAAGTCCGCCTGGCCAAATATCCGTCGCACTGCGCATCAAGATGGCGGTAGAATTGAAGGCGGAGGCGCATAGGAAAATGATTTTTGCGGAAAACTCCATCGTCTGGTTTGTTTGCCCGTCGATGATTTCCACGCCGGTTGCCTTTTGGCTGTCTTTGTCATAGATCAATCGACGAACGATTGACCAAGGACGAAGAGTAAGGTTACCCGTAGCCATGGCCGCAGGCAAGGTGGATGCCTGGGTGGAGAAATAGCCTCCAAACGGACAGCCTAGGGAGCACTTGTTTCGGTACTGACATCCTGGGCGTCCAGGAAGTGGCTGCGTAATGTTGGCAGGTCTACCGATGGTCCAAGTTCGTGCACCTTTGTAGTGTTCTTTGATTTTTGCAGCTCCAGCTTCTTCCACACAGTTCATCGGCATGGGTGGTTGAAATTCTCCATCTGGCAATACATCCAAGCCATCTTTAGATCCAGACACACCGATAAATTTCTCGACATAACTGTACCAAGGCGCAATATCCTTGTAGCGAATCGGCCAATCCACAGCAATGCCATCTTTGGCATTGGCTTCAAAGTCCATTTCCGACCAGCGGTAGGATTGTCTTCCCCACAGGAGGGAGCGGCCTCCGACTTGATAGCCTCTAAACCAGGTGAATGGTTTTTCTTCTACATAAGGAGAATCACTTTCGTGTGCCCACCAGTCCAAGTTGAGTTCATTCAATACATAATCCCGCTTCAAGTTGGGGTGATTGTTCAGCTGCTCTTGGGTTCTGCGGCCTCTGTGAGGGACTTCCCAAGGTGCCAAGGTGGCCGATTTGTAATCTTTTACGTGTTCGACATTTGGGCCTCTTTCCAGAAGAAGGACACGGAGACCTTTTTCTGTCAGTTCTTTTGCGGCCCAACCGCCACTGATTCCTGACCCAACTACAATTGCGTCATACGCTTCATTTGCCATAATAATGGTATTGGTTTAATTGTTATTAGACATCGCAAACCTGCACGGCATGACCCAGTGCAGCAATTTTATCTTCTCCCTTCGGAATAAATTCATGGGAAACATAGCCTTTGAAACCCGAATCTACAATAGCCTGCATGATGGGCGGGTAATTTATTTCTTGGTTTTCATCCAAATCATTTCTCCCTGGGTTTCCGGCGGTGTGGTAATGGCCAAAGTATTGGTGGTGGTTACGGATGGTACGAATGATATCGCCCTCGTCAATTTGCATGTGGTAAATGTCGAAAAGTAGCTTAAAATTCTCGCTTCCGAGACGCTTGCATAGTTCGATACCCCAGGCAGATTTGTCACACATGTAGTCTTTGTGATCCACTCGGCTATTGAGCAGTTCCATGGTAATGGTAACTCCGTTTTTTTCGGCGAGGCCTAAAATTTTTTTGATCCCAGCTTCACAGTTTTTCAATCCAGTCTCGTCGTCCATGCCACGTCTATTGCCTGAGAAGGCGATGACGTTTTGGTAGCCTGCCTTTTTTACCAGTGGGATTAATTCGCTGTAATTTTTTTCCAGCTGGGCATGGAAGTTGGGCTCGTTGAATCCATCTGCGATGCTAATTTCAGCACCGTTGCACATGGAGCAGTGAATGCCGTATTTTTTGAGGAGATCCCAATTGTCTGGGCTGATCAAGTCAATCGCGCCTACCCCAACAGATTTGATCTGCGCACAGAGTTGCTCGAGGCTAAGGGGCCGCATGGACCAGGCACATACGCCATGGTTGATGTTGCCCTTGAGGGCATAGGTTTCCTTTTCCTTGAAATCTAAGGAAGCAAGCGTGCCCATTGCGGCACTGCCAAGAAGCATTTTTTTAAAGGAGGAGCGTCTTCCTGAGTCAAAGGTCATGATGCGCAGGGGTTAGTTTTGGGGTTTATTTTTTCTGTTTTCAAAACAGCAATGAAAAATAAGAAAACCAAGCCGGAATTCCCAGCGAGGAGTAATCAAATTGATTTTCATTTGTAGGCCCTCTAATTCAAGTAAGTTGACCTAGAATAGCTTGTTTATTTTTCTTGTGGTAAATAGAAGAATAGTAATGCATCAGCCATATTGGTGCTCTTTTTTTGACCTGAAAATTTAAAATTTTGGTGTTTTTGCTGTAGTTTACCCTCTTGTTTGAAATTCTATAGGAAGCATGCCAAATGGGTAGTTTGAGCCGTCTATACCTTGCTGAGGCTGCTGGTCATAAAAGCGCTTTTATCAACACGAAAAGCAGAGAATTTCAAGTGTGCATGTTAAATCAATAACCTTAGACCCAATTTAATTCAGTACCCATGTCTACTACAACTAAATTGAAACTTGGCCTCGTCGGAGGCGGTCCCGGCTCCTTTATTGGTGCCATTCATTTGAACGGGGCGTTGATGGATGGAATGTTTGAATTGGTTTGTGGAGCATTTAGCTCCGACCCTGCCAAGTCCAATCAAAAAGGCAAAGAACTTCGACTTGATCCATCCCGAGTGTACGGCAGCTACGACGAGATGTATGCCAAAGAATCCCAGCTACCCGAAGGAGAGCGGATGGATGTGGTAGCTATTGTTACTCCTAATAACATGCACTTTGATCCCACGGTAAAGGCGCTAAACCATGGGTTTCATGTGGCTTTGGACAAGCCTTTGACGCTGAATTATAAAGAAGCCCAGGAGCTGTATCGCATCGTAAGTCAGTCCAAACAACGCTTTTTACTTACCCATACGTACACGGGCTATCCGATGATCAAGCAGGCCAGACAGATGGTGCAAGAAGGAAAGATAGGAAAGGTAAGAAAGGTCTATGTGGAATATCCGCAAGGCTGGCTATACAAGCTCCTAGAAACCGAGAACAATAAGCAGGCAGAATGGAGAACGGATCCAAAGAGAAACGGCTTGGCGGGTTGCATGGGGGATATCGGGACTCATGCTTTCAATATGGCAGAGTACGTAACTGGTGAAAAGGTGTCGCACCTCTGTGCTGACTTATACATCAAAATTGCAGGTCGTCCAATCGATGACGATGGGGTGGTTTTACTTCGCTTTGAAAATGGAGCATCAGGAGTTTTAATGGCTTCGCAAACCGATACGGGATGTGAAAATAACCTCAAAGTCCGCGTCTATGGAGAAAAAGGAGGTTTAGAATGGGAACAGGAACTGAACAATTCCTTGACCGTAAGGTACCCCAACGAACCCGCACAGATCTACCGTGCAGGAACTGGTTACTTAGGTTCCTTGGCGCAAGAAAATACGCGTACGCCGGCAGGTCATCCTGAGGCCTACATCGAAGCCTTTGCCAATTTGTATCGAAATTTTGCGCGTTGCATTTATGCAGATCGGGAGGGAACAACTCCAAAATGGGAATGGGAAGATTATCCTGGAATTGAAGATGGTATTCGTGGGATGGCCTTTATTGACCATGTCCTACTAAGCACGGAATCGGATCAAAAGTGGACCCCATTTATTGTAGAAAAATAAATTCAACTTCTAATCATTTACTAAGTCGTATGAAAACAATTAAAGGACCGGGGATCTTCTTGGCGCAATTTGCTGGTGACACTGCCCCTTTCAATAACTTAAAAAATATCTGCCACTACATGGCAGATTTAGGATACAAGGCGGTGCAGCTTCCTTCTTGGGATGCGCGCATGATCGATTTGCAAAAGGCTGCTGAAAGCAAAACTTATGCGGACGAAATTAAGGGAATTGTAGCGGAATCTGGGATGGAAATTTCCGAATTGTCTACTCACTTGCAAGGACAGTTGGTGGCGGTACATCCAGCTTACAACGAACTATTTGATGGTTTTGCGCCAGCAAATTTGAAGGGGGACCTGAAAGGAAAGTCTGCTTGGGCTACGCAGCAACTCAAGTATGCGGCACAAGCCTCTGCTAATTTGGGACTGAATGCGCATGCTACCTTCTCAGGGGCCTTGATGTGGCACACGATGTATCCGTGGCCGCAGCGTCCTGCGGGATTGGTGGAAACAGGCTTTACCGAGCTAGCCAACCGATGGATGCCGATCTTGAATGCTTTCGATGAGGTAGGTGTGGATGTATGTTACGAGCTCCACCCGGGTGAGGATTTGCACGATGGCATTACCTTCGAAATGTTTCTTGAAAAAGTAGGTGGCCACAAGCGCGCTAATATTCTGTATGACCCAAGCCACTTTGTGTTGCAGTGCTTGGATTACTTGCAATTCATTGATTTTTATCACGAACGCATCAAAATGTTCCATGTTAAGGATGCTGAATTTAATCCAACAGGCAAGCAAGGAGTCTATGGAGGATTCCAGGGCTGGG
>JACCDH011431764.1_pt1 | contig 10436 bp, 11 predicted proteins | sample 7442481 | NCBI WGS metagenome assembly JACCDH01 (sample SAMN15323433, study PRJNA562643) | freshwater metagenome | isolation source: river surface water | place: USA:Blue River Watershed | collected 2017-08-15
CGGTACCTTCGCCACCCAAGCGACGGTCTACCCCGGTTCAACCACGATCGGGCAGCTCGAAGGCCACTTCCAGGATGAGAACGTCTCACCCGAGTTGACCCTCACGTGGCGCCCCAACACCGACCTCACGGTGTTTGGTGCCTTCCGCACGGGGTTCAAGTCAGGCGGTTTTGGCCTGACGACGCCGCTGCAGACCGGGACCCGCATTGGCGATGCCGATTTCGGATCGGAAACGGCGCAGGGCTTTGAGGCGGGTGTGAAGGCTCGAGTGTTGGGTGGTCGCGGGCACTTGAACTTCGCCGTGTTCGGCTACAACTTCAGCGATCTCCAGGTAAACACCTACGACCCGGCTCGCGTTGCTTACACGATCAACAATGCAGGTGCGCTACGCCAGCGCGGTGCCGAGCTCGAAGGTAATTTTGAAGTCACGGAGAACTTCTCGCTCCACGGCGCGCTGGCCTACACCCACAACCGCTACAAGGACTTTGTCGGGCAGTGCTACAGCTATGCGTTCCCGACCGGGACCGTGCGAGCGAGCGCGACCGCCCCTGCCAACTGCGCGTTCGTGAATACGACGGCGCTGACCCTGCAACAGAACTTCAACGGCCGCGCCCCCGCACGCTCGCCCGACTGGGCCGGTAACGCCGGTGCCGAGCTGACTGTCCCGCTCGGGGGCATGAAATTGGTCGCGACTGGGGACGCGTTCTATTCTAGCGGCTACTTTGCCTCCGACACCATGTCGGCCTCGACCTACCAAAACGGCTTCTGGCGCCTCAACGCCGGCCTGCGCGTGGCTGAGGCCGATGACCAGTGGTCTGTCGCGTTGATCGGCCGCAACCTGACCAACAAGTACTACCTGCTTTATGCCGCGGATCGGACCGGTGGGGCCAGCGTTCCCGGAGCCTTCGGCGAGCAGCGCGGCGTCGTCGCGCGCGGTCGGGAAATTGCCCTCCAGATCAATGGCAAGTTCTGATGACCAACTCTGCACATCTGGTCACGCGGGAGACGCCGGTCGGCTACACCTTGCAGCCAATCAAGAAGAAGGCTGCAATCCAGCTGATGGGGTCCCGCCTGTGGGGCCGGTTCAACCCGAACCACTGGGACCCCGTCTATGCTGCGCAGACCGGCCTGCGGGCGCCGATCCAGACGGGGGAAATGTCGTCGGCCTATATCGCCGAAATGTGTGTCAACCATTTCGGGGCGGCGATCTTCAGTGGTGCCCGCCTGGTCTGCAAATACGTCGCCTCGACTTTTGCCGATGAGGTGATCATGACCGGCGGGGTGGTTCGCGAGAAGCTTCCCAAAGGTAACGGTTTCAGGTTCGTGGTCGATGTTTGGGCCGAAAACGAAGCCGGTGAAAAGAAGACGGTTGGCCACGTCGAAGTCGATGTTGGCGTGTGAGGGGTCAGAAATAATGGAACAGCAGACTGTCGCCACCGATAGCCTTCGCCCGATGTCGCCGCTGCAAGTGGAGCAGACCCGGGAGTTCATTGCCGGGCTTGAGCAGGGCTCGCAGACCTATTGGGACATGGTCACGATCGGCGATGAACTCTCGCGCGAACTCGATCTGACGCCTGAGCTGATTATACTCTATGCGGACGGGGTCGAGGACTTCAATCCCTGGTATGAAGCCTGGCGAATGAATTCGTGGCGGATCCCGGGCGAATCCCCATTTGTTGGAGCTATCGTTCCGCCGCTGCTGGTTTCACATTTTGTCCTGTCGGTGCAGTTCGATCACACCAAGCCTTTCGCCATTGGGTCGATCCACACCTTCCACGATTCCGAAATTCACGCGCCGATACCAGTTGGCGCAACGGTGCGGATCACCACCAAAGCGATCGAAAAATTTGAGAAGCGGGGGCGGCGCTACGTACGTCATGCCGTAACCGTGACCGACACGAACAACGGGACACTTTACTTCACCGAAATCCGTGACATCATGTCGCTGTGATGGTTCCGGTCGCTGAAGGTCTGTTTGAGCAGACGCAGCAGGGTCCTCGGCTCCGGGGCTCTCGGTGCAACGCCTGCAGTACGGTCTACTTTCCAGTAGCCATGGCTTGTCGCAATCCCTCTTGTGACACCGGCCTACTGGAAAGCTTTCACCTGCCGCCGAATGGCGAGCTGATCAGCTACACAATCCAACGCTACCAGCCCCCCACGTTGTTTCGCATGGATAATTGGAAACCTTACGCGATCGGTTTGGTCGACTTGGGCGAAGGGCTTGAAGTCATGGGAATGCTCTCGGGCTTTGCCCTCGATGAGATCGAGATTGGAGTTCGGGTCGAACTGGTGATCGAGCCGCTTTACCGCGACGACACGCGGGGGTTGGTCCAGACTTATAAATTCGTGAGGTGCGCATGAGTCGCCCGGTATATGTCGTCGGTGCGGGTGCCCATCCCTGGGGCAAATGGCCTAACAAGCCCCAATTGCAACTGGCGCTTGATGCGACCGGTGCTGCGCTCGCCGATGCCGGGCTAGTGTGGCGCGATGTCCAAGCGATTGTTGCAGCCAGCTCGCGCTTCGAGGGCGGCATGGGCTGGGGTCTTCATGCCAATGAAGTAGCCCAAGCGGTCTCGGAACACGGGATGGCCTGCATCAACGTTGGCGGTGCCTGCGCGGCCGGCGCGATTGCGATGCAGAGCGCCTATGCGATGATCGCAAGCGGCCAATACGATGTGGTCTGCGTCATGGGAGCGGAACGGATGCCCAAGGGCTTTATTCCGCGCCCGCCCGGTAGCCAGGATGACATTACCGACTGTGATTACCTGCGCTGGGTGGCCATGGGGGCAACCAATCCGGCCTACTGGGCGATCGAGGCGCGTCGGCGGATGGCCGAACATGGCACGAGCGCCGAAACGCTGGCGGCAGCGGCAGTATTGATGCGCCGCAATGCCGCGGGAAATCGTCTAGCGCGGTTTCGCGGCGAAACGTCCGTTGCTGAAGTCATGGCCTCTGCAGTCGTGGCTGACCCGTTGCACTTGCTCGAGATCTGTCCTGTCAGCGATGGCGCTGCCGCGGTCATCCTTACCAGTGAAGCCGTCGCGCGGCGGATCGGCGCAAATGCAGTCAAGGTTGCTGCCTGCGTAGCCGCAACGGGACAGTTCGGGGATCCGGCACGCCGGATACCAACGATCTCCAGTACGGTCCGTCCAGGGGTGCCGCACACCAGCGAAGTTGCGACGGCTGTCAGTCGTGCATTCGAGATGGCGGGGATCGGTCCAAACGATGTCGACTTGCTAGAGATGGCCGACAACACTGCCTGGCATCTTCTCTCGTGGCCTGAAACCTTTGGCTTCTACGAAGCCGGGCAAGGAGACTGGATGTTGGCGCGCGGCGAGCTCGCTATCGGCGGCACCTTACCGCTCAACCCGAGCGGCGGCTTCCTGTCATTCGGCGAGGCAACTACAGCCCAAGCGCTGCTTCAAGTCTGCGAACTGACCTGGCAGCTACGCGGCCAAGCCGACGGTCACCAGGTAGAGGGAGCCAAGGTCGCGGCCTCGGCGGTCTTGGGACTTGGCGCCAATGGGGGGTCGGTGATCCTGACGCGCTAATCAGCGAAAGGCACGCCGCCGAGGCTGGCGGCAATTCGCTGGCCCACCAGCTTGATTGCGACCTCGGCCATACCAGTCAGTTGCGGCATGCCCGCAAAGCCGTGGATCATCCCGGCAAAGCTAGCGTAGCGCACATCAACGCCGCCTTCCGCCAGGTGCTGAGCGAGCGCTTTTCCTTCGTCGCGGAGCGGGTCGCAAGCTGCGGTCACGATTGTGGCCGGCGGAAAGGATTGCGGTGAGGCTTCCAGCAGGTTGAGACGGGGATCCAGGCGGTCTGCATCGCCGGGAAGATACTCTTCCCAGGCCCACTCGATGAATTCGCGCGTAAGCATATAGCCGGTCGCGAAGTCGGTGAGGCTTGGTGAGGACAGCCCCGGAGCAACCATCGGATAGAACAGGCCGAGATGTACTGGATCGAGCGCCTGTGCTGCGGCAGCGGCGAGCTGCCCACCGGCGCTGTCGCCCACGAGGGCAAATTTTGCCATCTCCAGTCCCAAGCACTGACCGTGGATCAGCAGGTGGTGGTGAAGTGCGGCAATATCATCCAGTGGGGCAGGGAATTGCGCTTCGGGCGCGAGACGGTAGTCCAGTGCGACCACGGCTGCTCCGGCTTCACGCGCCAGGGAGCGGCAAAGCGCGTCGTGGGTCTCCAATGATCCCAGCATGAAGCCGCCGCCGTGCACAAACAGGATGACGGGAAGCACCGTGTCGGCATTCGGCCGGTAGATCCGTATCGTAATGTCGCCCGCAGGTCCTTCGATCCTTGCTTCGTCGACGGAATGTACCGCAGGGCCGGTGAAGCCCGCCATGAAGGTATTGGCGCCGCGGCGCAGGGTTGCAAGCGTCACCTCCTGCGGCAGACGGCGTAAGGCCGCACGAGGATCATCGGTCAACGGAACGAAGACCGGATCGGGGCACTCACGCAGCGACGTCATGGGCTGAACGCATGGTCAGGCCGGGATAGCCATCCTGTTCGGTCTTTTCGAGAATGCGCCGGTAGCCACGGACGCCTCCGGAGTAAGGCATAAATACCCGCGGTTTGCCGGGCATTTCGGCACCCACATAATAGGATGGGGTCTTCAAGTAGAGCGTTTCCTTCGCCCGCTCGTTAACGTGCTCTACCCACTCCTGCTCAGCCGCTTCGCTTGCCTCGATGAAGGCCACCTTCTGGCTACGAGCCCGCTCGATTAAGCGGGATAGCCAATCGATCTGCTCCTCGGTGGACAGAAGTACATTGCTGAGCAGCGACGGACTGCCCGGACCGCCAATGATGAACAGGTTGGGGAAGCCATTGATGGCTAGCCCGAGGTAGCTGACCGGGCCGGTCTGCCACTTCTCTGCGAGTGTCACGCCGTCACGTCCGGCAATTCGAGGCTTGAGCAGCGATCCCGTGAATGTGTCGAAACCGGTGGCATAGATAATGATGTCGAAATCGAAGTTTTCGGCACTCGTATTTAAGCCGGTCTCGGTAAACTCCGTGATCGGGGTGCTAGAAATGTCGACCAGCCGCACGTTGTCGCGGTTGAACGTCGAAAAGTACCCGCTGTCGACCGAGGGCCGGCGTGTTCCGAACAGCAAGTTCCGCGGCAGGAGCATCTCGCGCACTGATGGGTCCTCGACCTGTGCAGCGATCTTCTTGCGGATGAATTCCGATGCCGTTTCGTTGGATCGTTCATCGAGAAGGATGTCTTTGAAGGTCAGCGCGAAACCGAAGCCCAAGCGCTTCCACGCTGCTTCGTATGCCGCCTCGCGCTCACCCTCGGGCACTTCAACTGCGGAACGTGTATCCGGGACGAAACCGAGGCCGCTCGGCGAATTGCGGGCCTGTTCCCGCCGCTCCGCGTAACGCGCTTTGACTGCCGCGTCCTCTTCGTCCGACACCGCTCCGTTTGGAGCGGGGATCGAATAATTAGCGGTCCGCTGGAAGACGGTGAGCTGTGCGGCCTGCCGGGCGATTACGGGCGTCATCTGCACGCCCGATGAACCAGTGCCAATTATCGCCACCCGCTTGCCCGCAAAGTCGACCGGCTCGCGCGGCCAGACGGCGCTGTAGATGACCCGCCCAGAGAAACGCTCTTGCCCGGGGTAGACTGTGGTCTTCGGCAGTGAGAGCTGGCCGAGTGCGAGGATCAGCCGTTCGGTTTGAAGTCGCTCGCCTTGTTCGGTCAGCACTGTCCAGGTTGCGCTTGTCTCGTCGAAGTTCGCTTCGACCATGCGGGTATTCAGCCGAACGTCGCGTCGCAGGTCGAACCGATCGGCGACATGATTGATGTAGGCAAGGATCTCAGGCTGAGTGGCATAACGCTCGGTCCAACGCCACTCCTGCTCCAGTTCTGGTGAGAAGCTGTAGGAATAGTCATAGCTTTCGACATCACAGCGCGCTCCTGGATAGCGGTTGAAGTTCCAGACGCCGCCAATGCCGTCGGATGCTTCCAGTACGACGACGTTTAGGTCCATATCTCGCAGAGTGTACAGGGCCCGCAGGCCGGCAAAACCAGCGCCAACAACGATCGCATCAAGATGTTCAGTCATAAACTCTCCCAGTTACCGGGGTGATTTCACAGGCATCAGACGTTGTCAACGTATATGTTGATTAATGGTAAGGGAGCCCCGCAAATTTGCCTATTTTTGCCGCCAAAACTGCGTATCTATATCAACATAGACATTGACCAATTGTCTCCTAGAGTTTAAACATTGCTGATTACGGCTCGCGTTGGAACGAGTCAGCGGGGACGAGGAATGGCGAAAAAACTGGCTCCAGTGGCAGATCGACAAGCTGCGCTTAGTCGGCGGTTTTCACCGTGGGCAGGCCAGACACTTCACGGCGTGCTGGATGGAGCTGTGTCGCTGTTTGGGGGACGCCCCCTGGTCATCGCTGATCAGCGTGTCTGGACCTATCGAGAGCTTGCAGAATGGTCCCGGCGCCTTGCTTCAGGACTGACGGCAGCTGGAATCGTCCGTGGTGACAAAGTTGCGCTGTTGCTTGCAAACTATCCCGAGTTCGTCGCTCTGAAGTATGCGATCTCGCGGCTCGGGGCCATAGCCGTGCCGATCAATATTATGAACCGGCGTGATGAGCTGCGCTATGTGTTGAAGCAGTCGGAAAGCGCGATGCTGGTTACGATGGACCAGTTCCGAGGCGTTGATTATCTCGCGGCACTGGATGAGGTGGCTGCAGGCTGGGAGCAGTCGGGTGGCGGTTCGGCCTTGCCCCACCTGCGCAGGATCGTGGTCTTGCCGACTGGTGAAGCGCCGCCGCGCGGGCGGACAACCACAGTGGTCGATCTCGAAGTCCAGGTCGATCCTGCCATCGAGCCAGCGGGCGAGATCGTGCGGCCCTGTGATCTATGCGATATTATCTACACGTCCGGAACGACCGGATCTCCCAAGGGCGTGCTGCTGACGCACGACATGCTGACTCGCACGGCATTCGGGGCAGCCTATGCCCGCGCCTTCGAGGATGGTCGCCGGATCCTGTTCTCGCTGCCGCTCTACCATGTGTTTGGTTACGTCGAGGGAATGCTGGCCGTGCCCTATGTCGGCGGGGCGATCGTGCCGCAATTGCGATTTGACGCAGTTGGAACGCTTGAAGGAATCGTTCGCCACAAAGCGAGCGACGCCTTGTTGATACCGGCGATGACCCTGGCGATGCTAGATGCTGCACGGGAGCAACTTTTTGACCTTTCATCATGGCGCGCGGTGCTTGCATCCGGCGGACGTGCCCCCCCCCGGCTATGGCAGGAGGTGCGCCAAGTTTTCGGCGTGCAAGAGATCACCACCGGCTATGGGATGACCGAAACTACCGCATCGACCACCGTGACACGCCCGGACGATCCGGAGGAGCGCCTGTTAAATACCAACGGGCGTATGCGGGATGTCGGGCCTGCGGGGGCCGAAGGACCCGGCCACCGACTTGCCGACTACCGGGTCTGTGATCCTGCGACGGGTGCTGTGTTGCCGGCGGGAGAGATCGGTGAGTTGCAGGCGAGCGGGCTCGGCGTGACCAAAGGCTACTATAACAAGCCGGAGGCGACAGCTGCCGCTTTCACGGAGGATGGGTGGCTCCGCACAGGGGATCTCGGGCGGATCGACGCAGATGGCTACATCACGCTCGTCGGCCGTACCAAGGAGTCCTATCGTTGCGGCGGCGAGCAGGTGCTGCCGACGGAAGTCGAAGACTTGCTAACCACGCACCCTGATGTGGTTCAGGCCCAGGTCGTGCCAGTGCCGGATGAGCGGATGGGGGAGGTTGGGGTCGCGTTTCTGGTTGCCCGTCCTGGTGCGGTGCTCGATCCCGAAGTCATGAAGGCCATGGTCGCGGCGCGGCTCGCCCGGTTCAAGGTACCGCGGCACGTGATCGTGGTGACGGCCGATGACATTCCAACGACGGCATCGGGCAGAGCCCGCAAGTTCCTCCTTGCCGAAAAGGCGCAGCAGATGTTGAGAATATCATGACCGCCAATTTCACCCCGCCCGAGCGCCGCATTGCTATTGTCACGGGGGCTGCCCGCGGCATCGGGGCTGCGATTGCTAGGCGCTTGGCCGAGGATGGTCACGATGTAGCGGCAATCGACCTGGACGCCGAATGCTGTGAGGCAACGCTTGCCGATGTCGCAAGTGCTGGCCGGCGAGGACTGGCTGTTGCTGCTGACGTTTCGGACGAGGCCAGCGTGATGACTGCCGTTGATCGGATTGCTGCTGAACTGGGTGCCCCGACCGTCTTGGTTAACAATGCCGGGATCCTGCGCGACCGGACTATCGGGCGCATGACGCTTGACGACTGGCAAAGCGTGATCGATGTTAACTTGCGGTCGGTTTTCCTGATGTGCCGGGCGGTGCAATCGCATATGCGGACTGCCAAGTGGGGGCGTATCGTCAACCTCTCCAGCATCGCGGCACTGGGTGCTTTGGGCGAAGCAAACTATTCCGCTGCAAAGGCCGGAGTGCAGGGGCTGACGCGGACCCTTGCCATCGAGCTTGGCAGGTTCGGGATCACGGCAAATGCCGTTGCACCGGGATTTGTGGTAACCGACATGACCCGTGCAGTTGCTGAACGCATGGGCATGGCGTTTGACGACATGGTCGCGCAGCAACTACAGTCAATACATGTCGGTCGACCCGGTGCGCCAGAAGATATTGCCCATGCCGTTGCTTGGTTTGCGGAACCGCGCTCCTCGTTCGTTACGGGGCAGGTGCTCTATGTCGCTGGCGCCCCCCGTGGCTAGCCTGCGACCGATCGTTCGGCTAGGGATGCGACATGGATAGCAACGAGATAGTGGTGGCGCAGGCTACATCCGGGATCGGGCGGCGTCGCAAGGCGGCGGGGACCGACGCGCGGGCTTCATACGCCAATCGTCGCCAAGAGATAACCGACGCAGCGATCCGGGTGTTTAACCGGATGGGCTACAAGGGTGCCAGTGTTAGTGCTGTCGCTGCCGAACTTGGGATCGACCGCGCGACGCTTTATTATTACTATTCGTCCAAGGAGCAGATGTTCGATGAGATCGTCCGCTCAGTGCTTGAAACCAACGACGAACTTGCCCGGCGCATCGCCGAAAGTGCAATCAGTCCGACCCGCAAGATGCGCGAATTGGTCACCGCGATGATGCAATCTTACGCGGAAAATTACCCGCTGCTTTACATCTACATCCGCGAAGACCTGACCCAGGTCAGTGGCAAACGGACTTCGTGGTCCGATCAGATGCGCGCGTTAAACCGGTCGATCGAGAACTCGGTCGTTGTCATTATCGAGCAAGGCTTTGCCGACGGAAGCTTCCGCAAAGTCGGGTCGGCCAGAACGGTCGCTTACGGCATTCTGGGCATGCTCAACTGGACGCACCGGTGGTTTCGCCCTGATCGGTCGGAACCTGCCGAGGAAGTCGGCAAGGTTTTCGCCGAGATGGTCCTTGCTGGCCTTGAGAGCCCTTACTGAGATTACCTCATGCTTTAGCTTCCACGTGACAGATCACCGGCAGAGAAACTATTGCATGGTTTCCTTGCGGCTCCGCTTGGGTTCATACCAATCTTGGCGCCTGCTTTCCTCGATGGCTGGAGCTGTCATTCTAATGCGAAATGCTCTCCGTTGGTAAGGCGGGGCGATGAGAGAGATAAGCTTCAAGCGGCACCGGTTCCCTCCGGATGTGATCCGGTATTCGGTTTGACTATATTTTCGTTTCACGATGAGCCTGCGCGATGGCGAGGATCTGCTCGCCGAGCGCGGTATCGACGTTTCCTATGAGACCGTTTACTGCTGGGCGAACAAGTTCCGTCCGGCGATTGCGGCCAACATTCGCAAAGTTCGCGGCCGTGCCGACAGTGTCTGGCATCTCGACGAGATGGTGGTCAGCATCAATGGCAAGCGGCTGTAAATGTGGCGGGCTGTGGACAAGGAAGGTGAGGTTCTCGACGTGCTGGTGCAAAAACGCCGGAACAAAGCCGCTGCGCTGAAATTGCTCAGAAAGCTGCTTAAGAACCAGCAATGCGTACCGGACGAAATCGTCACCGACGGCCTTGCTTCGTACAAAGCGGCATTGAAGGTTCTGGGCTGTCGGGACCGACACCGTCCTGGCCGATTGCGCGAGAATAACCGGGTTGAAAACTCGCACCTTCCAGTCCGACGACGCGAGCGCAAGATGCAGCGTTTCAAGTCCCAGGGTCAGGCTCAGCGCTTCGTCTCCACCCACTCCGCAATCTACAATACCTTTTATCTGCAGCGTCACCTCATCTCCCGCAAAACCATGCGCATCTTTCGTGCGGCAGCACTTGCCGAATGGAGCGCTGCGTGCGGGGCGAGTGCCTAAATCCCGCGGGTAGGCCTAAGTTCGCGCGGTGAAACTTAACCTGACAAGGCCTGGCTGGTCAATCAAGTGCCGAAAATGCAGCAGC
>JACCDH010534944.1_pt1 | contig 10435 bp, 11 predicted proteins | sample 7442481 | NCBI WGS metagenome assembly JACCDH01 (sample SAMN15323433, study PRJNA562643) | freshwater metagenome | isolation source: river surface water | place: USA:Blue River Watershed | collected 2017-08-15
CACCACCATCGTCATCACCGCCAGCGGCTCGCCACTGGCTGGGGCCGGGCACATCCACCTGACGGCGGACCACCCCGAGGGCTATGACAAATACAGCCCCATGGTCTCCCGCCTGCTGCACCTGCTGATCATCGACATCCTGGCCACCACCGTGGCCCTGCGCATTGGCGAAGAACTGCAGCCCACCCTGCGCGACATGAAAAACAACCTGCGCAACAAACGCTACACCTGATCATTCCGGCTCGATCTTCGCATCGCGCACCACCTTGGCCCAGCGGGGCGCCTCGGCCTTGATCAGCGCGGCAAACTGCTCGGGCGTGCCGCCGCCCAGCTCATTGCCCTGGCTCAGGATCTTGTCCTTCAGGTCCGGGTCTTGCAGGGCCTGGTTGGCGATGGTGTTGAGCACCCGGACCACGTCCGGCGGCATGCCTTTGGGCCCAATCAAGCCCTGCCAATTGAGCACCTCCACCTCGGGGAAACCTTGCTCGGCCATGGTGGGGAGATCGGGGGCCAATGCCGAACGGGTTTTGCTGGTGATGGCCAATGCCCGCAGCTTGCCCCCCTTGAGGGCCGGCATCGCCGAATACATCTGCTCGAACATCATCTGCACCTGCCCGCCCATCAGATCGGTCGCACCCGCCGCACCACTCTTGTAGGGCACATGGATCATGTCGATGCCGGCCGCATGTTCGAACAAGGCGCCGCTCAAATGGTGCGTGCCGCCAATGCCGCCCGACGCGTAACTGAGCTTGCCCGGCGCGGCCTTGGCGGCGGCCACCACATCCTTGACCGACTTGAAGGGCGAGTCGCTGCGCACCATCAAAATCAAGGGGCCCTTTTCAATCAGGACGATCGGCTGCAGATCGGTGAAGGGGTTGAAATTCAACTTCTTGAACAAGGCATGGTTCACCGCCAGCGGTGCAAAGTTGCCCATGCCCACCGTGTAGCCATCGGGCCGGGCCTTGGCAATCGCTTCGGTGCCAATGTTGCCGCCCGCCCCTGCCTTGTTGTCGATGATGATGGGCTGACCCAGCAAAGTACCCATGACCTTGGCCACCTGGCGCGAACGGTTGTCGGCATTGCCGCCAGCCGCATACGGGCACACCCAGGTGATGGGTTTGCTGGGGTATTTGTCTTGCGCCTGGCTCCACCGGGGCATAGCCAAGCCTGCCGCAGCCAGTTGAATGAGTGAACGGCGATCGATCATGCGGCTCCTTCAAAGTGCAGTTGAATGCTCAGCCCAGAGCTTAAGCTTTTTGTTTGCGCCGGCTTTGCAACATGGCGACATTCATCTCGCCATCCAGCGAAGACGCGTAAAAACGCTCGATCATTTGCACCGATGTGCGCGCATTGCGCGCCAAGGTCAACATGTCAATGCCCTGTCCATACAAAAGACGGAACATGATGGACGTGTGCCTCAGGCAATACAGCGTCCGGTCACGCCCCAGGGCGTCCACCGTGGCCACCCTCGCCTCCCGCATGACCCATTTGAACCAGAAGCCCAACACCGCCAAGGCATAAACGCGGTCCAGCTCGCCGGGCAAGAACACATAGTCGTCAGGCCCACCCTGACCCATGGCCTGGGCCCGCGCCAGAGCCACCTCATAGACCTGCACGGCGGGTCGCAACGTCACCACCGGCGTGTCGTGCCGCTTGGTCTCAGGCAAGGTCAAACGCAAATAGGTGCTCTCACCCCGCACCACCTGCACATGCTTGTGCTTGAGCTGGCGGATATCGCCAGGCCGTACAAAACTGTTGACCATGAAACGGATCACCCAGGCCATGTCGGGTGGCAAGCTCAGATTGCGCGGGGCCACCCAGAACCGGTCACGGTGTCCGCCGGTGGATTTCAGCGCAGGCGCCAGACTTTTCTGTTGCGTCAGGCGATGCGCCGTCTTCACCAAGGCACGGTACTCCGGCAAGGACAGCAGCGAGCGCGGCCGGTTGGCCACTTTCACCCCGGGCATTTCTGGCAACTCCCTCAAAAACCCATGCCGCACCGCCAGCTTCAACAGCTTACGCACCACCACCAAGTACTGCGACACCGTGGTCGAACTCAGCTGGTGGCTCGTCAGCCGTTGCACAAAAGCCTCTATCTGGACCGACGTGACCTGTGAGGGCGGGATGTATCTGAAAAACGGCAACACATGCGCCGCCAAGCGATTGCGCAAAATGCCCACCGACGCTTTGCTGAGCTCACCTCGCGAGGTCCGCTGCAGCTCCAGACCCACCAGCTTTTCGGCCAAGGCCTCGAATCGGTTCAGGCGCATCGCGCCCTTCGTCAACACCGAATCGACCATGTCATGTGATGGTGCGGGCAGACTGATTGCGCTTTGCTGTTTAAGCAGCAGTGCGTAGGCATCAGGGGGCACCACATAAAAGACGGGTTGGTTGGCGTCCAGAATGGCCAGCGACAACTCCCCCGACCGGTGAACGTAGTCCATCGGCTTCGTCGCAAAGTCGCTCAGGCTGACGCAAAACGGCGCAAGAAGAGGTTTCAGTTGCATGGCTACTCGAATATAGATTGGAGAAATTCAATCTAACACCTAGCTCTTGGTATAGATCGTCAAGCTAACCGCTCTGGCTACATTGGCAGCCACTGGTGCTTTCGCTCAATCTTCCGTGACTTTGTCTGGCGTGTTGGACTTCTCTTACGCGACCATCAGCGGCAACGGCACAACTGCTGACACAAAGCTGAACACTGTTTCCAGCACTGGTCAAACATCTGCAATCAGCTCTATCAACCTGCATGCAGTTGAAGATTTGGGTGGCGGTTTGAAGGGTGAAATGCGCTATGAAATCGATCCACGTGCTAACGCCAACGGCGGTGCAGCATTTGGCCGTCACCAAGTGTTTGTCGGCGCGAGCGGCGGCTTTGGTGCTGTGAAGTTGGGCGCACCTAACGCAGCATCGTTGCAAGCTTTCTTGGCCAGCTCGCCTTTGGGTACTGGTATCGGTTCTGCTTTCAGCTTGTCTGATAACAGCGCTGTTACCGTCAACACTGTTCGTTACAGTAACTCCGTCCGTTATGACACACCCAGCTTCAGCGGCTTTGGTGCTAGCGTGACTCACGCTCCTGGCAATGATGACGCTACTAAAGGCGGTGCTGCTCCTGCCATCACCAACTTGGGTTTGACTTACAGCAACGGCCCTCTGAACGTGGTGTTCTCTAGCCTGCAGACCTCTGCAACTGGCGCACAAGTTGCGGTTGCAACAACAGCTACTGCAATCGGTACGGCTGCTGTTGACGCTCGAGTCAAAGGCACCTTCAACTACCTGGCTGCCAACTACGCTTTGGGTAACGCTAAAGTGTTTGTGGGTTACGGTGACGGCGACAAGTCCACCACAACTGGCCTGGATACCAAAGTTTCTCGCGTTGGCGCATCCTACACAATGGGTGCTGTGACTCTGATCGGTCAATATGCAACCACCGAAATCGGCACTGCTGCTAAGCGTAAGACAACAGGTCTGCGTGCTGACTACGCTCTGAGCAAGCGCACAGCTGCTTACTTTGGCTATGAGGCTTATGACTCTGGTGCCGCTACCGCTAACAAAACCAACATCGCTGCTGTTGGCGTGCGTCACGCTTTCTAATCACTCCGCTGGCGCAAGCCAGTTGATGATTTAAAAGTCAAAAACCCACCGTGGCAACACGGTGGGTTTTTTTACGTCTGCGCTGCTGGCGCTGTCATCAATCCAGCCATCGTCCAGTTAAGGGACGATGAGTGTTTCATTTGCATCAAACAACGGACGCCATTGCCCAGCTGCAACCGCCTCGTTCAATCGTTGCTGTTGAACTGGCCGCCAGGCTATCGGCTTTTTTAGTGGCTGCACGGACGGGAATGTGCCCACCGCAGCGTTATCAATCAGGTTGTTGGCACGGCTCAACATACGTGAAACGGCGACCTTCATGCCGTTAATCCGCTTTGCTGCTCGTTCCTTGTCATCAGTGGCTTGCGGCATACAGGTCCGAACCAGCCGCAGTTCCTTGCCGATTTGGTAAAGGCTTTTACTGCCCTGTGCCTGTCCAATCTTGTCCACGACACGACCGTCGCGGCTGGCATGGTGCAGTTGCCACACAGCGTAGGCAGACTCAATCACATCTTGCTTGATGCCTATGAGTTTGGCCAGCTTGCGATTTGCCGTACTGACCCGCTCAACCTCCCGATCGGGATGCAGCCGAATAAGCCTGCGAATCTGGCTAATGATCGTGCGCTCGGTCATGTTGATAGGAATTTCCAGCAACAGATGGCCACCGATAGGCTTGGTCAGTTCCAAGTTGTTTGGATCAAGTTCACGCACAGTAGGCAGTGCCACCTGTTCCCGAAACAGGCTCACGCCACGCCTGTCCCACCAATCGTCAAAGGTCATTTCGTAGACCTTCCCGAAGTCGGCATACATCTCCCGCAGCCGCAAGTCATCGGCCACGCCTCTGCGCTGACACACCCACCAATAGTCTTTGCTCAGTCTCAAATGCGCCCACCACCAGTAGTAGGGGCTACGTTGTGCGTCATTAAGTAGCAAATCATCGCGCCTGTAGCGGAGGCGGCGCATGCCTTTGAAGACCAGTTGCTCGTTGTTTTGATCCATGCAGACATATTACCGTTAACACATAAATCATGCGAAGGTATGTTATCTGATATCGGTGGGACTATTCGTCTGTCGGCAACGAGCAAACAAAAAGCAAGTCGCCTGAAAGCTCCGTCGACAGCTCATCTACTTAAAGGAGATTGATATGAGTAAGAAACTGAACGCAACTGAAAAGGCTATCAACGCTGTTAACGCGAAAATGAAACGCGATCAGAGGAGTTTGTTCACTGCTGCTGTGAAGGAGAGTAACGCAGCGCACTTTGCTGGTTCCATCGTCCAGCAACTGGACGATCTGTCTGTTCGTCGCGAGCAGTGGGAGAAGACTGACTACAAAAAGGCTAATGACGGGCTGTATACCCTTCTGGCTGAATGTCTGGACGTGTTTCAGGCTCGGTTTGTGAAAGGAACCGAGCAAGAGAAGAAAGCATTGCGTGAAAGCTTGATGCAGCGTTTGAAGGCTGATGGCATTCGCGTTGTGAAAACCTCTACCACGCTGACCATGTTGGCACGCTACGTGTTTAACAGCGATCGTAAACGTGCACAGGGCTACGGCTATGTGTTGGCGGCTGCCGTGTCGCATGAGAAAACCGCGGCAGAATTTCCTGCTTGGGTGGTGGAGCAGGGCGGGATTGAAGAGCTCAAACGCAGGATGGTCAAGTCTGAAGGCGCCAAGGCAAAGCAGGAAGCGGTGAAGGCTGCAACTTTGAGTGTGAAGGGGTGGGTTGAGTTGAACACGCTGGAGCCTCTGGCGCATGTCGACATTGAAGGGGTGACTGGCAGCTATGCGGTGCTTTTGGCGAAGCCCAATGTGCAGGGTGGCGTGGACATTGTGGGTTCTCTCAGCGAAGTCAACGATGCACTGGTCAATGCACTGATCTTGCGTATGGCAAAGCGGCAGGTGACGAAAGCTGACGCTGATGCCGCTATGGGTCGTCAAATTGCAAAGGAGCATGGCGACATGCTGGCAGCGGCAAACGACGAACAGCAGCGTTTGGCTGCTAATGGCTAAGTGCATGGGCGGGGGCGCTGCCCCTGCCTTTGTCTATCTATCTCTATAGGAGCACGAATATGAAATGCGAAATCAAATACGCACCTACGAACTTGAACGAGGTGATTTATCCCAATGTGGCTGTTGAGCGGCGCATTAAGGGTTATGGCAAAGGCGAGCTGGAGGGACACGTCATGCTGCATGGTCCTAACGGAACAGGCAAGACCACTGTGGCAAAGCTGTTGGTGCAGGAAATCGGCGGCGATAGTGCAATGTTGGAGTCACTTGGCTTTGATGAATTGCTGGCCAAGCAAGACTTGCGTGGACATTTGCTGCAAGCTGCGGCGCTGGCAAGGTTGTCTAGCAGTGGGAAATATTTTTTGCTTTTGAATGAGTTTGATAACGCCAAAAAGGGGGTCAATAAATTGTGGACGGCGTTGGATGACTGCGCGGATGGTGTGATGGCAATTATCACGACCAATGAGCCATTGGGCGTACACATCAGCGTCCGCTCTCGATGTGATGTCATTGATATGCCTGGCCTCAGCGCTGTAGCGGTTCTGCCGCGTGTGCAGTTTGCACTGGAATCGGAGGGTTTGCATCTGCCTAACCAGCAAGTTCTGCATTACCTGAAAGTACAGGAGCGGCTTATGGACTTGCGTAAGTATTTCAAAGTGGCTGACGAATTGCTCTATTTGCAGCGCAATGGTTTGCCATATCCTCCATGGAATGGGGCAGCGCCCACGCTGAAATCTGTTTAAGTAACGTCTATTAACTGGACGATACACAAGCCCTGCAAGGAAATCTGCAGGGCTTTTTGATGTCAAATTAACTCCACCGCATTGCGTTTCATGTCGTCGTTCACGTCGATGTAGCGCTGCGTCACGGCAATGCTGCGATGACCAGCAAGCGATGCGAGCACACGCACCCCAATTCCTTTGGTTGCCAAGTTGGTGATGAATGTGCGGCGCATAGAGTGTGATGTGGCCCCTGCAATGCCAGCCCGTTTAAACAGCCAGTAAAAATGCTGGGTCATGCCATTTGCTGTGAAGCCTTTGCGGCCAGCAGTAATGAATAGTGGGTGAGTGGGTTTTGCGCCCTGTCTCATCTGCAAATATGTGGCCAGTTCATCGCGTAGCTTTTGCGGCAGGAACACTATGCGTGGATGACGTCCTTTCGTTTGTTCTGCGGTCAAGCGTACTTCAGCTTTCACGCTGCCATCGACATTCATGACGTCGCTGATGATCAGGCTGGCGATTTCCCCAACACGCATACCTGACCATGTGCCCGTCAGCAACATGACGCGGTTACGTAGGGCGAAGTTGCGCTGTGCAATGCATGCAAGTGCTTGATCGAGTTCTGCAAGAGTGAGTGTTTTTGCTTGTCCCATGATGTTGTGCCCCTTTGGTAAATGTTTGTGCTGCATGCAGTGTGTTTTCTTTTGTCGAATTGCACGACCAGAACCCCGACAAAGCATCGGGACAAAAAACATCAATGAAATCAACGCGGTTAATAAAAGCGCTGTTTTCTTATGCTCAGTTATTTAGCTCTGTGCGCAGCTGATCTGTGGGAACAAGACGACATATGGCAGCGTTTGCGTAAAGCAGCGCAGCAGCGTTTTTCTGGCCCTCTCGCTACTCGAGTAGCTGGCCCCGTGTTTTGACAGCTTGTAGGGCTGATTTGAGGTGTGTGCCGTTGCCGCCGACAGCAGCGCCAGCAAAAATGGTGCTGCTGCTGGCGCTGCTGTCAGCTTTGCCAAGTCACCTAATGAACCTACAGATGGCACCAGATGATTTGCGCTGATCTGCTGGCGCAGCAATCAGTTTTGCAGAAATTTTTCCCGTAATACCCCATATCTGCAGTTGGTTGCCAAGGTCAATTCACCGCTATGAGCGAACTGGCGTTCGCTGTGCTTTCATGAAATGCTTTCGCTGTCGCTCTGCATTTCAATCAGCACATGAGTTTGAATTTCTTTGAAATGGTAGAAGTCGAACGCAACGCTTGCGTTGTGTGAGATGTATTGGGTTTACGGAGAATGTTTGGAGCAAGCGACGGCTATAGCGTTTTAAGAAACGCATACATACGTCGCTTGTGCTAATAGGTTTTACGGTAAAAAGCCCTTCGCACACGCTGCATTAGAGTTTGTTGGGAGACGGATGCATTGAAACTCCCAGATCGCCAAGCGATCTACTCCGCGGCATCCACTGTTGATCACATGTCAATGCAGCGACATGTGCAGTGCGGGGTCATTAGCCGTCATATTCCAACCCGCGCTTTTGCCATTTGTTACCGAGAGACTTACTCGGGATTTGCTTGTGTGGTGCCTTGATGAATGCCTGTGTTTTTTCGTTTCGTCAACTTCGCGTGCTTGCGCTGGACTTGCTTGGTAATGTTGAGCACCTTGAAGCATTGTGCTTGTGTGATCCTCAAGCGTTTTTGACCGCTATTTGCAGCACGTAGGAAGTTGTGCAGGACATGCGCTTGATTCTGTTCAAGCAAGTCACCATGATCACGTAGCGTTGTCGATGCCAGCTTTTGTGCTTGAAATAGCTCAGCTGTACCTGCGTAAATTTGGTTCACGCTGATGCCATTGCTCTTAAGCCATGCATTGGTGCGCTCTGTGTCTTTTTGGTTTTTGAATGTGTCCATGCAAGTATTTATCTCGCGGCAAATAAAACCGCAAATAAATGCACCGAAATTAGGCTGAGTTGAGTGGAGCCAACTAAATACATACATGAGACACAGAGAATTCGCCACTCAAACCAAGACACCCGAACAACTTCGCCTAGACAGTCTGAAGGCCGCTAAAAATCGTGCTGCACAAGCCGTTAAAGCCGAAAGACAGCGCCAGCAAATAGCAAAAGCGGAAAGAGCGCTTACTGCGGTCAAGCAACCGCCAAAGCCTGTTTCGCCAACGTCCAGTAGCTAGACGATCACGTCATGCTTATTGCCGAAGTCATCAGTACCTTGCACACATATACGGCAACTGTGCGTGTGAACGTGGGGGGAGGTGCCTTGCTAGTGCGAACGCAGGTACATGCTGACGGCATGACCCAAGCTCGCGCATTGCTGCTGCACTTGTACGGCGCGGGGAACGTGCTCGCGGTTGCCTAGCTCGTTAGTCCTTTTGCAAGAAGACCAACAGTTCATTTTTGGCTTGAGCCGTGACGTTCGGGTTGGACGCATTCGTATTGGTGCACCCCGTGCTCTTGCATGCAGCAGGCTCATGAAATGAGAACGTGCGTCCTTGATCCCAGCCATGCGTCGCATCAGGATAGACGACAACGCTGGTCAATGCTTTTTGCGCTTCAATGGGCAATGCCTCTTTGAAAGCAGGACAGACAGTAGCATCCTTGCCGCTGTAATCGTCTTGCCCTGCAGCGAACAACTTCATGGGGATGTTGGCCCAGTTGTCCATCATGTCTGCAGGAAAATCTTGAAGGCGTTCTTTAAAGAACCACGAGTTGGTATCGCGTTTGATCAATTTGGGATAAAACCAGCAGACTGGGTAAAGGGCCGCAACTTTGCGAATTTTGATTTGTTCTGGAAGAAACTTCTTCTGCGCCCATTGCGTCGCCATGAACACACTCAAGTTAGCACCATAAGAGGTTCCGATGACCGAAACATTGCTCATGTCCACGTCAGAACGTGTGCTGAGGTAGTTGATGGCCCCCATGGCCTTGGCAAGACTCTCACCGTATGTGGTTTTTGTCGGTCTGCGAAACAGAATGGGTTCCATGGCAATGAAGCCATTTTGCGAAAGCAGTTCTACATACTGTTTGTTGGTTCCTGCATCCCAACCACCTGAATGGTGCAAGATGACCACCGCGGGCCGTTTGCCTTCCATAAGAGATTTGGTGATAACGGCATCCAAGCTTTCGCTTGCGCCGCTTAACGTTTTGTAGGTATAGCTGATGCGCTCTTGTGCGTGAGCCAGAGGAAGCGTTATTAGCAACGCAAGCGTGAGAGTCAATCGGGTTAAAAGCATCTTGATCCTTTTTGTTGTTATTTTTATATACAACCGATTTGAATGCAATCAGATTGCAAAGATCCGGCAATGCAGTTCAACGATCGATAGGCCTTCAACGCTGATTTTTCTCGTAACACGACATCTGCGCCAATGCCCCGCCAAACTGGACGGACTAAGGTTGCTCGACCATGGTGGCTGAACACATACTTGTCTGTGCTTTATCAATTTTTGAAAAGGATCAAACGATGAGCACTAACATTCTCAATACCCTCAAACTCACAGCGGCACGCAAAACCCGTGCACTTCCTGATGTGGTCAAACGCCGCAATAAATTGCTGCAAAAGCTGATTGAACAACGCGAGCTAGCTGCTGCACTGAACGAAGGCCGGCACTATGCACCCACACGCTACCGTTCATTTACAGATGCAGATACAGGGGCTCGAGTGGTTAAAGAAGTACCTGTGCGTATTAAGCCTTGGTTTTGGACCGGAGAAAAAGGGGAGGTGCTGCTTGCGGTGCAATATGGCAGCAAGCAGATCGAACTGCAAAAAGGCAAGACAGCGATTGATGTTGGCGAACAGACTAACCTGGTCACAGTGCTGGATACGGTGATTGCTGCGACACGCAACGGCGAACTGGATGTGCAGATCGAAAGCGTCAGCGTCAAGTTGCGCGATGGCTTCAAGAAGTAAGCAATCAAGAATTGGATGACTGGCGAGAGCGACGACTTTGCAGCAATGCAATGTTCTGCTCTCCAGTCACCGTGCTTGCATAGTGATTGTTGATGACTTCGACGCTGGTGCGTGCATTGCGAGCCAGTGTCAGCAAGTCAATGCCTTGTCCATACAGCAGACGGAAAGTGATGCTGGAGTGACGCAAGCTGTACA
>JACCDH010514121.1_pt1 | contig 10433 bp, 12 predicted proteins | sample 7442481 | NCBI WGS metagenome assembly JACCDH01 (sample SAMN15323433, study PRJNA562643) | freshwater metagenome | isolation source: river surface water | place: USA:Blue River Watershed | collected 2017-08-15
AATTTCCAAATATGTGACTTTTTACATAGTCACTTATTTTGGAGATTAAAAAATGAGAAATACTAAAATTGCATTAGCAGTCTTGGCTTTAGTAGCTTCGACCGCAGCAATGGCTCAAGCAACTGTAAGTGGAACTATTGACGCAGGCGTTGCTAGTACCACTACCGTTAATAACTTCACAGGCGTTAAAACTGGTACCTATTTTTCTGGTGCAGGTGGTTTCGTTGCAGGCAATAACTTAATTTTTTCTGGCTCAGAAGAAATCGATGGCGGCGTTAAAGCAACTTACACGCTAGGCATGGGTTTTGATGCTGGTGACGGCACACCTGCTAATGGCGGTGGTGCATTAGGTTTCACCCAACAAGCTAACGTTGGATTGGCTGGTGACTTCGGTTCAGTTAAGCTCGGTATGCAACTTTCACCATTCATCGCATCAATGGCTGGCACAATGCTAGGCAATGGTCACTTCTTCGTGAACCGTTTATTGAGTATCGGTGGTGGCTCTAATGATTTCTTAATTAACGGTGGTACTGCAGCAGCAACTCAATCAGTAGGCGGCTTCTTTGTAAACAACGCAATTAGCTACACAACACCATCAATCGGTGGATTTAGCGGCACAGTCTTAATGACACCTAAATCTGGCTCTAATGGTTCTGGTGTAGTTTTAGCTCCAACAGCCAGCGATCAATACTCAGCTTACACATTGAACGGTTCTTTGGGTGATGTTGCTGTAACTGCCGCTTATCACAAACGCGAAAATACCTACACAGGTATGGGTACTGGCGCGACCTACAAAATGGGCCCTATGACGTTGGCTGGTAACTACATGAGCGTAGATTACGATGCTGCTGCTTCATCAATGGCAAACACTAAAGTTAACAGCTATGGATTCGGTGTTGGTTATGATGTTTCAGAAAAAATCAATTTGGCTCTGCAATACGCTCGTAATGACTTAGACGCCGCAAAACAAGCATTAACAGGTGTTCATGCAAAATATGTACTGTCAAAGCGCACGTTTACATACGTTTCTTACACAAATGCAACTAACGGTGCAGCATCATCTTACGAACACCGTGCATTTGCAACAAATGCTACTCTTGGTGGCAACACAGACAGCAATCGTACCATTGCAGTTGGTGTAGCTCACTCCTTCTAATTTCTAGTCGGTTTAATACCGATTTGATTTAGAAACGCTGTACTTAAAAGCCACTCTTCGGAGTGGCTTTTTTATCAATACAAAATGATTTTTATTTAATTCTGATTGCAGCATACAAAATTTTTTTACAAAATAACTTACAAAAAGATTAAAAATTTCCATCGTTTATCCTTCTAAATTTTAGGAGGATATAAAAATGAAAACTAAAAGTAGTAAACAATCTAAACAATTAATTTATAAGGAAAATTTGAAAACTGATACACCTGTGCGACATACTATTCCAGGTTACCCAAAGACTCTGAAACTTTATCAAATAGCGAATAGCCCTCACTGGCAAATGCATATTCGATTTGGTAATCACACCATCACGAAAACTTCAAAAACTTCGGATTTACATATTGCAGAGGAAAGAGCGAAATCTTTTTTTAATGAACTAATAGGCTTTCGGTATAAACCACACGATACAGATAAGCGATCTGTAGATGACAAATCCACACAGTTTATAGACATAGCAGATAAAGTCATCGCCTTTGAACACCAAAGACAATTATTTGGCGAAATATCTGAAACAACTTTTAAAAATTTTAGATATCGAGTGAATGGCTGTTTATTACCAATGTTTGGACATAGAGATATTAAGGAAATAAATCAGAAAGACATATACCATCTAATCTCAACATTAAGTGATAGACAATTAGGATCAATTTCAGTTTCCCAACATCTACAATCTCTAAAGAAAATACTTCACTATGCATTAGAAAATGAATTAATTTATCGTATACCTTTATTTCCAAAGATCAGAAAACAATTTCTTCCAAGAGGAGGATTTACTACTAAAGAATATCTTCTATTAACAAAAACTGCCCGTAAACTATCCAAAATATCTACTGCAGATACGACACCCACTCATAGAAATCGTGCTGGAGGTGCATTCACTAGAAGTCAAAATGTACCAAAGGAAATGATTTGGATTATTCGATTTATGGTCAATGGCTTCATGCGACCCACCGATATCATACATATTCAGCATAAGCATGTAGAAATAATTAGACAAGAAAATACATACTTACGATTAACCCTCCCAGAGACCAAAAGACATAAAGCTCAAATTGTCACTCTAAAACCTGCGGTTCGAGTTTATGAAAAATTAAAAAAATACATGGATAGAATCGGACTAGCCTCACAAGAGGATTATTTATTTCTACCTCAAGTTAAAAATAGAAAAATCGTAGGGCCACTACTATCTGTTCACTTCAATAAAATTTTATCTGAATCAAATCTAAAGACGGGACCACTTGGACAGAGTCGATCACTTTATAGCCTACGACACACGGCCATTATGTTTCGTTTACTTTATGGACAGGGAATAGATTTATTAACTTTAGCAAGAAACTCAAGAACATCTGTCCAAATGATTGAACAATTTTACGCTTCAAATTTAACTGCTGAAATGAATATTCAATTACTTCAAAGCAAAAGAACAAATATTGGAAGAAATTAATTTAAATAAATTTATTACTGTTATTTAATTCATGTGAAATATTATGCAAGCGTCGATATATTCGACGCTTGCTTTACAGAACTATAATCTGAAAATAAACTTGCTGTATGAACTCAAATTTTTTACAGCAAGCAGATGCCTAAAGGCTCTACTAAAAAATCGACAAATCTAGTAATCCCGCCCTCACCACCAAAACGCCCACATTCCAATTTATCAAATCTAAGTTTCGCTAATCCCCAATCAGTTTTCCTGCGTGACGGTGAGGTTGTTATCTTCCGCAGACCCGCTAGCCCACTCTGGCAATGTCGTTTTAAACGACAAGACGGCAAATGGGAACGCGTATCAACGAAACAAGCATCAATCGAACGTGCTGTTCAAGCAGCCTGCGAACTTTACGACGAGGCCAGATTTCGCCAGCGACTAGGGCTTGCGCAAAAAGCACCAACTTTTACAGAAATAGCGCATGCCACCCTGTACACCATGCGACAAGAATTGGATGTGGGCATAGGCAAGAGTGTTTACGGAAGCTATATCACGTGTATCGAAAAATATTTCTTACCTTACTTTCAAGATAAACGAATGGAAGAGATCACCTACACAGACATTCATGAATTTGAAATATGGCGTAACAGGCAAATGAATAAAATACCGAGAGCAAGTACCTTAGCTAATTTTTCTAGTGCTTGGTCAAAGATCCAGCAGACTGCAGTTAACAAAGGTTGGATCAGTGAGAGAGTAGCCATACCAAAGCTGACAGCAAAAGGACTAAAAGGAAAAACCAGACCTGCATTTAGTCGCGATGAGATCAATCATTTACTAGAATTTATGGAGCCTTGGATACTACTAGGACGACTAGAAATTGAACGACTTACCAGACCACTGCTCAGAGATTACGTTGAGATCTTGCTGTACACAGGTATACGGCATGGTACTGAAGCACTTAACATCTGTTGGAATAATATTGAATGGCATACACAAGGCGACAAGCGATACCTCCGTATTTGGGTGAACGGCAAAACAGGTGGCCGTTGGCTGATTGCTAAACATAAGACCGTCGATGTTCTTAAGCGACTACATAGCAGGCAAAAAGCTGTTTGTGATATTCCGTTTGAACGATTATTTGAAGTTCGTGCACCTGAAAAGATCTTTGTATTTGCTGACGGCTATCAACCGGCGAGAATAGATGGTGCTTTTAAAAGATTGATGCGCGACTCTGGATTGGGTCGCAGCCAAGATGGTCAGATGCGCACACTTTATTCTTTGCGACACACCTACGCCACATTAGAATTATTAGAAAATAAAATCGATATCCACACGCTAGCTAAACAAATGGGCAATAGTGCCGCTATGATTGACCGTCACTATTCCAAACTCACACCTACCATGGCTGCCGATCAATTAGCATAATGCTCGCAATGTCGTTTAAAACGACAAATAAAAAGCCCACTATTAAGTGGGCTTGGAGTTATCACTCAAGTGATACTCTAATAAATTACATTTGGCGGTGGCACTGCCCTTCGTCTAGCTAGTCTTTCCACGTTATGTATTAAGTTTCGAAATGAACCATTGGCAGCAGAAATGGTGGGCAATAAATCACTGTCATTGATGGCGAAACCCAAATCAGTTACCAAGTTTTTAGCCAATGGTAAGTAAGAGCTAACTGGTGCAGCATTCATCTCAACCAGTACGCAACGATCTTTCAGACCTTTATCAAGCTCAGAGACATTGTTTGTGGTCAAAATAAAGATACCTCTATCTGTGTTTAGTCCCGACTTCAAGCTTTGTTGCGCCATCTTAGTTAAATTGTCCACCTCATCCAATATGAAGTAATGCAGACCGCTAGTATTAAATGAAACCTTGCTAAGTACCTTTTCAATTAATACCATTACTTGTGGTCCATTAAAACCCTGCTGACAACCAATAAAGTCCGCTTCAATAGCTAGACTTTGACTAGTTCTTCCCATTTCAATTGCCTCGGGAAGCATTTTGGCCAAGGTCGTTTTTCCAGTTCCGAAGACTCCGTAGAGAAGAATGGCTGATTTGCCGCAGTAAGGTAATGCTTCGGCACCACTGACAATATCTTCAATTCGCAAGCGGCTTTCATCATTGCCCCAGATGATGTCTTTAATTTGCTTTGGTCCATATTTGAATTCCTTTTTGATCAACATAAATTCCCTTTCATTTTTTTGTATTAAAAGGGGGTGCTGATAACACCCGCCTTTCATTTCTAAAATTAGGCTGCCTTGGCCACTGTGCCGTCAGCGTCATTAGCCGAGCTGATTTCTTTCTCAGCTGTAGACTTTTGTGATTTGATCTCGCTGTACAGGGCCGTGAATGCCGCATTAACAGCCCCCTCTTTGCGAACGAGAGCACGAATAGCAAATCCTCCATCAGCCTGCTGTACAGCAATAAGCACACACTCCTCACCTATGTAGCCAGCGTCAGCTAACTGACTAAGCTGTTCAGACTTGGCAATAGCTAGTAAAGGCAGTTTTTCAACATCTGCCTTAGCGATAGAAGCTTTAGCTGAAGGGCTAACGAATGTGGCACTACGGGCCAGTTTAATTTCTTGTATGCCACCGCTATCTTCAATCCATTGCGCAAGCTGTGAGAACTCAACTTTAGATTTTTGAGCCTGACGCAATACCAATACATAAGTGCTGATGCGCCTACGGTCAATATTTCCGAAAACAGCGCGAACAACACGAGCAGTAATATGTGAGTCTTTTTTGTATTTGTAGCCACGCTGTTTAAAGAATGCTTCTAAGGCCGCGCTACGTTGTTTAGACTCTCCCGCGGATAGTTCTCCTGAGAACAATAAGCACTCAGCGAGTACGTTGTAAAGCTCCAGATTACTAGTTCTATAAGCACCTTGCTCCCAAGTAACACGCTTAGCTTCCAAGCTGACTAGCCATTTGCTTGCGTTTACAGCTATGTGAGATTTATCGCTTGCTTGCTGTGAGTTGTCGTTTAAAACGACGTTAATTGCTGAGGATGTTTCAACTTCTGTCATTAGTGCGTTCATAATTTATTACCTTTCTGAGTGTTTAAAAGTATGGCTGCATATCAAGAAATTTAACTGCTTAGCCATGACTCTATTAGACTCTTTTTAGGTAAAATTAACCGTATACGAACTTATTCATGCAATTTGGATGTTAAGAAATGTTAAGAAGATTCCTTGCCCAGCACCCCACCTTTGGAACAAAGAACAATCCACGCTCTTTGTCCTACCAACAGCAAAGTCCCTATTATTGGTGGTGGGCGTATCTGAGACGCAATGCTGACTATCTGGCGTGCTGTGAGAACGGTGGCAAAGGCAAGCTGGCCAAGCTATACAAAGACTTTGGGGATGTCAGAGAAGACAACTTTAAGCAGTGGTGGACTGAGGGACAGCGTGGCGGCAATTTATTTGCCGAAAATAAGGCTGCTATGAAGCTGACTCTGCTGGAAGATAAAAGTCAGTGGGATGAATCGTGGACACAGGACCGAGTTCTCATAATTGCTGTACCCCTAACGTCTAGTAAGCGGTATCTACAAAGTAGATTTGCCAGAATACTAAAAGAACGACATACAGCTAAACGTGGGCGAACCAAGAAACTGTTGGAAATGAGTAATTCGCAGTATCCGCTTGAGCGTAATTACACGATTGAAAATTTGCGTAAGACGCTTCAGGTCTATGACGAATATGCTCGTACCAGAACTGAGACAAAGAAAGTACCGCTTTGGAAAGTAGGTGAAAATTTACGGCTAGTACCAAAGGCCATGACAGGGCCCAAATATATGCCGGATGAAAATTTCTTACGTAGAAATGTAATGAGTGCGACTGTTAAACGATACTTGAAAAATGCTGAAAAGATAATTGCTGGAACTGCTGAAGGTAAATTTCCTGTTTCAACAAAAGTCGTTTAAAACGACAAGTTTGTTAAACTAGAAATATCTTGTAATCAGATACGAGTACTTTATGAAACCTACTTATATTAATAATCCAAATAGCCCAGAAAAATTATTGGCACCCTGGCTTTTAGTTAATATGCGACGCCATTTTGAAATTAGAAATACAGGCACAGTAACGTTAGGTAGGTGGCTCTTAGCCGGAATTTTAAGTTTTGCACAAGACAATAATAAATTAATTGATATGTATCTGTGGATCGAAAGCGAAGAAGGCCAACAATTCTTCCAAAGTTGCGATCCAGAAGGTCATTATGTTCTAAATGCGTTGACCGATATTCGATGGGCGATTAACAGCAAGAAATACAAGTCTGCCAAAAGCGACTTAATTGAACAAAATTTACTTCAAATTCTTGAAAAGTTCATTCAGAAAAATATGTATGCTTTTAAATATCAACTTACACTCAAATGATTTGAAACCGAAACTTTAGTAGCCAGTTTATTTCTACTATTCACAAATTTTTTTCATTTATGACTGTTTTTACTGAATTCAACCGTCGCTGAATTACATTTTAGTTACCCAATTGCGCAACCAGTTTCGTAATAGTCATATGCTATTTTACGACTCAAGCCAATTCCACAGCCCTACGTTTTAAGTCGTCATTGACATCAATGTACTGCTGGGTAGTAGCAATTGACCTATGTCCGGCCAAACTTGCCAGTAGTCGGACACTGACACCTTTGTTTGCTAAAGTGGTTATAAAGGTTCTACGTCCACTGTGGCTGCTAGCACCAGAAACACCAGCCTTGCGATACAAGTAGTGAAAGTGTTGTGCCAGTGTATTGGGTGAAAATGACTTACGTGAACTTTGCTGTGTGCTGAACAGTGGTTGTTCGTCGTATATCCAATGTTTGGCATTGACGTACACAGCTAGTTCTTCCCGCATACGCTGATTAATGTAAACGGTACGAGCGTGTCTGTATTTGACACGTTCTGCTGCCAAATAAACTTCGTCCTTTATCTCCTCTTTGTCAGTACGAACGTCACTGATAGTCAGCGCTGATACTTCACCTACACGCATGCCTGTCCAAACTGTCAACAGCAACATCACACGATTTCTTGCTGCGTGTGGTCGTGTCTTGATGTATTCAAGTACGCGGTCAAGTTCTTGCGCTGTGAGTGTTTTTGCTTGTGACATTGGTTTCTCCAATTAATTTATACGGATTTAGTGTGCTTTCTTTAGTGGTGCTTGGGCAACCGAAAAAGGTACTTGCTTGTGCTTAGTGCTGAATTCAATAATTTCAATAGGTTACGTTGTTAACTAAAGCTTTTATGTATTAGCTTTGGTTTTATATTTATCGCAATGAATTGTGAATTTCGCACAATCTGAGTGCGTGAATAGCAAAGCTACAAACGTTTAGGGTTTGAACTGCAGAATTTTTAACCGAGCGAACAATGCTAGCTATTGCTTGAATCTACTTTTGATTATTTGATGGTTATTCACAAAAACTGTGGATAACTCAATTTCATAAAATTAAGCCCTACAAGCAGTTTTTGCTTGTGGACTTAGCTGACTAACTGAATTGAATTGATTTCAGCTTGTAGGGCTGATTTAGTGGGTTTTGTGCGCGGTGCTTATGTTTTTTCCGAAATGGGTCCTGTGCCCACAAATTTCTCTGCTGCGGATTTTTTATTAATTGATTTCTTTTAAGGGCTGGTGAATTTACACCTATACCCATATATTGTTATGGGTGGTATTGGAACGCCGAACTGCGTTCGCCGATGTCTGCGTAATTCTCTGTTCGCTCATACTCACATCGCATTACTCGACATGGATTGCTTCGCTCAAACTCAAACAGTCAATATGTTTGAAAGATTGAAAAGTGAATGTTTTATGTTGTTGGCTTTTGATAGATTCAAGTCACACTGAGCCTTAAGCAACAGGCTCAGCGGATTTGAACGAAGTCTTTTGATGAGTTCTTTAACCACTACACTTTGACACAACCAAATTGGTAAGGGCGGTTTCGCTGTCTCCTTTTACGTGCTGCTGATTTGAAACGCAACGCAGTCCAAAGCCAAAGTGTCAGCCTTAGTGCGTTCGCAGGTTACTGTGTAAGCATTGCCTACTCGTGGCCCTCTGATAAACAGGGACCTTTGTGCTTGAAAATAATAGATAGGTTAGTTGGCAGCAACGCCAATAGCATCTGATAAACAGGTAGTAACCTAAATCTCTGCTACTGCTCAGAAATTCCATCCCTGCGAACATGATTGACCAGGTTTAGGACGCAATACGTTTGAGTTGCGTTGCTCGTTGTTCAGTAGTGTTGGGATAGTACAGCCGGTGTATTGCTGTCGTCCCTATACTTATTTAGCAAGACCAAACAAAACCCATAATAAAACTGGCGATTTGTAGGTGATTTTGACTAAATTTCCGGTGCCGTCTGATTTCGGTTGCTCAGACCAAAACTCAGACATTAGTGTTGCTATGTACTGTTAACAACAAGGAGCAAACACTATGAACGCACTACAAGGTCTTAAATTAGTTAATCAACGTCGTCCCAACGCACTGCCGCCCGTTCTTCATCGTCGACGCAAACTGGACACTAAGCTTTGGGAACAAATTCAGCTGGCACAAGCACAAGCTGAAGGTAATTCATTTGCAGTTAAACGATTTAAGACTGTGCGTGACGTTGACGGCAATGCCAAAAATATTGAAGTACACAAGCGGGTACGCCCTTGGTGGTTTGTTGCTGATAATGGCAAGGTCTGCGTAAACATTCGTTACGGTAATCGTGTGTTGGAACTGGCAAAGGGCAAGAGTGCTATTGAAGTTGCTAGCGCTAGTGAACTTATCAGTACGTTTGAATTGATACGCAAAGCTGTTTCTGATGGTGAACTAGACTCGCAGATTGACTCTGCCAGTGGTGCTGTTAAAGCTGGATTCAAAAAATAAGCTGTGAGCGTCCACACATATCAAGCCACAGTGCGTTTTACTAGTAGTAGTGGAGGCGTAATGATCTTCACTACTCAAGTTCATGCCGAGAGCGAAGTGGCTGCTCGTTGGCTGTTAGAAGCGCAGTATGGGCAGGGCAATGTTGTTTATCTTCCTCAACGTATTTATTGATTTTATTTGGTAAATACACTTGGGGAAGATAACTATGCTTATATCTGAAATTGCCAGCGCTGAAGACCAGATCGCACTATTCAAGCTGATTACCGATAAAGTTTGGCAAGCACTAGGAGACCAGCAGCGAGCGGAGGCTGAAGCAAAGGCAGCAAATCCTTTAAAGTCAAAGTTGGTACCTCCATCGGCGAAAGGCCCGAATCCTACGACAGCCCGTCAAACACCCAAGCCCGCTGTCCGACCAGCTCCACTAGCAAACCCCACTAAGCAGTCAATACCTTCGTCGACACTTGAGAAACAGCCTAAATATGACCAATCGCAAAGCACCAAACAAAAAGCTAGTCTCAGCAACTCTAATGGGTCGCAATCAATTGACTCTGACGATTCTAGAAGCGAGCGTGTCAGGCCACACAGAGGTCACGACAGGCATAGCTAAAATAGTTTGTCGTTTAAAACGACATTGCGTTTATCTATGTTCTGTGACCGACGCATATTGAGACGATTTTTTGCACAGTTCGAACACGCTAGCGTAACTTTCTGATTACGCTCAAATTTTTCGGGTAAAATTTGCGCAGAGCTTGCCGTCGAGAAGTTAACACTTTGAAATCATTGGCGAAGCGGTCTATCGGAGGATGTTTGAAAATCCTTGTGTCGGTGGTTCGATTCCGCCCCGGGCCACCAAAATCAAGCGCCCAACTGTTCTCAGTTGGGCGTTTTCATTTTGGCGACCGCAAGTTGGTGCGGGGTCCGGCGCGATTCTACG
>JACCDH011575002.1_pt1 | contig 10432 bp, 7 predicted proteins | sample 7442481 | NCBI WGS metagenome assembly JACCDH01 (sample SAMN15323433, study PRJNA562643) | freshwater metagenome | isolation source: river surface water | place: USA:Blue River Watershed | collected 2017-08-15
ATCAAGGTAGATGACCAAGAGGTAAAAGTGCGGGATATGGAAGCCATACAAATGGCGAACACCAAGATTGACGAAATCCGTACTGCCTTTACCGATTGGCTGCACGCACAGAACGATGAGTTTAAAAACAGGCTGACCGACCAATACAACGATACGTTTAACTGCTTTGTTCGCCCGAACTATGACGGCAGCCATCAGGACTTTCCGGGATTAGACCGCAAGGCAGCAGGTATTGAAGACCTGTATTCCAGCCAAAAGGACACCGTTTGGATGATAAAACTGAACAACGGTGCTATCTGCGACCACGAAGTAGGTGCAGGAAAAACGCTGATAATGTGTACAGCGGCACAGGAAATGAAGCGGTTGGGCTTAGCCCATAAGCCAATGATTATCGGGCTGAAAGCAAATATACCTGCCATTGCTGAAGACTATCGCAAAGCCTATCCACACGCTAAAATCCTTTATCCAGGTATTGATGATTTTACACCTCAAAAACGCCTGCGGATTTTCGGGGATATTAAAAACAACGATTGGGATTGTGTGATACTCACGCACGACCAGTTCGGAATGATACCGCAATCGCCCGAAATACAAAAGGAAATCCTCGAAATAGAATTAGACAGCGTAGAGCGCAACCTCGATGCCCTGCAATCGCAAGGTAAGGAAGTAACAAGGGGGATGCTTGCGGGTGTAATCAAAAGGAAAGAAAATCTTGAAGTAAAACTGAAAACACTCCAACACGATATTGAAAATCGTAAAGATGATGTTGTGGACTTTAAGATGATGGGCATAGACCATTTGTTTGTGGACGAAAGCCACCAGTTCAAAAACCTGATGTTCAACACCCGTCATACACGGGTTGCCGGACTAGGTAACGTGGACGGGAGCCAAAAGGCTCTTAACCTGCTCTTTGCTATCCGCACCATTCAGGAGCGAACCAATGCGGATATGGGGGCAACTTTTCTTTCGGGTACAACTATCAGTAATTCATTAACTGAATTGTATCTACTATTCAAGTACCTGCGCCCTCGTGCATTGGAAAAACAGGGTATTCATTCTTTTGATGCGTGGGCAGCTATCTATGCAAGGAAAACGACCGATTATGAATTTTCGGTAGCCAACAATATTGTAGCTAAAGAGCGTTTCCGCTATTTCATCAAAGTGCCGGAACTGGCGCAGTTCTATTCTGAAATAACAGATTACAGAACGGCAAAGGATATTGGTATCGACCGCCCTGAAAAGAAAGAGGTATTGTACAATATACCGCCAACGCCCGACCAAGAAGATTTTATCCAAAGCCTGATGCAGTTTGCTAAAACGGGGGATGCTACTTTGCTCGGAAGATTACCATTATCGCAAAGGGAAGAAAAAGCAAAGATGCTTATTGCTACGGACTACGCCCGCAAAATGTCCCTTGATATGCGAATGGTAAGCGGAATGTATGACGACCATCCCGACAACAAGGCTTCGCATTGCGCCGCAAACATCGCCCAATACTACAACCAGTTCAACGCACAAAAAGGAACACAGTTCGTTTTCTCTGATTTGGGAACCTACAAGCCGTGCGAATGGAATGTGTACTCCGAAATAAAGCGCAAACTCGTGGAAGACCACGGCATACCTGCAAACGAAGTAAGGTTTATTCAGGAAGCCAAAAATGATAAGCAGCGTAAGGACCTCATCAACGGAATGAACGAGGGTAAAATCCGTGTGCTGTTCGGCTCTACCAGTATGTTGGGAACGGGTGTTAATGCACAGAAAAGAGCCGTTGCAGTTCATCATTTAGATACGCCGTGGCGACCGAGCGACCTTGCACAAAGGGACGGGCGGGCTATCCGAAAAGGTAACGAGATAGCCAAATTCTTCGCTGATAATAAAGTTGCTGTGATTATCTATGCTGTTGAAAAATCTTTGGATAGTTATAAGTTCAACCTACTGTATAACAAGCAACTTTTCATCGACCAGTTAAAGACCAACAACCTAAGCAAAAGGACGATTGACGAGGGAAGTATGGACGAAAAATCGGGAATGAACTTTTCGGAATATGTGGCTATCCTTTCGGGAAATACCGACCTGTTGGATAAAGCCAAACTTGAAAAGCAGATTGCCGGACTAGAAAGCGAAAAGCAGGCGTTTAACCGTTCTAAATCCAGTGCCAAATTTAAGGTGCAGGATTATACGGAAATGTTGCAAAGTACCCAATCCCGTCTGAACCGGATGAGTACAGACTGGGAAAACTTGCAGCAACGCCTACAAAAACAATCAGACGGAACAATAGCAAATCCAGTTCTGTTGGATGGCTTATCTCACAATGCAAACCCGAAACAAATCGGTACGAAACTCAATCAGATTGCGGACAAGGCTCGTACCGCAGGGCAGTATGAAGAAATTGGCAGCCTGTATGGTTTTACGCTGTTGGTTAAAACTGAAATGTCTGAAAAAGAGGGGGTAGATATTAGGGTAAACCGTTTTTTGGTTCAGGGCGAGGGTAACATAAAATATACCTACAACAACGGTTTAATGGCGAAAGACCCTGAAACCGCAGCAATGAACTTTTTGAGGGCTTTAGAAAAGCTGCCGGGCTTTATTAAGCAGGAGCAGGAGAAAATTTCAGAAATACAAAAAGACCTGCCTATACTTCAGGAAGTGGTTAACGGTACTTGGTCTAAGGAAAGCCGATTGAGCGAATTTAAAACGGAACTGGCTGCTGTTGAAAGGAAAATACAGTTATCCATTACATCTGAAACTAAAGAGGGAGAAGCCCACGAAGACAATTTTGCACAGAAACCTTCGGACAAAAATTTACAATTCAAAGGTGTGTATGCACAAAAAAGATGAATAATAGAGGACAAACGGTTATAAATTATCATCCTCATCCATTTTTCTTATCAAGGCATCGCGCAAGCTGTCAAGGAACTTCGTTCGGTTAATCTTACGGGATTTAAGTTCCATAAATGTATGGTAAAAGTCGCCCAAACTGATATTGAATGAATTTTCAAACGTTTTGGCGATGACTTTGATGTCAGCATTACCAAATGAACCTTGTGAATACAAAGCGTAAATCAACTCGGTTAATGCCGTTTTATTGCCCGTCCAATGCAGATAGGAACTTTTTGTTTTTTTTTGATTATTGTTGTTTAGTTGGTCTTCAAGATAGAGTTGGATCAGGTCGTTGGCAATAATCTTTGCCGCTTTATAATCATGGGAAGTGGAAAATCTATGGTCTGTTTCAAAATAAATGGTGTCGAGGGTTAATTTAATATCGTGTTTTCCACGAACAAACATTTTTTCGTCAAGAAATGAATTTTTGGTTCGGTAGTATTTATAAAATTCGAGATTGTTCTCAAAAAACCTTTTCAGTTTTCTCAATTCTTCATTGAGATATTTTCTAATAGCCTTTGTATCATTCGGCTTTTTTGTTTCGATTTTATAAATAGCATTAAAGTAAATCAGTTTTGAAACAATAGCTGGTTTCTGATTTTTGAAAAAGTGTATTTCCTCTTCAATGTTTTTAAATCCGCGTTTTAATACATATTCTTTTAGTTCGAAAACACATTGAATAATAGTGGGTATAATATTTTCAGCCTGTTGAATCGGGCAATCAGTTTCAATCTCTAGCTCCTTTATCTTTGCATTCAGCGTGGTCAAGGCTTCATTGTAAAACTTATTCATTCATCATGATAGTTGTTAAAGTCAGACTTTTTTAATTATTACAACTGTCTGTAATAGTTGATTTTATATTTTAAAATATCTTTTTCAACATCTTAAATTTATTCAACGGATTTATTCTGTTCGGCAATCAATTTTAAATCTTCTATTTCTAATATATTGTTCTTATATCTAAATGACATTGTCCGAGTAAGTGCGGTTACGATTTCATCATAAGTCAAGGTTTTATTTGGAAATATCAATGGATAGATAAGGTTAAGTCCTTTGTAAATTAACCTCACATTCTGTTGTGTTTTTAATGGAATAATAAAACCTGGTCGGAAACTGTAAACAGATCTAAAAGGAAGTGCGCTTAATGAGTTCTCTGTTTTGCCTTTTATCCTTGCCCACATTATTTTCCCATTTTCGGAACTATCGGCGTAAACGCCTGATAAGTAAAAGAAAACCATATCAGGATTCACGTTGGCAAGAGTCTTTGCAAACATCATTGTAGTATAAAAAGTGATGTGGTTGTATTTCTTTTCTTTCATACCGAAGGAACTTATTCCGGCACAATAGAAACAGCCATCGTAGCCGGTCAACTGAGCACTATGAGCTTCCAAATCTGTAAAATCTTCTACAATCAGTTCCGAAAGTTTGGGGTGCCGTAATGGAGATGTTCTTCTATTTATCATTAATACCTCTGTAATATCGGGATGATTGAGAGTGGTCAATAGAACGCCTTCCCCGATCATTCCTGTTGCTCCTGTAATTATTATTTTCATTCTTTTATTTTTTATGATCATCAGCATTCAATCATTTTCCAAAACATAGAGAATGTATCTTCGATGATCTTATGTTGAGTTTTCTTAGTGAACTTTTTTGATATAAGATATTGATTTACTCCAAACACCTGATTGCTGATCAAAGCGTATAATAAATTTACATCAGTATCGATGATCTGCTTCTCCTCTATAGCCGAACGAAAAATCTGTAATACCGGTTCTATCTGAGTGGAAATCTCATCTTTTCCGATTTTTTTAAGATAAGGTGAGTTGGAGAATTGAGCCAGAAATAGGAACTCGTTTGGATTACGGAGTGACCATTTAAGAGACTCCTCATAATAAGTTTTAATAATCTCCTTTGTTGATTTGACTTCTGCCAGTGCGGCATTTATATTTTCTGCAGCCAAACCTTTTAATCTTAAATAGAGGGAGATGATCAGTTCATCCTTGGTGGGAAAAAAATAAAACAAAGTTCCCGTTGCAATGCCCGCCTCTTTTGCAATTTTACTTGTTGGTGTATCATTAAATCCTTGAGACACAAATAATTTCAAGGCGGTTTGAAGCAGTATTTCCTTTTTATCCATCGGTTACATTTTTGGAAATACAATCGAAGTATAAGAGCGCCATACTCCGATCGCATTTCTAAATTATTACTGTTTATTAGTATCACCCATTGGACCACAAAATAATTCATTAACCATAATGGTATCTAGATATTCGTAAAGCCCACTAATCAGGTTACCCTTAAAGGTTAGCAACAATATCACATTGTTTTCGTAAATACGACCATCCGTTCTTGTTCCACGAATATGAACATAAAGTGCTGCCCGCTCTTCATCCGCCGTAACAGATTGTAGCGTCATTTTCATCCCTTCCGGAAATCGTTCCGCTACCGTTCCCCATAGTTTCGCCTGATTTTCTGGTGATTGGTACCCGCCAAACGGCCAAGATCCCTGACCACTTAACCAATAAACGCAATCTGCCGTTTTTAATTTGTTCATTTCATCAAATTTTCCAGCTACCATTGCGTCAAAATACTGCTTTGCAATTTCTCTTGTATCCATATTAAAAAAATTAGTGACTGTTTAGTCAGTCATTGCAAATGTATAAATAAATTATTTACCCACAAAATCTGTTAATCAAAACTGATTTCCATAGGGTGTCTTACTTATTTACGGCCGTGTTGACATTTAGCGAAGCAATTATTCGAGCAGATCTTCCAACCTGGGTTTAACGCTGGGATAATTTTTCTGAATACTTATGAACACATTTATTGTTGAACCAAATGTTGTAGGTTCGGGTCATTTTTGATGCGATCTATTTCACCTACAACAATATTCAGTATGTCTGATTTTATTTGCGTGTAATTTTTTTCAATCTCCTGTTTCATATTATCCTCGCCCTGTTCATCTACAAAGGACAGGATTTGCGGTATCTTCTGATAGGCTTTCGTTTCAGATGCTACCTTTTCATTATCTACCACAATTTCAGCGTGGAATATCTTTTGCTCAATGCGTTCATCAAAGTTATCTGATATCGAACCCACGAACATACCTTGTGTAAGCGTTGAAATTTTGGAAGCCGGAATAAGGCTATCTAACTGTGTGGAGATAGAGGTAGATTTATCGTTGCGGTTTATCGTCATACTTTGGCGTTTCTGCAATACCTTACCGAAACGTTCTGAAAGGCTTTTTGCCGTTTCGCCAACCACCTGACCACTTAATATATTACCTACCGTATTTTGAATTACTTTACTTTCTTTGTCGCCATAATCACGGATTAATTGCGAAAAGTCCTGAAAGCCCAAGCAAACCGCAACCTTATTACTTCTCGCAGTTGCGATAAGATTGTCCAGTCCCCTAAAATAAATTGTGGGCAACTCATCTATGATAACCGAACTCTTTAATTGTCCTTTCTTATTAATGAGTTTGACAATCCTTGAATTGTAAAGCCCCAAAGCTGCCGAATAAATATTTTGTCTGTCGGGGTTGTTACCTACACATAAAATTTTTGGCTCTTTCGGGTTGTTGATGTCCAGCGTAAAATCATCGCCTGTCATTACCCAATACAATTGCGGACTTATCATTCTTGACAAAGGAATTTTAGCTGATGCAATCTGCCCCTGTAATTGGTCTTGTGCACCGCCAAGCCAAGCATCCATAAACGGAGATAAATAGTTTTCCAAATCGGGATACGAAGTCAAAATAGTAAATACGTCTGCGTACTTTTTATTTAGTAATTCAATAGCGTGGGGAAAGGTGCAATACTTACCGTTATCGTAGATTTTCAGATACCAAATAATGGCTGCCAATAATATAATTGGGCTTTCCACGAAAAAATCCCCTTGCTTCTGTATCCAGCTTCTGTTGAGGTTCAGCATTATGGTATATGCCGCTTCGTAAGCATCGGAAATATCCGTCATAAAGTCGGGATTAAGTGGATTGCAACGGTGGCTCTTGCGTGGGTCGTCAAAGTTGATGACGTAGAATTTGGGTTGAACTTTGTATTTATCCCTGTTCTTCAGTAAATGATTGTAGGCAATAGTAGAAAGGTCGTCAAATTTGAAATCGTAGATATACATTGAGAAACCTTTCTCAATTTGCTGTTTGATATAATTGTTTACAATGGCATAGGATTTTCCTGAACCCGGAGTACCCAACACAATCGTTGCCCGAAAAGGATTGACGATGTTAATCCAGCCATCATTCCATTTGTTCTTGTAATAAAACTTGGTAGGTAGATTGACAGAATATTCGTTTTCCATCAACTTTGTTTCCTGCTGAAAACTCTCATTTTCATTATTGAAAACATCGTCCATTAAATTGGTGCGTAGCAAACGGCTCATCCAAACTCCGGCTACCATTAAGGCGATATAACCCAAACTTGTGGTAAGGATATACAGAAATGTAGCTGTGTTCAGTGGTAGCTTTAATAAAGGAAAGTTCAGAAAGAAAAGAACAAAGCCGATAGCTAAAGCCACATAGATTTTAGACAAGGTTATCTTTTCGTTTTTAACGCCCTTAGTTCCTAAACAGCTTAATGCCAATAATACCAAAGCAAACACTTTGGTATATAGTGTATGTGAAAACAGCCCTGCGGTACGCTGAAAATTGCTTAATATTTTATTGATGATTTCTAACGTCCAGCCACGTTCTATAAAGAAACCGTAGCAAAACCAATAAAGGTGCATCAGTACCAAAAGGATACTCACAGCCCTCATAAAAGCCATTATTTTGGCTAAACCTCTTAAATCGTCTTCTCCCTGCATTATTTTGATTTTTAATGTTCGGGAGGGAATTTATGGGCTATGAAGACTGGCTATAAAAATGTGGCAGGCATTGGCTGTGCGTGGCAGTATTTGGCTGATTGTTATCGCTGACCTCTTTGGCGTTTTCTTTTCTTCTTCATTTTATTGGCAAAATCCTGTTCCTCGTAATCTTCGCCCTGTGCTTCGGGAAGCAAGCCGCCCAATGCTTCAATCAAACCGTCTTCGTGTTTTTCCGTATTCAGGAAGTCGAACAAATGATGTGGTTCTTCCGCAGGAAGATCTGCATCATTTGATGTAGATATTTTCGGTTGTAATTCTACTGGCTCTTTAATCTCCGGTTTGATGTTATTGTTCCAATAATCATTAAAGGCATTGGCAGAAAGTTCCTTGCTCAAACGTGAACCGTTCCAAACCGCTTTAGAATTGTGGTCTATAAATGTCATTCCGTAAATACGCCCTGTATCATTCCTCCGCACCACTACGTTAATTCCCTGCTCGGCTAACTGTTTCTTAAAGCCCAATTCATCAGTTGTTGATTTCAAGGCAATGGTAACGGCTGATTGTAAGGTCTGCTTGGTTGGACTATCTTTTAAATCCGTTTTGCATTTCGCAAAATGCAGCTCCAAAGCCGGAAGCCCTGCATCTTTACCAAACAACGAAGCCTTGAACGGATGCCCGGCTCTTTCGCCTTTCTCGTTTAAAGGAATGTATAATAAACCCTGCCGTAGCTGCCCCTGCAATTCGCCCTCCACTTTTTCAGTGGTAATATTGAACAGGGAAAGCAAGGCATTGTATTCTCCCAAAGTCTGAAACTTGTAGTAATTCGGTAAGTGCCGAACTACCGAAGCGATTTGACTTTTTACATCTCCAGCTTTATAATTTACCGGACGGAAAACCTTGTCGTTCTGCCGATGCTCCTTATCGGTTGCGGGTATCAATCCGTGTTTTCTTTCCAACTCACGGCACACATTCATAGACCGCATTTTCTCGAACTTGTCCGAAATCTTTTTGCCCTGTTCGTCCACGCAAACCGATACGATATGAATATGGCTACGGTCAATATCGGTATGTTTGAAGACTACAAAAGGCTGTTCGCCGTAACCCATTTCCCGCATATACTGTTCTGCCATTCCCCGATATTTTTCATCGCTTACCTTATCATTCGGGTCGGGATTGAGCGAAATATGCAACGTATGTTTTTCGGTATTGCGGTTGGCTATCAGGTAAGGCGCAAAAGATTGGGCTAATTGTGCTACGGAATAATGCCCGTTAGCGGTTTCAATCATCTTATTGGCAAACAAAATTTGTCCGTTTTCATTCTCCACTTTGAGCTGATTGTATGCCAATGCTCCGTATAAATTTCCGCTTCTACCGATTTTTGCTATCATCTCTACGGCTATTTTTTCAGGTGTTTGGCTTCAAATTCCTCGCTTATCTGAATAATTTTTTGGCATAGCATCGCCATTTCAGCCGTCTGTTTTTCCAATTTGTAGAGAAACGCTGCTGCTTTTTTCTCGGAAAAATTCTTGTACAACAGCTTTACAATCTGGTTATAGTTCACACCTACGGAACGAAACTGGCTATGAAACGAGGTCAAGCGCATATAAAAATCAACCGTTCCTTTGTCAATCTTAACCGATTTCATTTCCTTACTGAACAGTAGGGAAATGATAAACTTCGCTTTATTGGGCATTCCCGATGCTTCAAAAAGCGATAAGAGTTTGGCGTTTTCTTCGTCCGTAAGACGGAAAACGTGGCGGTGGATGCTTGGGTCGGTTTTTGGTGTCCGTCCGCCCTTATTCTGTTTTCTGTTACTGTTCTCGTTCATCACAAATCCATTTTTAATCCACACAAAACCTCGACTTCGGAGAGCGTTTTCTGCCCCCTGCAAAGGGCAAGTTGTTTTGAGGCACTAACTCGGTTTCGAGTGCCTCAAAACACAACTTGCCGTGTTCCGTTGAACACAAAAATCCGCCCTGCGGGACGGATTAAATATAACAGGGAAAAACGGCTCGATGCCGTTCCCGTTACCCTCCGATTTGTCAAAAGCCTTTTGCATAAATCCGTTAATAAAAATCATTTTACAAAGTAAAGCCCTGCCCGTAAGAGTATTGCAATGCAGTACCCGGACAAACGCTGCCTTTGGACGCCAAACACTGCCACGATAATGAAAGCACCTATATATCTACATTTCTTTGTGCCTGCAAACAGATAGATATAAGGGCATAGATAGGTATGCAGGTAACAACATAAGTACGCAATCAACTATGTAGAAAAGTACCTATTGAGATATGTGATGATGCAATTGGGTAAGCACATATTCAGGCGCATCAATAAACAGGTCTGTTGGCACGAACATACCTGCCTGCATACAGCTATAAGCGTGTATTCAGGTACATAGCTTGGTGCATCATTACCTGCCTAACTACATAAGTATGCACACAGCGACAAGCCTATATACAGTGGTACACAGGTAGGTAATTGCGGATATATGGACATAGGTAAATGGATATATAAATAATTAAAAACAGCAGCAATATGAATGCAAAACACAAAACAGTATTTATCGCCTTTTCATCTCAAAAAGGCGGTGTCGGCAAAAGCACCTTTACAACGCTTGTTGCAAGTACGATGCACTATCGGTTGGGCTACAACGTAGCCGTATTTGATGCGGATTTTCCACAGCACAGCTTGATGAAAATGAAGACAAGGGATTTGGCAATGGTAATGG
>JACCDH010581137.1_pt1 | contig 10431 bp, 9 predicted proteins | sample 7442481 | NCBI WGS metagenome assembly JACCDH01 (sample SAMN15323433, study PRJNA562643) | freshwater metagenome | isolation source: river surface water | place: USA:Blue River Watershed | collected 2017-08-15
GGGCCGGACGGTGTAACCGGAAATGCCGACGATGCGCGCCTCCTCCCCCAGCAGGTACAGCCACTCCGTCGTCTCCTCGGTGAGGCAGACGATGCGGCGGGGGCCGTTGCGGGGGGGCAGGCTCATGGCATCCAAGCTTACCGGGGCTCCCACCGCAGGGTGAGATAGGCCGCGCGACCCGGCTGGTTGTAGCCATAGGCGGTCTCGTAGCGCGTGTCGCCCGCGTTGTTCACCTTCAGTTGCAGACTCGCGTCGCGCGAGAACTGCCACTGCGCTCGCAGGTCCAGGGTGGTGAAGGCCGCCAGCTGGCGGGTGTTGGTGGCGTTGTCGTAACGGCTGCCCACGTGCAGCAGCGAGGCGCCCCAGGTCCATTGCGCCTGCTGCCAGTCGGCGGCCAGCGAGGCCTGCTGGCGCGCGCGGCGCACCAGCTGCTTGCCGTCCAGCGTGTTGCGGGGATCGAGGGCGTCCAGCGATGCGCGCAGCGCCAACCCGCCCACCTTGGACTGGCCGGTGAGCGACCAGCCCTGGAGCCGGGCGCGACCGACGTTCTGCGGGATGTAGCTCGGCGCGCTGGAGACGATCATGTCCCGGATGCGGTTGTCGAATCGGACCAGTTTGGCCTGGCTCGCGCCCTGCGACCAGGCCAGCGCCATCTCGCGGCTGACCCCGTGCTCGGGACGCAGCGCGGGGTTGGCATACCCGGGGTAGTACAGGTCGTTGAACGACGGGGCGACGAAGGTCGTGCCCCAGGAGGCGCTCACCCGCCACTGCGGGGACAGACGCAGCCCATAGCCGGCCAGGCCGGTGTTGCTGTCGCCGAACTGCGAGTTGACGTCGCGGCGGGCGTTGAACTGCCAGCTGCTCGGGCCCGACTGGCCATTGAGGCCGACGAAGGCGGAGTCGACCCGACGCTCCTTGACCGCATAGCTGGTAGTGCTCACCACGTCCTGGTCGCGCCGCTCGAGGCCCGCCAGAACCACCCCCCAGGGAGAGTCCACCGTGTTCTGCCAGTTCCAGTGTGTCTGGCGGGTGGTCACCGGGTCGGACCCATAGGACGAGGCAATGGGATGGTTCACGTCTTCGTTGCGGCTCACGCGGATCTCGGTGCGCCAGCCGGGCGCGACGCGGCCCTGCAGGCCAGCCTGGGGGGTGACCGAGCGCACCGCGCTTCGGGTGTTCACGCCGGCGCCGTCATCGAAGCGGCTGACGCCGTCGGCGTACATCAGCGCCGCATCGATCTCCCAGCCTCGCGGAAGCGCGTAACGCACGGAGGCATTGGCCGTGTCCTGACGAAAGCCGTCACGGTCGGCGTCGTAGTCGTAGGTCTGCAGCGAGTTGGTGGCGGAGATGCCGCGCTCCTTCAGCCGCTGCACGCCCAGGGCGTAGCGCAGGTCGCCCTGGCCGCCCTGCAGCCCCGCGGCCACCTGGCCGTGGCCGTAGGTGCCGGCCGTGACCGCGGCATGCGGATGCAGCCCCTCGCGGCCCTGGCGGGTGAACACCTGCACCACGCCGCCGGCGGCATCGGCGCCATAGAGCGCGGAGGCCGGACCCTGCAGCACCTCGATGCGCTCGACCAGGTTCAGTGGCACCGCCTCCCAAGGGGCGGTGCCGGCCGTGGCCGAGCCGATGCGGACGCCATCGACCAGCAGCAGGGCGTGCCGGCCGTTGGTGCCGCGGATGAAGACGCTGGTGTTCTGGCCCAGGCCGCCGTTGGCGGACATCTGCAGGCCAGCCTCGCGCGCGAGCAGCTCGGGCAGCGAGCGGGCGGTGGAGGCCTCGATGACGCGGCGGTCGATCACGCGCACGTCGCTGACGAGGTCGTCGGCACGGGTCTGGATCCGCGAGGCGGTGACCACGGTTTCGGTCAGGGTGGAGGAAGCCGGCGCCGACTGGGCAAAGGCCGTTGGTGCCACGGCCAGGCCGGCGGCCAGGAGGGCCACAGGGCGACGCCGTGCGCGAAGCACAGGAGATCTCATTGGAAAGGTCAAAACGATCGAGCCCGCACCGGATTCCCCGCCAGTGCATTGGGCGGCACAGCCTGCGAACCTCGTTGCCGAGGCGCGCGGGCCACCGTGTTGGCCGGTATCCGGGCTGGCGGATCGCCTCCATCGCCTTCCCAGGCCCGAAGGCCCAGTGGCTTGTCGTGATGGGGCGGGTGTGACCCGAAGGTCTACACGCTCCGCTTACCGTTGCGGGGGCAGCGCAGGTTGGGCCGTGGGGCCTCCCTGCTTCCCGTTGAACTGCGGCATGCGAACCACACCGCGAGCACCAACGCCGGGCATTTTACGGGCCCCTCCTTAACCAAACCCTACAATTTGGGGCATGACCCAGGCCGTGAACGTCGAGCAGCTCGCCGAGCGTGTGGAACGCCTGCTCCTTCGCCACGAGGAGCTGCAGCGCACCAACGCCCTGCTGGTGGCGCAGGTCGAGGCGCTGACCCAGGAGCGCGACTCGCTGAAGTCGCGCCTGTCCGCGGCCCGCTCGCGCGTCGACGCCCTGCTCGAACGCCTGCCCGAGATCAAGAACGCGGCCTGACCGCCCACGCCACGCACGCCCCGCCGCGATGAAACAGATCGAAGTCCAGATCATGGGCCAGAGCTACCTGCTCGGTTGTCCCGAAGGGGGCGAAACCCGCCTGCGCGAGGCCGTGGAGAAGGTCGACGGCGCCATGTGCCGCATCCGCGACGCGGGCAAGGTGAAGGCCCGCGACCGCATCGCGGTGCTGGCCGCCCTGAACCTGGCCTTCGACCTCGTGGGAGAGGCCACGCCCTCCTCCGCCTCCGCGCTCGCCTCCGCGCCTTCCGCGCCCGCGCCATCCACCGCCACGGCCCTGCCGGTGGACGCCGCCGCGCAGGCACGCCTCGCGCAGCTGGCCGCGCGGCTGGACCAGGTGCTGGCCGACGACGGCCGCCTGCTCTGAGCCGGCCCGCAAAAAAACTGCCGCTTCGCGGCCTTTTTTCCTCGCGCGCCACCCGGGCGCCAGGCCCCGCGGCGGGCAGGCTGCGCCTACAATGGCCCGTGTCTGCAGTGCGTGCCGGGCTTTATATTTCCTTGAACCAATGCTCTTTGAGCTCGGGCTTGGAACAGACCCCGCAGGCGTGATCGTCTCGCGTCAGATGAACCCAATGCGGGGGTGACCTCGCCCACCTGAACCCCCGGTTCAGGATGCCGGTCCGGTGGCACCTGCAGACACCCTTTCTCCGACCCGCCCCCCACGGGCATGGCACGACGAGAAGAACAAGATCAGAACAACAAGGATTGACCATGTTCCTGGACCCGCTCCTCATCGCCGAACTGGCGCTCCTGGGCATCTCCACCGGTTTCCTGGCTGGCCTGCTCGGCATCGGCGGCGGGATGATCATGGTGCCCTTCCTCTCCTACTTCCTCGGGGCGCGGGGCGTCGCGCCCGACCTGGCGGTCAAGATGGCCATCGCCAGCTCGATGGCCACCATCATGTTCACCTCGATTTCCAGCGTGCGCGCCCACCACAAGCGCGGTGCGGTGCGCTGGGACCTGGTCCGCACGCTCGCCCCCGGCATCGTCACGGGCAGCCTGGTGGGCAGCCTGGGCGTGTTCGCCGTCCTCAAGGGCGCGTGGCTGGCCTTTCTGTTCGCGCTGTTCGTGGGCTTTTCGGCCTTCCAGATGTTCCGTGACCGCAAGCCCAAGCCCTCGCGCCAGATCCCCGGTGCCGCCGGCCAGTTCGGCGCGGGCGCCGGCGTCGGCTTCATCTCGGGACTGGTGGGCGCGGGTGGCGGCTTCATCAGCGTGCCGTTCATGGTGTGGTGCAACGTGGCGATGCACAACGCGGTGGCCACCTCGGCCGCCCTGGGCTTCCCGATTGCGGTGGCCAACGTGACCGGCTACGTGATCAGCGGCCTGTCGGTGACCGACCTGCCCGCCGGCGCGGTGGGCTACCTGTGGCTGCCGGCGGTGGCCGTGATCTCCCTGTGCAGCGTGTTCACCGCGCCGGTGGGCGCGCGCGCCGCCCACTCGCTGCCGGTGGCCAAGCTCAAGAAGGTGTTCGCCAGCGTGCTGTTCGTGCTGGCGGCCTACATGCTTTACAAGGGCTGGTCAGCCCTCTGACCGCGCAGGGCCGGTCAGGCGCCACCGATCGCCTGCACCACGCGTCCCGTGCCGGCGCAGTGCGCGCAGGGCTGGCCGTCCGCATGGCGGCCGGAGCCGCCACAGTGCGGGCAAATGCCTTCACCGGTGCCGGGTGTTCCCGGGCGCGCCTGGTCACCGGGCGCCATCGGAAGCGATGCGGCACGCGCCAGGTCGGCACCCGCACCCGGGTCCTCCTCTCCGGCGACGGACTGGGTTTCGGGTCCTGGTGAAGGAGCGGGGCCGGGAGCAGCGGACATGGGCCCATGCTAGGCCCGCCTGTTGCCCGCAACGTAGGACAGGGCCTTGCCCCGCCCGTCTTCAGGCGAACGTGCCCTTGTACTGGTCCCGCAGCAGGTTCTTCTGCACCTTGCCCATGGTGTTGCGGGGCAGGTCGTCCACCACGTGGCAGCGCTTGGGGATCTTGAAGTTGGCCAGGCGCGACTTCAGGCTGGAGATGACCGCCTCACCCTCCACGCGGGCGCCGGGCCGCGCCACCACCACGGCCACGCCGACCTCGCCGAAGTCGGGGTGCGGCACGCCGACCACCGCGCTTTCGGCCACGCCAGGCATCTCGTTGATGTAGCCCTCGATCTCGGCGGGATACACGTTGTAGCCACCGCTGATGATCAGGTCCTTGCTGCGGCCGACGATGACCGTGTAGCCATGCTCGTCGACCCGCCCGACGTCGCCGGTCTTGAACCAGCCGTCGGCGGTGAATTCCTCTTTCGTCTTCTCGGGCATGCGCCAGTAGCCCTTGAACACGTTGGGGCCGCGCACCTGGATGCCGCCAATCTCGCCGCGCGGCACCTCGCGCCCGTCGTCGCCGAGGATGCGCAGGCCCACGCCCGGCAGCGGGAAGCCCACCGTCCCGCCACGCCGCGAGCCCTCCTCCGTCCGGTAGGGGTTGGAGGTGAGCATGATGGTCTCGCTCATGCCGTAGCGCTCGAGGATGGTATGGCCGGTGCGCTCGCGCCACTCGTTGAAGGTTTCGATCAGCAGCGGCGCGGAGCCGGAGATGAACAGGCGCATGTTCCGCGCCGCCTCCCGCGTGAGGGAGGGCTCGGCCAGCATGCGGGTGTAGAGGGTGGGCACGCCCATGAACACCGTCGCCTCGGGCAGACGGGCGATGACGCGCCGGGGATCGAACTTGTTCAGCCAGATCATGCGGCTGCCGTTGATCAGGGCGGCATGGATCGCGACGAACAGGCCATGCACATGGAAGATCGGCAGCGCGTGGATCAACACGTCGCCGGGCTTCCAGCCCCAGTACTTCTGCAGGACCTCCGCGTTCGAGCGCATGTTGCCGTGCGTGAGCATGGCGCCCTTGCTGCGGCCGGTCGTGCCGCTGGTGTACAGGATGGCCGCCAGGTCGTCGTCACCTCGGCGAGCCAGCTCATGCCGGTCGGCGTGGTGCGCCGCGCGATCGAGCAGGCTGCCGGTGCGGTCGTCGCCCAGGGTGAACACGTGGCGGGTGCCGGCGCTGAAGGCGATCTTGCTCACCCAGCCGAAGTTCTTCGGACTGCACACCACCACCGCCGGCTCGGCGTTGCCGATGAAGTACTCGATCTCCGCGCTCTGGTAGGCGGTGTTGAGCGGCAGGTAGACGTAGCCAGCCCGCAGCGTGGCCAGGTACAGCATCATCGCCTCCACCGACTTTTCCACCTGCACCGCGACGCGCGAGCCCTCAGGCAGGCCGAGGGACTGCAGCAGGTTCGCCATCATCGCGGTGGCCCGGTCGAGGTCGCGCCAGGAGTAGGCCAGGCCCTCGTCGGTTTCCACCGCGATGGCGTCGAGATCGGCCGGAAAGGCCGCCCGCAGGGCGGCGAACAGGTTCAGGTTGGAAGACGGCTTGGAAGCGATGGCGGTCATGGCGGAAGGTCAGTCGAGTTTGGCGCCGGAGGTCTTGACCACCTGGGCCCAGCGCTTGATCTCGCTGTTGATGAAGGCGGCAAACTGGGCCTGCGGCAGGTTGGGGAACTCGGCCCCCTGCCCCGCCCAGATCGCCTTGAGCTCGTCGCTGCCCACACTCTTGCGCATCTCGTCGATGATGCGGGCCTGCACGTCGGCCGGCGTGCCCTTAGGCGCCCACAGGCCGTACCAGGTGGTGACGGTGTAGTCCGGCAGGCCCACTTCGGCGGCGCAGGGCACGTCGGGGAAGGCGGGGCTGCGCTTGTTGCCCGAGACCATCAGCGCCTTGATGCGACCGCCCTTGATGTGGGCAGCCGAGGAGCCCAGGCCGTCGAACATGATGTCCACCTGCCCGCCGACCAGGTCGCGCAGCGCAGGGCCCGCGCCGGTATAGGGGATATGGGTGACGAAGGTCTTGGTCTGCTGCTTGAACAGCTCACCCGCCAGGTGGTGCGAAGTGCCGGTACCGGCCGAGCCGTAGTTGAACTTGCCGGGGTTCTTGCGAAGCAGCTCGATGAAGGCCTTGATGTCGGGCGCCTGCACGTTCTTCGGATTGACCACCACCACCTGCGGCACGTTGGCCACCAGGGACAGCGGGATGAAGTCGCGCTCGAGGTCGTAGTCCAGGCGCGGGTACATGGCCGGGGCGATGGCATGGTGCACCGCGCCCATGAACAGGGTGTAGCCGTCGCCGGCCGCCTTGGCCGCCACGCTGGCGCCCAGGGTGCCACCGGCGCCGCCGCGGTTCTCGATGACCAGCTGGCGGCCGGTCTGCTTGGCGAACTGCGCGGACAGGGGCCGGGCGAAGGCATCGGTGCCGCCGCCGGCCGGGAATGGCACGACCAGCGTCACCGGCTTGGCCGGCCAGGCCGAGGCGCCCTGCGCCCAGGCCGCACCGCCCCACGCGGCCACGCCACCGGCAGCCGCCACGCGCAGGATGTCGCGCCGATTCGGGAAAGCATGCATGTCTGTCTCCGTCTGTTGTGTTGTGATGCAAAGCCGCGAAGATAGCCGGCGCGACGCACCGCGCGCATCGGGACTTATCCGGCCGAAGGGTTTTTCCCGGCGCGCCACCAGAGCCAGGCGCCGGCGGCCATCATCGGCACGCACAGCCACTGCCCCATGGACAGCCCCAGGGCCAGCAGGCCCAGGTGGGCATCGGGCTCGCGGAAGTATTCGGCGATGAACCGCATCGCCCCGTACCCACCGAGAAACGCCGCGGCCACCTGGCCGGTCGCACGCGGACGGCGGGCATAGACCCACAGCAGCACGAACAGCAGCAGCCCCTCCAGCAGGAACTGGTAGATCTGCGACGGATGGCGCGGCACACCGTCGGCGAACACCATCGCCCAGGGCAGCGAGGGGTCGGCCGCCCGGCCCCACAGCTCCCCGTTGATGAAATTGCCCACGCGGCCCGAGGCCAGCCCCAGCGGCACGCAGGGCGCGACCAGGTCCATCACCTGCCAGAAAGGGCGGCCGCGGCGACGCGCATAGAGCCACAGGGCGACGATCACGCCCACCAGCCCGCCATGGAAGCTCATGCCCCCCTGCCAGACGGCGAAGATCTCCAGCGGGTGAGTCGCGTAAAAGACAGGCTTGTAGAACAGCGCGTAGCCGAGGCGGCCGCCCAGTATCACGCCGGCGACACCGTAAAAAAGCAGGTCCTCGACGTCGCCCGGGCTCCAGGGCGTCGGCCGCGTGACAGAGGAGAACGCGGGGTGGCGCAGGCGCAGGCGGGCCAGCGCGACGAACAGGCCGAAGGCCACCAGGTAGGTCAGGCCGTACCAGTGAATGGCCAGGGGGCCGATCTGGAGAGCGACCGGGTCGATCCGGGGGAAGGTCAGCATGCGGGCATTGTGCCCCGACCGATGCGACAATGCCCTCTGGCCGGCGCCTGCTGGCCGGAGGCCGGCGGGCCCGCACCGCCGGACAGGGACCCCCTCAGAGACACCTACAACGAAGAGACACCATGGACACCAAGCCGATCCAGCTCAAACTCCGCAGCGGCAACATCACCGAAGGCAAGTCGCGCGCCCCCAACCGCTCCATGTACTACGGCATGGGCTACAAGGAGGGTGACTTCGGCAAGCCCATGGTCGGCGTGGCCAACGGCCACAGCACCATCACCCCGTGCAACAGTGGCCTGCAGAAGCTGGCCGACGTCGCGGTGGAGAGCCTGAAGGAAGCCGGCGCCAACCCGCAGATCTTCGGCACGCCTACCATTTCCGACGGCATGGCCATGGGCACCGAAGGCATGAAGTACAGCCTGGTCTCTCGCGAGGTCATCGCCGACTGCATCGAGACCTGCGTGCAGGGCCAGTGGATGGACGGCGTGGTCGTCATCGGCGGCTGCGACAAGAACATGCCCGGCGGCCTGCTCGGCATGCTGCGCGCCAACGTGCCGGCGATCTACGTCTACGGCGGCACCATCCTCCCCGGCTACTGGAACGGCCAGGAACTGAACATCGTGTCGGTGTTCGAGGCCGTGGGCCAGAACGCCGCCGGCAAGCTCAGCGACGGTGACCTCAAGGCCATCGAGCAGAACGCCATTCCGGGCACCGGCTCCTGCGGCGGCATGTACACCGCCAACACCATGTCGTCGGCCTTCGAGGCGCTGGGCATCTCCCTGCCCTACTCCTCCACCATGGCCAACCCGCACGACGAGAAGATGAACTCCGCCAAGGAGTCCGCCCGCGTGCTGGTCGAGGCGATCAAGAAAGACATCAAGCCCCGCGACATCGTCACCCGCAAGGCGATCGAGAACGCGGTGGCGGTCATCATGGCCACGGGCGGCTCCACCAACGCGGTGCTGCACTTCCTGGCCATCGCCCACGCCGCCGGCGTGGAATGGACGATCGACGACTTCGAGCGCATTCGCAAGCGCACGCCGGTGATCTGCGACCTCAAGCCCAGCGGCAAGTACATGGCGGTGCACCTGCACCAGGCCGGCGGCATCCCGCAGGTCATGAAGGTGCTGCTCAATGCGGGCCTGTTGCACGGCGACTGCATCACCATCACCGGCCAGACCATCGCCGAAGTGCTCAAGGACGTGCCCGACCAGCCCCGTGCCGACCAGGACGTGATCCGCACGATCGACAAGGCCCTCTACAAGGAAGGCCACCTGGCCATCCTCAAGGGCAACCTCTCGCCCGAGGGTGCGGTCGCCAAGATCACCGGCCTGAAGAACCCGGTCATCACCGGCCCGGCCCGCGTGTTCGACGACGAGCAGTCGGCCCTCAAGGCCATCCTGGACGGCAAGATCAAGGCCGGGGACGTGATGGTGCTGCGTTACCTGGGCCCCAAGGGCGGCCCGGGCATGCCCGAGATGCTGGCCCCCACCGGCGCGCTGATCGGCGCTGGCCTGGGCGAGAGCGTGGGCCTCATCACCGACGGCCGCTTCTCCGGCGGCACCTGGGGCATGGTGGTCGGCCACGTGGCCCCCGAGGCGGCGGTGGGTGGCACCATCGCGCTGGTGCACGAGGGCGACTCGGTCACCATCGACGCGCACAAGCTGCTGCTGCAGGTCAACGTCTCCGACGAGGAGCTCGCCCGCCGTCGCGCCAGCTGGAAGGCACCGGCCCCGCGCTACACCCGTGGCGTGCAGGCCAAGTTCGCCTTCAACGCCGCCAGCGCCAGCAAAGGCGCGGTGCTGGACAACTTCTGAGCCACGGGGCCTGGCGCGGCCTGGCCCGGCTTGTGAGCATGAGTAACCCCGCTCGCAGCCGCGTCAACCGCCCTGCCTAGAATTCCGTTGGAGCAGCATCTGCAGCCTCGACGGAACCCTGCCACCATGAAGCGAGCCTTCCCCTCCCCCACCCGTTGGACCTCAGCGGCCGCCCTGGCCCTGCTCGCGTGCGGCTCCATGCCGGCGCTGGCGGACCAGGCCCTGGCCAATGCCCGCAACTGCATGTCCTGCCACGCGGTCGAACGCAAGGTGGTCGGCCCGTCCTTCAAGGAGATCGCGGCCCGCTACGCCAACGACAAGGGCGCGGCGGACCGCCTGGCCGGCAAGATCGTCAAGGGCGGCGGCGGCACCTGGGGCGCGGTGGCCATGCCCGCCAACCCGCAGGTCACCCCGGACGAGGCCAAGCGTCTGGCCGCCTGGGTGCTGTCCCAGAAGTAAGGCGCTTCAAAAAGGGCCTTCTGAAAGCTCCCTCCAGCCTGCTTCAATGAAAAAACCCGCCGAGGCGGGTTTTTTCATTCCGGGACGGGTGGCGGATCGCGCGCCGCCTCAGTTCGTCTGGGCCAGCTGCTCCAGGATCGCCGGGTTCTCCAGGGTGGAGGTGTCCTGGGTGATGGCCTCGCCCTTGGCGATGCTGCGAAGCAGGCGGCGCATGATCTTGCCGCTGCGGGTCTTGGGCAGGTTGTCGCCGAAGCGGATGTCCTTGGGCTTGGCGATCGGACCGATCTCCTTGGCCA
>JACCDH011134764.1_pt1 | contig 10431 bp, 10 predicted proteins | sample 7442481 | NCBI WGS metagenome assembly JACCDH01 (sample SAMN15323433, study PRJNA562643) | freshwater metagenome | isolation source: river surface water | place: USA:Blue River Watershed | collected 2017-08-15
CGCCGCCACCACCGCCACCTTTTACGCCTTCCTGGCCGGGGCGCCCATCGTGCTCAAGGGTTACGGCATCGGCCCGGACGGCATTGGCTGGTTCATCTTGGCCGTGCCAGTGTCCTACATCCTGGGCAACTTCATGACCTCACGGCTCATCGCGCAGGCGGGCGAATCTCGGGTGATGGCTTGGGGGCAGGCCCTGACGCTGGGCGGCCTGGTCGTGATGCTGGCGCTGGGGCTGTTTGGCTCGCAGACGGCGCTGGCCGTGGCTTTACCGATGCTTTTGCTGGGCTTGGGTCACGGCTTGCTGAACCCGCCTGCGCTGGCGGGCACAGTGAGTGTGCTGCCCGCCCTGGCTGGATCGGCCGCTGCGGTGGCTGGCCTCATGCAGCAACTCACCGGAGCCACTGGCGGCTATCTGGTGGGGCTGGTGCCGCACCACGGTGCGGTCAACCTAGGCTGGATGATGTTGGCCTTTGCCTTGATCGGTGCAACGGCGCAGTTTTTCCTTCGCATGCGCTGAGTGTGGGGTGGCTGGTGCGTTGACTTTGAGTCAACAACCGTCTTTTCAACGTTTAAAAACTCTCCTCCTTGGTATTCGCCCGGCTGCAGCCACCTGTGCAAATCAGGGTTTACCCCCGTCTTTTATTCTTAGATACCAAAGTATATTAAGGTGTATTGCATGCTTTACTGAGGATTTTTAAATGATCACGCACGAGGACAATCTCCTGCTCTGCCAGGTTGAGGGCGCATCTCCTGCAGGACAGATGATGAGGCGGCATTGGATCCCCATTTGCCTGTCAGAGGAAGTCAGCGAAGCCGACGGCACCCCGGTCAAGGCCCGCATCCTTGGTGAAAATTTGGTCGTTTTTCGCGACACGGATGGTCGTGTGGGTGTGGTGGACGAGAAATGCCCACACCGAGGTGCATCCTTGCTTTTTGGCCGAAACGAAGAAGGCGGCCTGCGATGCCTGTACCACGGCTGGAAAATGGACGTGGAGGGCAACGTGCTGGAGATGGTGTCCGAGCCTCAAGCCAGCAACATGGCTGAAAAAATCAAACACAAAGCGTATCCGGTGAAAGAGTGGGGTTCTTTTGTTTGGGCGTTTTTAGGACCCCAAGAAAACATCCCCGAGTTCGTGCCGCCGCGCTGGGCACCCACAGCACAAACGCGCGTGAGTGTCGGCAAAGCCATCTTGCCGGTCAACTGGGCACAGATTTTGGAAGGCGCCATCGACTCGGCGCACAGCTCCAGCTTGCACAGCTCCGACATGGTGCCCGCCAGAGTGCATGGCGCTGAGGCCACTGATAAAAATTGGCTGCGCCCCTCCACTGACAAAGCGCCCCGCATGCAGGTGCAAAAAACCTCCTACGGTTTTCGCTATGCGGCCATTCGCCGCCCGATTTTTGATGCGCAAACACACGACTACATCCGGACTACCGTGTTTGTCGCCCCATGGACCGTGCTGATCCCGCCCAACAATCTGTACAACGTGGCGAACGTCAACATTCCGATGGACGACACGCACACCTGCTTTTATTTCATCGCTTGGGGTGATGCCAGCCAAACCCCCGAAACGGAAACTTGGCGCAAGTTTTTGGGCATGTCCCTGGGCGTCGACCTTGACGCTTATTACCAGCCGCTGCGCAACTACGGCAACCGCTTTTGGCAAGATCGCCAAGCCATGAAGGCCGGCAACTTCACGGGCATCCAAGGCATTCCCAATCAAGACATGGCCATGTGGCTCACGATGGGACCCATCGCTGACAGAACCCAAGACCGCTTGGGCGCCAGTGATCTGGCCATTGTGGAGTTCCGCAAGCTGATGGTGCAAGCCGTGAAAGACTTTCAACAAGGTGCACCGGCCATTGGCACAGGCGATCAACACATCCCTGCGTCGGTCTGCTCTTTTCAAAACGTGATCCCCAAAACAACCGATTGGCGGGAATACGAAGCGCATTACATCTGGAAAGACAGCCCCGTTAATCCTGAACTTGACACTGCTTACTCTGTGAGGAAATGATGACCACCAACCAACTTCAAATTTCTATCGCCATGGGCGATTACGACCGCAACCGTGCGCTGTACGACGGGCGCGTGCAGATCGACGGCTGCGACCCCGTCTACATGCTCTTGAGTCCTGAAGAGATGTTTTTCCGGGCCATGCGCAGCCGCGACTTTGACATCACAGAGCTGTCTTTTTCCAGCTATCTGGTCAAGCACTCACGCGGAGAATGTCCGTACATTGCGGTGCCGGTTTTCCTGTCGCGTGCGTTTCGCCATACCTCGATCTACGTGCGCAAAGACAGGATCCGCCAAGCCTCCGACCTCAAAGGCAAGCGGATTGGCATTCCAGAATATCAACTCACTGCCATCGTTTGGGCACGCTCGATTTTGCAAGACGACTACGGCATCAGCCCGGAAGATGTGACCTGGGTCCGCGGGGGCATCGACACGCCCGGACGGCCTGAAAAAATCAAGCTCGACTTGCCACCCGGCGTGAAGATTGAAAGCGCCCCAGAAGGTAAAACCATTTCGGATTTGCTCAACGAAGGCGAAATCGATGGCTTCATTGCCCCTCGTCCACCCAGTGGTGCGGCCATGAACAACCCCAACGTGGGTTGGTTGTTTGATGACCCAACCGCTGTGGCCAAGGATTACTACCGCCGCACGGGCATTTTCCCGATCATGCATGTGGTGGGTATCCGCAAAGAGTTGGCTGCGCAGCACCGCTGGTTGCCCGGCGCCGTATTCAAGGCCTTCAGCCAATCCAAACAAAAAGCACTGGAGTTGCTGGAAGACACCTCGGCCACCAAAGTCACGCTCCCCTTTGTCGAAGAACAACTCAAAGCGGCGCGCGACACACTGGGCCATGATTTCTGGTCCTATGGCGTCGAAGGCAACCGCAAGACATTGGATGCCTTTTTGCACCACCACCATGCCCAAGGCCTGTCCAGCAAACGGATGGCCATCGAAGAGCTGTTTGACCCCTCGACTTACGAGTCATACAGCATCTGAAGTGCCTGCATCAGCCAGCATTGCTTGAGCCTCTGCCTTGACCAGATTTTCAATCATGGTCAGCAGAGTGTTCCTCAATTCGGCGATCGATGCTTCGCTGATGCCCTCTACGCTGATGCGGTTGACCTCCTCGGCCAAGGGCACCAAGTCTTTCTGAAGTGCACGACCTGAAACCGTCAAGAACACATGCATGTTTTTACGGTTACCAGACATCTGTCTGCGCTCAATCAGGCCCATTCCCTCCATGGCCTTGACAGCGCTGAAAGTTGTCGGCTCCATCACGCCAGCCAAATCGCTCAATTCTTTTTGAGTCAACCCGTCTTTGATCCAGAGGATGCGCAAAAAAGTCCAATGGCCAAACGAAACGCCGTGCGCACTCAGCCTCAATTGCAAAGCGCGCATTTGCGCGCGTCCCACATCCCGAATCAAGTGGGCCAATCGGTCATTGGGCACCGACTCGCGCCAATGCTGTAAAAGTTTTTGGGTTTCGTTGGATCGTAGAGACATGGCTTAACCGGGTAAGACAGGGGCAATTTGGTGTTGCATCGTGATCAGCTGACCTTGTCGCGCAGACGCCAGGATACCCAGACACACTTCCATCGTGGCTTTAGACCAAGCCCCGTTGTGCAAGGGCGCAGCCCCTTGCCGTGCAACGGACCACAGTTCATCCACCACTTCTTGACGAGGCACCTCCATCGCTGCACAAGGCATCAACTGCACACCCTGCACGTCATGAACCTCCACACCTTGTGGGGTCAGGCGCAAATCAGCTTGGCTGCAAGACACCAACACAGGTCCAAAATGCTGGAATCCTGCCGCGTCCTGCAATGGCGTCTGGGTGTAAGCAGGGCCACCGTAATTGCGCTCCGCCTTTTGTGCCACTTCGCGCATCTCATCGGTCGCGCCAATGCGTTTTTGACGCGTCGCTTGGTGGGTGAGGCTCTTTTTCACATGCCCCAATTCCCCCACCTGATCCATCCACACACCGGAGTCAAAAAAGCCATAGCCGTTGTAATGAACCTGAGCAAAAGCACCCGACTCGAAATTCAAAATTGCGCTGTAAGCACCTTCTGTGGGGCGTGCACTGTCCCAAGCGCCTGTTCGGGCATAAACAGAAGTCACCAGGCCGCCAGCCAACAAACGAACCACGTCAATTTGGTGAGCGGCTTGGCTGAAAACCACACCACCGCCCTTTGCGGTCTCCAGCTCTTCCGGGCGACGCGGGCGGTACAGAAAGTCTGTGAAATTGAAGGCCAATAGGGATCGAACCGGACCATAGCGACCACTTTGAATCAATGCCCTGGCCAGACCGACGGGACTGTCAAAGCTGTGGCTGTGACCCACCACCAAATGCGTCCCTGCCTGCTGCGCCGCATGGATCATGCGGTCACACTCAAGCAAACTCAAGGCCATAGGCTTCTCGACCAAGACATGTTTGCCGTGGGCTGCGGCCAAGGCTGCATGCGCCTCGTGCAATGGATGAGGTGTCGCAATATAAACCCACTCAACGTTCGGATCTGCGCACAAGGCCTGCGCACTTTCATGGACCTGTGCACCAAATTGCGCGCGGAATAGTGCCGTGGCATTTTCATAAGGGTCACAGCAGGCCACCAACTGGATACGAGGATCTGCGGCCAACGTGGGCAACATCAACGTGAACGCGCGCCCCAAACCCAAAACTCCCACGCGCAATGGCTCAAATCCATCAGTCATACGTCCAGCACCAAATGCTCGCTGCAAGCCCGAGAGACGCACACCATGATGTGCTGATTCTTTTCATCGTCCATCAACACGAAGTCACGGTGATCGGCCTCACCCTCGAGCAAGCCCACCTTGCAAGAGCCACAAGTACCGCTTTCGCAAGAGCTGGGCACCAATACGCCTTCACCTCTCAATGCGTTCAACAGCGTTTGGTCGGCGCCTACCCGAACCGTCAGGCCTGACTTGGCCAATCGAACGGTGAATTCCTGGTCGTCCGACTTCAATTGAGTGTCCGCACCAAAACTCTCAAAATGCACGGCAGTGCTGGCCCAATGGCCCGTCATGTCTTTGACCTCGTCCATCAACCGTTTGGGGCCACAGCAATACACATGACATCCTGAAACAGGTTTTTCCAGCAGCTTCCACAAATCAAAGGCCTGTTTGGCATCTCCTTGATCGTGGTGTATCAGCACCCGCCCGCCCCCAACTTCCGACGTCAACTCTTCCAAAAATGCCGTGCTGTCTTGGTCACGCGTCAGGTAAATGAGTTTGAAGCCGCGCATGGACTCGGCTTGCAATTGCTTCAACATGGCGCGCATCGGCGTGATGCCAATGCCGCCCGCGATCAGCAAAAAGCTTTTGGCTTTCACGTCCAAGCTGAAAGCATTGATGGGGAAAGACACCTCTATCGAATCACCCACTTTGGTGTCATCGGCAAGACTCACCGAACCACCTCGTCCAGCCGCCTCACGCTTGATCGCCACTTCGTAACGCCCCGTGTTTTCGGGGTCTCCGCACAAGGAGTAAGGACGGTTGACCCCATTGGGGATCTTCATGGTCACATGCGCACCAGCCTCAAATTTCGGCAAGGGTGCGCCCTCAGGGTGCTCCAAAACAAACCAATACGTGTCCTTGGCGATCACGCGTTTTTCCGTGATTTTGAGTTGCATCCAGCCGGATGTGGGGTCCATGTCGCAAGCCTTTCAACCCAGGTGGGTAAACACCATTGACAAAGCATCAATGATTTATTGAAATCAGTTTATCTTAGATCGCTAAGAAAAAACAAGCCGTTCCGCTCCCAAGTTTTTCCACCTGAAGCAAGGATATTGATATGAAACGTCGCGTACTCGCAGCCATGGCATTGGGTATGGCCCTTAGCCCCTCTTGGGTGTTGGCACAAGGTCAAGCCTTTCCAAGCAAACCCGTGAAGTTCATCGTTCCCTATGCGGCTGGTGGGCTGCCAGACTCCGTCGCTCGCATCGTGGCCCAAAAACTCACCGAACGTTTGGGCCAATCGTTTGTGATTGATAACAAACCAGGCGGCAACGGTGTCGTGTCTTACCAAAACCTTGTCAGCGCCCCCAACGACGGCTACACCTTCATCGTGTCAGACGGGTCTATGTTGTCCATCACGCCCCAGATCAATAAAAACGCTCAATACACCGTGGGCAAGGAATTGATCGCCGTGTCTTTGATTGCACGATCGCCTTTGTTTTTGGTAGCTCATCCCAAAAGTGGCGTCAAAAATTTACAAGACTTCTTTGCCAGGGTGAAGGAAAAACCAGGCCACTACACCTACGGCTCCTCCGGTATTGGCAGCTCGCACCACTTGACCATGGAAGCCTTGAAAGCCGAAATGAAACTGGACTTGCGCCATATCCCTTTCAGAGGGTCGGGCCAATCGGTTCCCGCCTTGGTGGGGGGGCAGGTTGACTTTTTGTTCTCGGCGTTGCCGTCCATGCTCGGCTTCGTTAAAAACAACCAAGTCACACTCCTTGCCAGCAACGATTCCAAACGCTCCAACCAAGCACCTGATGTCCCGGCCATCGCAGAAGCCGTGCCCAAATTTGACTTTTCCGTCGCGATCGGTGTTTTAGCGCGTGCGGGCACGCCACCCGATATCGTTAAAAAGCTCAGTGAAGAAATCGCTCAAGCCGTCAAGGCACCTGAAGTGATCGAAAAACTTACCACGGCAGGCATTGAAGCTGTGGGATCAACACCTGAGGCCTACGCCAAAGTCATTGAACTTGAAAATGCAGCCATGGCGAAAGCCGGTAAAGCGGCCGACCTCAAAGCGGATCAATGATCGAAGAATTCACCACAGCACAAACCGTGCTGTGGTTGACGTGCGCCTTGTTTTTCACCATGGGGGGCTTCGTCAAAGGCACGATGGGCGTCGGCTTGCCACTCGTGGTGGTCCCTACACTCAGCTTGCTCATACCCGCTCCCCAGGCCATGGGACTGTTGGTCGTGCCTGTGCTGGTCTCCAACTTATGGCAGGCTGTCGAAGGCGGCAACGTCCGCTACAGCATCCGACGGTTTGCAAGTTTGATCCTCGTTCAAATGGCGGTCACTTTGCTGACTGTCAAATACAGCTCAGGCTTGAGTGTGGAAAACTTGAACTTGCTGATCGGCATCAGCTTGCTGGTGGCCGTGGTCTGGATGAGCCTGAAACCCAACGTGCAAGTACCTCCGCAATTCGAGCACATCGCCTGCATCGTGGTGGGGGCTTTGGCGGGATTAATGGGGGGCTTATCCTCCCTCACAGGTCCGTTCATCATCACTTTGTTGATGGCACTCAAGTTGAGTCGTGAGCAATTCATTGGCAGCATCAGCATCGTTTACCTGGCTGGTAGCATTCCCATGTACGGTGCCATGCTCTGGTACGAACGATTTGGCTGGGCCGAAGTGGGACTTTCCGCCTTAGGCTTGATACCCATGTTCCTCGGACTCAAAATGGGAAAAGTGCTGCGGCACCGGCTGTCCGAAGAAATGTTTCGCAAACTATTGTTGCTCTACCTGTTTGTGTTGGCCATCGTGCTGACTCTGAAGTAAACCACCATGAACACCACGAATTCAAGCATCCATTGGACGGATGATTTTCTTTTGGGCTTTGGGCCCATGGACGAAACACACCAAGAATTTGTCACTTGTATTGCAGCGATTCAAAACGCCGCACCGCAAGACTGTCTGGTGTTGATGGACCAATTGTTGGAACACGCTACCACGCATTTCAAGCAAGAAGACGACTGGATGGTGGCCACCGAGTTTCCACCCCGCAAATGCCACATGGACGAGCACGCGGCAGTGCTGGCCTCCATCACAGGCGTGCGCGAGTTGGCCATCCAAGGCGCACCCGAAAAATGCCTGCACTTGGCCAATGAATTGGCACGCTGGTTTCCCTCGCATGCTGACCACTTGGATTCGGCCCTGTCGCACTGGATGTGCAAAATCAAATACGGTGCCAAACCGCTGGTTTTCAAACGCTCGGTTGCGCATGTCACCTGAGTCATCCCATTGGACGATCCATCAACGTTCAGCCTTGACCTTGCCCTGATAAAACAAGTCATCTATGTTCAGTAAATTGTCAAACATCACGCCTGGTCTCGCTGTTCATTTCATGAAAACAGTGGTGGCGGCCTTTATTGGCGCTGAAATTGCTAATTTGCTGCACATTCCCTTGCCATGGATGCTCGGCTCTATGTTTGGCGTGGCTTGCATCACCTTGGCCGGTCAGGTGTACCCCCAACCCAAATGGGCACGCAGAAGCGCTCAAGTGTTCATTGGCAGTGCGCTGGGTCTGTTCTTCACCCCTTTGATTTTTCAACAACTCTGGAGCCTGTTGCCTTGGATCAGCATCGGCGCTGCATCGGTCATCTTGATGTCTTTGCTGGTCGCGCCCCTATTGCAAAAAATGGCTGGACTGGATGGGGCCACCACACTCTATGCCATCGCTTTGGGTGGCGCTTCCGAAATGAGTGCACAAGCGCAAGAGGTGGGTGCCGATGCCCCTATGGTCGCTCTGTCTCACACCGTTCGCATCGTATTGGTCATGCTGACCACCTCACTGATCGCAGGCGCCAGTGGTGGTGCGATGCCCCTGCCCGACACAACGGCCCACCACTTGTCTGTGAGCAACGCTGCCGTCCTGCTGATCGGCTCTTACTTGATGGGCATGTTGTTTGTCAGACTGCGCATAGGCAGTGCCTGGAAGCTCGGCGCATTGCTGGTCGGTGCCCTATTTGCGCTGTCAGGTATGCAAGGTCGTTGGCCTCAAGAAGGCATTGTGGTCGCACAAATGGTCATCGGGTGGGGTTTGGGTCAAAACATGACCCGATCATTCTTCACGCGTGCCCCTTTGGCCATGCTTGCCATGGCAGCATCCACCTTGCTGCTGATGGCAGGCTGCATGGGCATGGCCTGGTTTTTGTCTCAACAGGTCAATATTCCCTTGACCACCGCATTTTTGGCCATGGCGCCTGGTGGCATGACCGAAATGGGCCTGATTGCCAAACTCTTCGGTTTGGCGGTGCCGACGGTGATCACCTTCCACCTGTTGCGCATGGTGTTTGCTTTGCTCTTCACACAAGTTTTGGGGCGTTGGCTCATCCGCCTCCATTGGATCAAAACCTGATTTATCCTGTGCATTTGTGCTGCCGCTGAATCTTCTGGGTTTGGCTCTCTCCATCCAAAATTTATGTCACACAATCCCCCGTTTTTATTGGCTGGCGTCATGGGCTGGCCCGTGATGCACTCACGCTCACCCCTGATGCATAACCACTGGATGCAGCAACACCAAATGGCCGGTGCTTATGTGCCTTTGGCCATTGCACCCGAGGGATTGGCGGCAGCACTCCAATCTCTGAAACCCTTGGGTTTTGCGGGATGCAACCTCACGATTCCCCACAAACAAACCGCCATGCTGATCGTTGACGAGGTCGACGATGCGGCGCAACGCATAGGCGCTATCAGCTGCGTCACCGTTCGTCCAGATGGCTCTTTGGCGGGCAGCAACAACGATGCCGCTGGCTTCATCCGCAACCTGAAAGAGGCCCAACCTGACTGGCGCGCAGACAGGGGGCCCATTGTTGTCATCGGTGCTGGCGGCGGCTCCAGAGCCGTTTGCTACGGACTCATGCAAGAAGGCGCCCGAGAAATCCGCTTGGTCAATCGGCATTTTGAACGGGCACAGAAATTGGCAGCTGACTTCGGCGGCCCCATCAAAGCCTACGCTTGGGCAGAGCGCCATGAACTCTTGGCCGATGCCGCACTGGTTGTGAACACCACCAGCCAAGGCATGGTTGGACAAACCGCACTGGACGTGCAACTTCACAACCTGCCTGCTTCCGCTTTGGTAGCGGACATTGTTTATATTCCGCTGGAGACCCCATTTTTGGCAGAAGCCAGAATGCGGGGCAATGCCACGGTCAACGGGCTGGGCATGCTATTGCACCAAGGCCCGCTGGCCTGGAAAGCTTGGTGCGGCATGGAGCCGGCCGTCACACCGGCTTTGCGCAGCTTGCTCGAAAACAGCATCACTTCAGCTTTGCCTTGAAGTGATCCCAGGCCCGCTTGAACAAGGTTTCATTCCAAAGTTTCTCGCGGCACATGGCCAGCTCGTGGTCATTGAAGACGTAGGGCTGGCCGATTTGCATGGCCATGTATTGGCGGTACGCGTTTTCTTCCATGTAGTTGGCCAGCACAAACGCCTCCACGATGTTCGGCCCCACCGTCACGGCACCATGGGCTTTCATCATGGCGGCAGAACGGTCGCCCAAAGTAGCGGCCAGACGGTCGGCCATCACCTTGTTGTTGATGGAGTTGGGTGAATCCAAAACCGGCATGGGGTAAACCAATGAGCCTTGACCGTAAACCGGCAAGTAGGGTTTACCGGCCATGCTCAAAAAGGTGGACCATTTGGGGTGCGCATGCACCAC
>JACCDH011705593.1_pt1 | contig 10430 bp, 9 predicted proteins | sample 7442481 | NCBI WGS metagenome assembly JACCDH01 (sample SAMN15323433, study PRJNA562643) | freshwater metagenome | isolation source: river surface water | place: USA:Blue River Watershed | collected 2017-08-15
AGGTAATCCTCACGACCAATTCGTCGAAGCAATGAACATCCGAGCCGAAGAAATAGAGCTCGATACACTCTCATTCAAGAACACCACCGGTTTAGATATTTCAGCAACAGAAGCTGGAGCGCTTGGCTCTGCCAAAGATGTTACGTTCTTGATGGAACATATCATCGAGAAATACCCTGAGATTATTGAATCAACCAGACTCAACTACGCTCGCGTCTATAGTGAAGACGGAACCTATCACGATATCGAAAACACCAACGACTACGTAGGTGAAATTCCAAATCTCATTGGCTCCAAAACTGGCTACACTGACCTCGCTGGCGGAAACTTAGTGGTGGCGTTTGATATTGGACTCAATCGTCCGATTATCGTTACTGTCCTTGGCTCGACTCGCGCTGCACGCTTCACCGATGTAATGGAACTCGTTGACGCAGTCCAAACAAATGTACGATAAAATTTCTGTATGAATATCACCCTCATCAACGTCCTCTTTCCAGCCCTGATTGCATTTTCTATTGGTGTACTAATTACTCCTCTCGTTACTCACTTCCTTTACAAGTACAAAGTTTGGAAGAAACAAGGAGGGAAAGTTGCTCTCAATGGTAAAACGGCGACGGTGTTTAATGAATTAAAAGGTGACGCCGAAACAAAAACTCCACGCATGGGAGGGATTGTTATTTGGATGAGTATTTTGCTCACACTTGGTGCTGCGTACATTATCGCGAATCTTTTTCCAGCTAGTCCATTTGGTGAACTTGATTTCATCAGTCGTTCACAAACACTCATCCCGACCATGACACTTATTGCTGGGGCACTACTCGGATTTTTGAGTGATTTCTACGACGTCACACACGAAGGGAAGGGGATGCGACTCTCGATTAGACTACTTGTTATAACCGCACTTTCTGGAGCTCTCGGTTGGTGGTTTTATGAAAAACTCGGAATTACAGGAATCAATATTCCGTTTGACGGTACCCTCGAGCTTGGAATATTTATTATTCCTTTCTTTGTTGTTCTTACCATCTGTCTCTATGCGAGTGGGGTAATAGACGGGATTGACGGACTTTCTGGTGGGGTATTCGCATCTATATTTGGAGCCTATGCTGGTATTGCTCTCATTCAATCGCAATTTGGTCTCGCCGCATTTTGCGCAACGACTGTAGGCGCCATCCTCGCATTCCTCTGGTTTAATGTTCCACCAGCCCGCTACTGGATGACCGAAACAGGCACGATGTCACTCACGCTTGCACTATCGACAGTCGTCTTTATGACTGACACACTCGGCGACGGTTACGGTATTGCACTTCTTCCAATCGTCGGTCTACCACTCGTCGTTACTGTCGCGTCAAACGTGATTCAGATTCTCTACCGCAAAGCCACGGGTAAAAAGTTCTTCCGTATTGCTCCACTTCATCATCATTTTGAAGCAATTGGCTGGCCGTCATACAAGGTCACGATGCGCTATTGGATTATTAGTATTGTTTGCGCATGCATTGGTGTGATTTTTGCGACGATAGCATAACCTATGGTCAGTAAACCACAATCGATGGATAGCGTTCTCCTCGTCATTATTGCTATTCTCGTTGCTGGTGGATTCATGATTTTTTCTTCAGCGTCGCTCGGGCTTTTGGCACGAGAGGGCGCTTCATTTGGCTCGGTAGCATTCAGCCAATTTGTATTTGGTATTCTCGGCGGTGGTGCAGCACTACTTCTCACTAGTAACATCTACTACCGTAATTGGCGAAGATTTGCGTTTTATATTTTTCTAGCAACGTTTCTTTTTACAGCGCTTGTATTCACACCACTTGGTATGTCTCACGGCGGCGCGACTCGCTGGCTCGACCTCGGCATCACGACCGTCCAACCATCAGAATTTCTTAAAATCGGTTTTATTATTTACTTAGCAACATGGTTTTCTGGCACCTACGGAAACATCGCTTCATGGAAACATGGCCTGATTCCATTTGTTGGTATTAGCGCACTCACTGGATTCATCATGCTGCTCCAGCCAGACACTGACACTTTCCTCATCATGGGTACAGCTGGAATGGCGATGTTTTTGGTAGCAGGTGCGAAGTGGCGCGATATAGGAATTATAATTGCAGGCGCTTTTCTTATGCTTTTAATTTTAGCGATTTTTCGTCCTTACGTTATGGATCGCTTTACAACTTTTCTTAATCCCGATTCCGACCCACGAGGAAGCGGCTACCAAATCCAACAATCACTCATCGCTGTCGGTTCTGGCGGATTTACCGGAAGAGGCTTTGGGCAAAGTATTCAAAAGTTTGAATACCTTCCAGAACCTATCGGAGACTCTGTATTTGCTGTTTACGCAGAAGAATTCGGATTCGTCGGTGCAGTCATTCTTATCGGCGCACTTATGTCGCTAGCTATGCGAGGATACAAAATCGCCAATCAATCTGCAGACATTTTCGGGACTCTTTTAGTAACGGGTTTCATTACACTCATTATCACTCAAGCCTTTCTTAATATTGCTGCGATGGTGGGTGTCGCACCTCTCTCAGGATTGCCACTACCATTCATCAGTCACGGAGGAACCTCTCTCTTAGCAACACTTGCTGCGCTCGGCATTGTGCTTAATGTTTCCAAATATCGAAAGATAAAAAAGTAGCGTGATACACTAATTGTACGTATGAGAATACTATTTGTTGGAGGAGGAACTGGAGGGCATTTTTATCCACTGATTGCAGTGGCCGAGATACTTCGTACCTCACCATCAAATCCCAAGCTCTACTACATGGGGCCAAACCAATATGATGAAGCGGCGCTCAAGGAGCATAATATTAAATACATCTACTGTCCGGCAGGAAAGGTGCGAAGGTATAAATCGGCAAAGAACTATTTTGATTTCTTCATCAATATCTTTGGGCTGTTTGTTGCCGTTCTTAAATTATTTTTTCTCTATCCTGACGTCATTTTTAGCAAAGGTGGTTACACTAGCGTGCCGGTACTTCTCGCTGCGCGTTTCCTCATGATTCCCGTTGTTATTCATGAATCAGACGCTGTTCCTGGTCGCGCAAACGCACTCGCTAAGAACCAAGCACGATACATCGCTATCGCGCACGATGACGTAGCAAAATTCTTCCCACCAGAAAAAACTGCACTGGTTGGAATCCCGATTCGAAAAGCAATTCTACAAACTCATCCTGATCCGTTTTCTGCCCTTGGATTACCAAATGACAAACCTCTCATTTACGTCACCGGCGGTTCTTCAGGTGCAGAGCGACTTAATAATCTCATTGTCACATCGCTTACAGAACTATTACCAAAGTATCGAATATTCCATCAAGTCGGCCAGGCAAATGTCGACACACTTAAGCTTACCGCTGAAGAATTCGTAAAAGACGCTTCGCTCTTATCGAACTACTACATCCAAGGAAGTATTCCCGCCGAGACCGTATCGCTCCTTATGGACGCTTCTAGCCTCATTATTACTCGCGCTGGCAGCACGTCGCTCTTTGAAATTGCTCACCACGCTAAACCTTCAATTGTTATTCCGATTCCAGAAGACGTCAGCCGCGACCAGCGCAGTAACGCCTATTCGTATGCTCGTACAGGTGCTGCAGTTGTGCTTGAAGAACACAATATGAGCCCACACTTGCTCATGCAAGAGATTGATACTATTATCAATGATCCCGGACGAAGAGAGGCGATGGGACAAGCGGCCAAGAGTCTTTCATACCCTGACGCAGCCCAAAAAATCGCAGATATACTCCTTTCAATCGGTCGCGAACATGGATCAAAATAAGCAAAAAGTAGTTACTCGATTTGCACCGTCTCCGACAGGCTTTTTGCATATTGGCGGCGTCCGCACTGCGCTCTATGCATACCTTTTCGCCCGCAAACATGAAGGCACGTTCATTCTCCGCATTGAAGATACCGATAAAAACCGCGAAGTCGATGGTTCAATCCTGCACATTCAAGAATCACTTCGCTGGGTTGGTATTGAGTGGGATTACGGTCCAGATAAAGCTGGTCCTCACGGTTCGTACTTACAATCTGACCGCCTCGATATTTATCACCGCTACGCAAAGAAACTGATTGAGAAAGGACATGCGTACCCAGATCCATATACAACCGAAGAACTGGAAGCGTTCCGAACACAAGCAGCGAGTGAAAACCGACCGTTTCTTTTTAGAGATCACCGTCCTAGCACAATTGAAGCATGGGATGGTAAGAAGCCACTTCGCTTTAAAGTTCCAGAAATTAAACGACATACCTGGACTGATGTCACACGCGGAACATTATCTGCCGGTGAAGAAGCACTTGATGACTTTATTCTAATTAAAGGTGATGGGTACCCAACCTATAACTTCGCGCATATTGTCGATGATTTTGAAATGGGAGTGACTCACATCATGCGTGCAGACGAGTTCGTTTCAAGTACACCAAAGTTTCTAAGCTTGTATGACGCACTTGAGATTTCATATCCTACATTCGTCACTCTTCCGCCAATTATGCGTGCAGACGGTAAGAAAAAACTCGGTAAACGTGATGGCGCAAAAGACATTCTCGAATACCGAACTGACGGCTACCTACCACAAGCGATGATGAACTTTCTCGCGCTTATAGGCTGGAACCCAGGAGGGGACAGAGAACTCTTTTTCACCGAGAAAGAACTCATCGAAGCATTTACTCTCGAAAAAATCCAACGTTCAGGTGGAGCATTTAACGAAGAAAAACTGATGTGGATGAATAAGCAATTCATTAATCAACTCTCTGCTGACGCTCAGTATGAATATGTACTTGACTCAATTGTGAATCGTGTCAAAGAATTATCTCAATATAATGAAGAACGCGTTAGACGAGCAGTATCAACCTTCCTCGAACGTGCACAATACAAGAAAGAGATCCGAGATGCTTCTGAAGCAGGGGAGTACGATTATCTGTTTTCTACTCCTTCGTACGACGTTTCAATTCTTAAGTGGAAAAATGATGAAACAGTCTCCGCTGCCAAGCCACGACTTCTTAAGGCAATAGAACTACTTGAATCAACAGACTTTTCTACTCCTGACACTGTAAAATCATCACTCTGGTCATATGCCGAAGAAATCGGAAAAGGGGAGTTGCTCTGGCCAATCCGTATTGCACTCTCAGGAAAAGAGCGTTCTCCAGACCCATTTACTCTTGCCTATATTCTCGGTAAGGAGGAAACAATAACTCGCATCAAAACCGCCTGTGATAAAATAGTCGTGTAATGAAACGACTGTCCGTAGCCTTTTTAATTGGCCTTTGTATACTGCCGGCGATTCCGCTTACGCCGAGCGTGTTTGCGCAATCTGAAATCGAACGTCTCCAATCTGAGATTCGTGAACGAAACTCTCGTCTATCAGAAATCGAAGCAGAAATCGCTAAGTATGAAGTTGAACTCCTAGAAGTAGGTGCTGAAAAAAAGACACTCCAAAGCGCCATCAATCAACTCGAGCTTGAACGTAAGAAAGTTACTGCAGATATTTCAAAAACAGAAAACCTTATTTCTTCAACAGACCTTGAAATCAATAAACTGATTCTCGAAATTTCTCGCACTGAAAATGATATCGCTGAAACTGAAAGTGCGATTGCGCAAATCATTCGTGCACAATACAAATCTGAAGAAGATACGCTTCTTGAATTACTCTTGCGTCATGACCATTTGTCAGAATTTTGGAGCACTTTCGAAGCACACGAAAACGTCCGCGACACCATGTCTGCAAAGGTAGCTGAACTCAGTGAGTTTCAGTCAATTCTAGAAAAGAATCGTGATGAGAATGAAGAGAAAAGAGAGAATCTTACTGATCTCAAAAAACAATACACGAATCAAAACCAAGTGCTTACGAATAATAAAGCTGAGCAGTCAGAACTTCTCGAAATCACTAAGAGCGAGGAACAAAACTACCAACAACTCCTTGCATCTAAACAGGCTGCAAAAGACCAAATTATAAAAGATTTGCGTAACTTCGAATCACAACTTCAATTCATTCTTGATCCAAACACCATTCCTGCACCAGGTACTCCGGTGTTTGCGTGGCCACTTCAAAGTGTCATCATCACCCAATACTTCGGTGGTACTGAATTCGCCGCACGAAACGCTGCGGTTTATGGCGGTCGCGCTTACCATCCAGGTGTCGACTTCGGAGTACCGCGTGGCACTGCTATTTACGCACCACTTACAGGTACCGTGCGCGCGACTGGAAACACCGATATCGTGCCGGGATGTTACTCATGGGGGAAGTGGACGCTCATCGACCACGCCAACGGTTTATCGACCTTATACGCCCATCAGGACGTCATTAGCGTAACTCCAGGCCAGAAGGTCAACACAGGCGATATAATCGGTTATTCGGGCAATACAGGCTATTCTACGGGTCCACACCTTCACTTTACTGTATACGCTAAAGCTGGTGTTTCGGTACGCCAATTTAACGAAATTAAGACCGTTACGAGCTGTGGTCCAGCCTCTACACCAGTAGCCGCAGCCGACGCTTACATTGATCCAATGTTGTATCTTCCAGCCTACTAATGTGGGTAAAACTGGGGAAAACTCGTCAGTATCCAGTGGATAAGCTGGTAGCAGGGTGTTAGTATGTAAGTGCGATGCTTGCATCGTAGGAACTTACCCTCAAGGAAGCCCGCGCAAGCGGGCTTCTAGGGTCCTGCGATTTCTCCTCAATTTCCTACAGAGTAACGAGTAAAAAATTAAATTTGTACAAAGTACGAATGTCGCACAATATTTTATTATAGGGAAGTTAAAGAGGCGAGGTAAGTTTACTGCGAATATTTTCTACAAAGGCGCCGAGGTTACTGCGGGATGTGCATACATTCTGCTACTGATTAATCGAGTCGATTTTATCTATTTCTAGAGTCAGTTTTTCTTACATGAATGACGGAAATTTTTCAAGAGAACTTTGTGATGAATGTTTTATTACAGACATAGAACTTGAATCAGATTACTTACGTCGACAGCCACATCTCTATATTCACATGAGGTAACCATCGCCTAGGTCATGTCGACGAGCTCAATGCACTAATCGACATGATGGTTGGTATGGGTATAAATTCGCTTCGAGCCTTAAAATCGATTTTAAGGCTCGAAAGACAAAAGTACCTGAGTCAGACATCACTAAATTAGTTGTCGAAGACGAGAAAACGAAATGATGCGAGTCGTGCGGTACATGAGACAAACATCGCGTAGAAGAGAAGTAAAAGTTGAGAATAATTTAATCGTGTACAAATATATTCGCCATCTACATTTTAAATAAAATATATGCAGGGGAGACCCAACATTACTTAAAGCTATATAAAGCCTTATTTATATAAGTGGCAATGTCGCAAAAGATATATTGTGCGACATTCTTCAAACTATTAATAAAGGTCTATGAATCCTCGGGAAGATATACCCCACCTAAGAGTTGGGACATAACTTGGTCGTAGTCCGGCCGGTGTTCAGTTAAGTATATTTGCCGTGTTCCACTTCGACTCAATATATTTTGAATCTCCGGATGCATCGCGAGATACAAATATAATTTTTTTGGAATCACTTCATCTTGCGAAATAAATGTTAGCTCCTTGAATTGTTCACGAAGCGCATCTTTGAGAAGTGTGTAGTGAGTACATCCCAAAATGACCGAGTCCCCTCTTACAGGGCGGGTCTCTATGATTTTTGCTGCAGCGTCAATGGCTTCACTCGTATCACCTCGCTCGATGAGTGGTACTAAGTGTGGAGTTGCAACCGCATCGATGCGAATGTCAGGCAGTCCCTTGAGTAAGAGTTCCTTTTCGTACTTCTTCGAATCGACAGTTCGCCGTGTCGCAATGAGAAGTGCGTCTTTACATCCGGAGTCATTGAGCGCCTCAATGGTCGGAATAATGACACCAAGAATTCTCCGCTCAGGATAATTATTTGGTAGGTATTCATCTTGTAGTTTTCGGAGCGTCTCTGCTGACGCGGTATTGCAAGCAATAATCACGAGCGCGCAGTCGTGTTCGAAGAGATGGTCCATCGCCTGCTTTGAGAACGCATATATCTCCTCTTCTGTTTTGTCGCCGTAAGGCAAGTTCGCTGTGTCGCCATAGTAGTAGTAATCGTAGTCAGGCAAAGCTTTAGCAGTCGCTTTAAGCAATATCAGTCCCCCAAGTCCAGAATCAAAAAAGCCAATTTTCATATCGATAGCACCTCCCTATTCTAGTATATAATTGATAGGAGAAGCTACTTATGACTATTTAACTAACGAATACATGTTTGGATTTGGAAGAAACAAGCAAGAGCAAATCAGCACTTCAGGTGAAAGCCCAGAAGTAAAGGAACTGCGCAAGAATATCGAGACAGCAAAAAATGTTTTGCTGGTAAGTAGAGACAACTTGTTGGAACTTCGTCGAACTATGTCTGAGAATTCTCCTGAAATAGCAACTGCGGTGCGTCATTTTACAAATGACTTGGATGAGTATGCCAGACTTACTCACCTTCTTAACGCAGAACTTGCAAAAACCCCAGGACAGAAACTATCAGATACCTTGGAGCGAGAACGGCAAGAACTAACCTCTATGTGCAGTAGAGTGGATGAAATTAACGAAGAGTTTGGCTCTGAAAGCGCAGAGGCAGAAACGTATCAAAGAGAAATACTTAGAATGATTGATGAATTGATCGCTTTAGATGAACTAGAGGCCAAGATGAACAACCGTCAGGTAGACGACTAGCTTAACCAATACTTCCCTCTTGTTTTTGATATAATAGTGATGAGGTATAAAAGTAAATATCTTATTAATTACTTCGATAAAATATGAAAATGATGTTATCTGATGCACAACGCACAATGCTCCAAACTAAAGGCGTAGTTTTAGCACGTGTATTAGTTGGTTTATTATTCGTTGTTGGAGGTCTCAGTATGCTCATGGATCCGGCAAGTACAGCTGGTTACTTCACACTAGTTGGAGTTCCTATGGCCGGTATTCTCGTTTGGGTTGTTATCGCAGTAAAGGTTCTTGGTGGCGCTGCAATTATAATCGGCAAGCGTGTTGGTATTGCTGCTGGAGCATTAATTGTGTTCACAATCTTGGCAACTTTAATTGGTCATTCTGACCTTTCAAAGCCAACTGAAATAACACAAATTCTCAAAAATCTGGCGATTATCGGCGGTCTTATCTACGTAATGGCCTACGGTGCTGGTTCGATGGAAGTAAAATCACCTGCAGCTCCAGTAAAGAGCATGTAATACTCTCTCAAAAAGATTCACAAAAGGCGCTCACACGAGCGCCTTTTGTTTAATAGTTTGCAGCTAGAGTCTTGTTCCAACATGGTGATGATGCGTTCCAAGGGCGTGTACCCTGTGTCTCATAGAGATGGCGCGCATAGGCCATGTTGTCTTCCAATACTTCTAGATTGAGTTCCATTGCGGCAGCCGAAGATTGATGAAAACGCTTGTTTATTTGCATTACACCAGTATCGGCTGGGTCGACCTTCCCTTGAAGGATCGAACCATCTGCAAGCTCATGACGGAATGTGGATTCACAGCGAGCGATTTCGATCATGACAGGTACGTCATGAAAGTATGCTCGAACGGCAGATTCGGTAGTGACCGGTTCGGTCATTGCCACATCTACTGCCTCCGTCATCGCAATGTTTCCATACGCTGCTTCCGGAACCGATACCGTTGAAACGGCAGAGGCGGTTAGCAGAGCTAGAATCACAGACGATAAAATAAGCTATGGTCTTAACTGACAAACATCGGTGTGGAGTACCGATGACCGCGAAATCATATCACGTAATGCGGATTTTTATCACTATACCATATTTTAGACTTACAGTCAACTTTATCGCCCTCTTTTCTCCTCTATTTTAGAGTAGAAAAAGTATTGAGAAATGGCTTTAAATAAGGCTATAAGCGCTTCTTGAGTACTGCCATTCCTCCGTAAAGTCCAGCCTCATCACCGAGCTTGGCTGTCGTAATAAGCGGTGCTTCGACGAATCCGTCAAGCGCATCGACGGTTGCCTTCCTGATTGCGTCAATTTTGATTTTTGGGTCCCCTATTATCATCGAACCGCCCAAAATAATAGCGTCTGGCGACCAGTAAAGTATTGTATTCCTTAGTCCTTGAGCCAAATACCCAGCTAATTCATCCCAGAGGATATCACTTTGCGGTATTTCGTAGGCCTTCATACCAAAACGCTCTTCTACAGCGGTCCCTGAGACAAGATTTTCGAGTGTTGGGCTGACTTCCTCTCCGAGAATTGTTCGGTCGATGTCGAGAATTTGATGCCCTGGCTCAAAACCAATCGCGGCATGGTCTATCTCCCCTCCTTCGATCTTTGCACCACCGACACCAGTACTGACTGTGTGGTAGGCTACGATTTCAAGACCTTTCCCTGCCCCATATACTGCTTCGCCTACTCCGGCAATCGCGGTATCGTTTTCGATAAAAGTTGGCACTTTATG
>JACCDH010570262.1_pt1 | contig 10429 bp, 8 predicted proteins | sample 7442481 | NCBI WGS metagenome assembly JACCDH01 (sample SAMN15323433, study PRJNA562643) | freshwater metagenome | isolation source: river surface water | place: USA:Blue River Watershed | collected 2017-08-15
AGACAATCTTTTATAGAACAACAAGCAAAATAATTTAGATAATGTTTGAAAATAAAGAGCGTACAGAAATTGAAAAATTAGGAGAGTTTGGTTTAATTAACCATCTCACCCAACATTTTAAGTTAGAACAAAGCAGTTCTACCAAGGGAATTGGCGATGATGCTGCTGTTTTAGATTTCGGAAAGCAAAAAACCCTGGTTTCTACCGATATGTTACTAGAAGGTATCCATTTCGATTTGGCTTATATACCCTTCAAACATTTAGGTTATAAAGCCATACAAGTCAACCTAAGCGATATTTACGCCATGAATGGTATAGCAAGTCAGGTTACCGTTTCTATTGGTTTATCGAGCCGATTTCCGCTTGAGGCGATAGAAGAATTATACGAAGGCATCCAAATAGCTTGTAAAAAATACGGGGTTGATTTAGTGGGCGGCGATACCTCATCTTCTAAACAAGGCCTAATTATAAGTGTAACCAGCATCGGATCTGCCGATGAAAAAGCCATTTGCTACCGCGATGGTGCACAAGAAGGCGATTTAATCTGTGTTTCGGGCGATTTAGGTGCGGCTTACATTGGTTTACAATTACTGGAAAGAGAAAAACAAATTTTCCTGGAGAATCCAAATATTCAGCCCGATTTAGAGGGCAAAGACTACATTGTAGAACGACAACTGAAACCCGAGGCCCGCAAAGATATAATCGAATACCTAAGATCAATCAAAGTAAAACCAACAGCCATGATTGATATTTCGGATGGTTTGGCATCTGAAATTAAACACATCTGTAAAGCATCTCAAAAAGGCTGTCATATTTACGAAGAAAAAATTCCTATTGACCCAATGACCTACGATACCGCCAGAGAGTTTGGTATTGACCCAACAACCTGTGCTTTAAACGGAGGTGAAGATTACGAATTGTTGTTTACCATTAAACAAGCCGATTACGACAAGATTAAAAACAGTCCAGATATTAGTGTAATTGGACACATTACCGATTTGGCTTCCGGTTGCCAACTAATTTCAAAATCTGGAAACATGCACGAAATTAAGGCCCAAGGCTGGAACGCCTTTAAAGCTTAATCTGCAGATTCTTCTTCGTCTAAAAACTTTTGATCGATTTGCTTGCTGGCTTTTGCGCCTAGCTTTTTGATTTTTTCGGCCGTGGTGGTAAGACTACCGTTACCACTCGTGAGTTTTTTCATTGCGTTTTCGTACGAATTCTGACTTTGTTGCAAGGTTTTACCAATCCCGTCCAGATCCTTAATGAATCCTTCAAACTTGTCGTACATCGCCCCGCTTAACCGGGCAATCTCCAGCACGTTTTTGTTTTGTCGCTCCTGCTTCCAAATACTAGCAACTGTACTTAGGGTGGCCAATAAGGTAGATGGACTAACAATTACTACTCGTCGCTCCCAGGCAAAATCAAACAGATCTTGCTCAGACTGAACAGCAATACTAAATGAAGACTCAATAGGCACAAACAGCAGCACAAAATCCGGGGAGTTAATTTGGTATAAATCGTGGTAATTCTTACTGCTCAAATCTTTCACGTGGTTTTTAATCGACTCAACGTGAGCTTTAGCAAACACCGAGCGCTCCTCATCGCTTTCACAGTTAACCAGTCTTTCGTAAGCCACCAGCGAAACTTTCGAATCTACTACCAGGTGTTTATTGTCCGGCAAGTCAACAATAACGTCGGGCTGCAACCGGTTCCCATCTGGGCCGGTTAAACTAGCCTGAACCCGAAACTCTCGGTCTTTCACCAAGCCAGATCGTTCTAACACCCGTTCCAATATAACCTCCCCCCAGTTACCCTGCTTTTTCTGATCACCCTTGAGCGCCTTGGTTAAATTTTGGGTATCGGTGCTCATCACTTTGTTAAGCTCCATCAGCTGCCCAATAACCCCCTTCAGGGTGTTTCGCTCGTCTGATTCCGCTTTGTAAACCTTATCTACCTTTTCTTCAAAATCTTTCAGTTTTTCTTTAAATGGAGACAATATAGTGTCTAGCTGATTTCGGTTTTGCTCAGTAAACTTATTCGATTTTTCTTCGAGTAATTTATTGGCGATGTTTTCAAATTCGGTTTTAAACTGTTGTTGCAGCTTATCAATGTATTCTTGCTGTTCGTTCAAGCGCTCCCGTTGAGCTTTAAACGCCTCTTCCGCCTTTGCAATTCGAGACTTTTCTAGGCCGAGTTCGGCATTGATTTCGGTTAAACGCAGCTCCAATCGCTCCCTTTCTTGGCTTAAACCTTCAGCCAACTGCGAAGCCTTTGCCTGCTCCACAATTAATTTTTGGTTTTCGGCTTTTAGCCGATTCAATTCGTCGAGAGAAACCCCTTCAGAGCTTTGTGGTTTTTTAATTATTAAAAAAACAGCAAAACCCAGAACCAATACAGCAAGTGCTAAAACAGCTAATTCCATGAATACAATATTATTAAACTAAAATACAAATATAAGCTATGGCGATGCTTCGTTACCTAAACACTTTCTACAACAAGCTCTGCCACCAACTTACCCATTTGGCTACCCATAGCCACCCCCATTCCATTACACCTAACCGCCGTATAAACACCCGGAATTACTTCAGTTATAATCGGTTTCAATTCATCACCAAAAGCCATAATTCCACTCCAGCGATAGTCTATTTTTGGTTTCTGACCCGGTAAAATAACTTCGGTCAACAATTTTTCCAATTCGTTTTGCACCAAATCGGTCACCCCAAACTCGGTTGTTTGTTCTTCATTAAAATCTAAATTTCTACCCCCGCCCAACAATATCCGATCACCAACATTTCGGAAATAATAATAACCCCTGTCGTAATGAAAGGCGCCGCGTATTTTTAAATTCGGAATAGGCTCAGTAACCAACACCTGACCCCGACCCGGTATAATGTTTAGCTCAGGAAACAATGAACCACTAAAGGCATTGGTAGCCACAATAATTTTCCGGCTGCTAAATTTAGCCTGATTGGTATAAACAGTTTGTGCCGCAGATCCACCCTCAATTTGTTCCACCCGGCAATTGGTAAACACCAATACACCAGCCTCCTGCACCCGCCTAATGAGCGCCAACATCATTTTTCCGGTGTCAATCTGCCCCTCCAGCCTATTTTCAATAACCACATCGGTATTGCCCAGTCCCCAGTCTTTAATTTTTTCTGAAGCGGGTCGGTAAATATCACTACTACCGGTAATGTCAGACAAAAGACTGTTAAAATGACCGATTTGATCCAAACTTTTCTGAGCTAAATCAGACTGGGCTTTTTTAAACACCTCGAAACCACCCAGGGGTTCATAATCAATAATTTCATCTCCCAAAATAGAGCGCAAAAGCTGCAAACCCTTCCAGCGGAGCTCCACCACAGCGAGCAATTCAGCTTCTGAGCTTCCTTCTTCAAGCTCATCTGTCAATTCCGAAATACTACCAAAACAAGCAAAACCCGCATTTTTAGTGCTTGCACCAGTAGGTAAAAAACCCGCTTCTACCACGCCAACCCGCAAGGCACTATTTTGCTTTTTGGTTTGATAGGCCGCCATTAAACCTACCAACCCACCACCAATTACCAATACATCAAAGCGGGCTAAAAAGCGCTCTTGTTCCCAAAATGAAAATGACTTTTCCATCTCTTAAAGGTAAAAATTAGTTTCCGTTTCAATTGCGGAATACTTTTTGAATAAACCTTTCTATATTTAACCATTAATCAAACGCAAAAACATGGGATTATTCTTATTAATAGTTGTTGGTATTATCAGTTTTGTAGTACAATGGCGCTTTAAAAGTAAATTCAAACAATATTCAGAGGTTGGGCTGAGCTCGGGCTTAAGTGGCAAAGATATTGCCGAAAAAATGTTGGCCGATCACGGATTAGCAGATGTACAAATTATTTCGGTAGAAGGTCAATTAACCGACCATTACAATCCAGCAAACAAAACCGTAAACCTAAGCCCGGAAGTATACCACGGCAAAAGTGTGGCCGCTGCAGCAGTAGCCGCTCACGAATGTGGTCACGCCGTTCAACACGCTAAAGCCTATTCTTGGTTGCAATTCCGCTCATCGATGGTTCCGGTGGTAAGTGTAGCTTCAACCTTAGTTCAATGGACACTTATGATCGGTGTTTTATTGATGGCTTTTTCCGGAAATTATATCGTATTGGCAGTTGGTGTTGCTGCTTTAGCCATCGTTACTTTCTTTAGCTTTATTACCCTACCGGTAGAATTCGATGCTAGTAACCGTGCTCTAGCCTGGTTAAACACTCAGGGTGGAGTTATGGCTGGAAATGCAGAGGAACACGACCAGGCAAAAGATGCGCTTTGGTGGGCTGCCATGACTTATGTAGTTGCAGCGCTGGGTTCATTAGCCACACTCGTTTACTACGCCAGCATGCTTCTAAATAGAAGAGACTAGTTGGCATTCCATTTTTATTCAAGCCCGTAGACAGAACGTTTACGGGCTTTTTTGTTTTTAGAATAAATCTCCCCAACACTAAAATTAATCAAAGGTTAATTAAAGAACAATAAATGCCAATAATTGCTGTTATATATAGACCCATATTTAACTATTAATTAACCATAGGTTTAAAATTAACGCAATTATGAAAAAAACATGTACATGCTTAATGGCATTGACCTGGCTATTGGTGGCCAAGGGTCAGGAGGTAAAAACCCCTCAAAGAGAACCCCAAAAACCAATAAAAACACAAAGAATTCTGGTGATTAAACCGGATGATCGATCGCCGGGAAACACAATTAATCAATTACTTCACCCCGGCAACAATCAGGAATTTAAAAAAGTAAAATCTAAGCAAGACAAATCTTTAGGTCTGGTAACCGATGTGTATAACCTGTATTACAAAGGAATTCGGGTAGAGGGCAGCGAACTCAGGTTGGTACATCAAAACGGAAAACCCCGCTATGTTATGCAGGATTTCGACAACCTCATAACAGACATTAACACCAAAGCCCAACTATCGCCTGAGGGGGCCCTGGCCAAAATCTTAAGCAACAACGGGGCCCGCAAATACGCTTGGCAAGATCCCAATTTAGAATCCGCACTAAAAGAGCGAAAAAACGACCAGAAGGCAACGTATTTCCCCAAACCCGAACTACTTATTTTACCCGAAGGCCGCTTGGCATATAAGGCTGAAGTTTTTGCCGTGGAACCCTTAAGCAGAGAATTCGTATATGTTGATGCAGAAAAAGGAAAAATTATTAAAAAGATCAACCTGATGCACCAAGAAAATAAGCTAAGCACCCCACCTGCGTTAAAATCAACTGATTTTCAAGCCAATGAAAACTTGAATTCCACGTCAGCGTGGGTAAGGGTTGATCAACGTGATTTCTTAGTATCAGCTGTAAAAGATCAGCAAAATCAAAACTATTACTTAAAAAATGGCAACGCCAGAATAGACGTCGAAAAAATCGAAGACTATAACGGCACGACGCCTATTGGATTACCGCAACAATTTAATACTACCGATGAGTACCTTGGTCAAGGAGACTATCGTTTAAAAACAGCTAATGCATTTAAGATTGCCGAATTGGTATCTCTAGGAACCGAGAACATATTTGATTATTTTATGCTTGAATATGGCAGGTGGGGATTTGATGGGGCTTGGTCACCCATGAAGACATATGTGTTGGAAAAAGCCTTAGCTGGCTCATTTTATGATCGAGAATCAACCCTATTTTTTCCCTTCGATCCAGGGATTAAAGACCCTGAAATTTATGTTTTTCCAAGCCTAAAAACAGTTTACCATGAATATTCACATGCGTTTACGGTTAGCGAATCGGGTCTGATTGGTGGTTATACCGAACCCGGGATTTTGAATGAATCCCTGAGCGATATTTGGTCGTATTGTTTATCCGACTACTTCCTAAAAACACATCCTGTACCCCAAAACGACATTAACCCGCTAGCTTACAAAGAAAAATTTGGCAACAACTGGGTAACCAGTTCTGGAAGCCCCGGATTTCAAGAATATTATGAAAACCTGATGGGATATTCGGTAGTTAGAAATGCAAAAGACCCCAACTCAAACCAGCATCCAGCGTTCTATAAGGGAAAGTTTTGGAGCAATACAACACACGATGAGCATTTCAACTCTACAGTAATTTCGCATTGGACTTATTTGTTAGCAGAGGGCGGCAACATTGCCCTCGAAACCAACCCAGCTAACACAGTTGCTGTTCAGGGTATTGGGATAGAAAATGTGGCCAAGATCATTTACCATACTACCATAAATTTTTTAGGCTCAACTAGCGACTTTCATGGTTTTGCGCTTCAAACCATATTGGCTGCCAAAATCATTTTTGGTGAAGATGCTGCGGAAGTAGATGCAGTAAAAAACGCCTGGAATGCAGTCGGAATTGACCAATTGGATTACAGTTCAAATCAACCCTGCGCCCCACCAGCGGGATATGACCCGCATTTTTATATCAGTTCGTTTAGTATGGCGAACATCCAAACATCCAAACCCAAAGACTTTATTGGCGGCTACCGCGATTATACCTATTTAACCATAGAAGCCGCACCGGGATTTTTGTACGATGTAAAAGTTGACGCGATAAAAAAACCCTATTTTCAAGAAAGCCTGTATTGGACCATGTGGATTGATGCCAATGCCGATGGCTCTTTTGATCTTTCAGAGAAAATAGGCAATGGAACTGCTGGAGTAGCTACGACGGTTCCAGCCGCTGGTTATCTAAAAGGACAAAAACTAATCTTAAGGGTAGTACTGAGTAAACAAAAAGACGCAGCAGCGTGTCCTGATGTTAACAACATAGAAGACCGATATGTGGAAGACTATGGTATTGTGGTTCAGGATTATTGTGAAATCAAAAACGGTACCCTTCCAGCATTTGCTTCCGCACATCCCGAATTTACCGGATTAAGTTTTAAAAATTTCAAATTAGTGGGCTGTGAGGAGGGTGTGATGTTTGACCACAATGTGGGCCAGGGGACCTACTTTTTTGATGCCAGCAACTTTACCTTAAAAGCTGGAAAATCCTATTCTATAACATTTAGTTTCAAACCCTCTGGATTGCAGTTGGCCCCAGCTGATCAAGGCGCAAATCAGTTTTTATCAAATTGTCAAACCCAACCTCCATTCGGTTTCAGCCTGGGTGATTTACAGGATAATCCAAATAAGGAACCCCAAGATGAATCTAGTATGGGTGGTTCGTGTCCATTAATTGCTGACGATGTTGAGGACTTTGCATTGTGCTTGAATAAATTCAAAGCCTATTTCTGGATTGACTTTAATCGAAACGGTGTATTTGAATTGGGCGAAAAATATAAAGCCAAATACGATAAAGCAAGCAATACATATCATGTGAATTTTCTAGTTCCAGAATGGGCTACTACACTTTCGGGCTACACCATTATGCGCACCTATGCCTATGGTGGCAACGGGGCCCTTTACGACGCTACCCCATGTGGAAAGGGAATCAATGGGTATGATCCGGCACTTTATTCTGGCGAAACGGTACTTTTCAAAGCCGCTATGGATATTGGACTGTATCTAGATAACCCCAATTATTTAATAAACGGCCAATTTTTAATGGCTCCTAAACCCCAAACCGACAACACTTCAACAGAAGCACCCTTAGATCCGGTAAGCCTTAACCTGTACCCAAATCCGACTACCGATAGGGTTGATTTGAGCATAAAAGGAACAAGTGCAGAAAACTTTACACTAGAGTTGTACAATTCGGAAGGAATGCGCCTGTTAGTTAAACAACCTTGGGATGGAAGAGGGCTGGATGTTTCTAATTATGCCAACGGTATTTACTTAATTACATTGAGAAGAGACCGAGAGGTTTATTCACAGAAGTTAATCATCCAGCGTTAAATCAGAAAAAAGCCCCGACTTCACGGGGCTTTTTTTATTAATTCAGTCGATGGGGAGCGATTAGCTGAAACTCGGGAATGTTCACCAATAAGGGTTGATTATCTAACAATCTACACATTTCATACGATCCCTTCATACTTCCCATATCGGTTTTTAGATTACAGCCGGATACATATTCATGAAACTCTCCGGGCTCAATAATGGGCTGTTCTCCAACCACACCTTCACCTTCTACCTCACGAGATGTTCCATTAGAATCGTAAATAATCCAGTGTCTTCTCCGGAGCTGCACAGTATATTCTCCCAGGTTTTCAATCGTGATCTTGTACGCGAACATATAATGCCCGCTAGCAGGATTTGAATATTCTGGTTGAAACACCGTTTCAACTGAAACCTTAACACCGTCTGTAATTTGTGTAACCATCTTAGGCAATAGCTCAAAAATTAGGCCGAAACCACTTCAAACTTACCAGCAATTTCCGTTAAAACCGATTCAATAGCATCAACATTTTGTAAAGAAACCAGTTTCATTCGGTATTCTTTAAAATCAGGTATTCCCTTGAAATAGTTTGCGTAATGTCTTCGCATTTCAAAAATACCGGTTTTTTCACCTTTCCATTCAATTGATTTTTGCAAGTGTGTTCGGCAAACCTCAATACGTTCTTCTAATGTTGGACCGGCCAGCTTTTCACCGGTTTTAAAGAAATGTTTAATTTCTCTAAAGATCCAGGGGTAGCCAATCGCAGCTCTGCCGATCATAATTCCGTCCACTTCGTATTCCAATCTCCAATCTGCCGCTTTTTCCACACTATCCACATCTCCATTCCCAAAAATTGGAATCTGAATTCTAGGGTTTCTTTTAATTTCTCTGATCAAGGTCCAGTCGGCCAAACCCTTATACATTTGCGCCCTTGTGCGCCCGTGTATGGTGAGCGCCTTGATGCCCACATCCTGCAAACGCTCAGCCACTTCATATACATTTTTGGTGGTATCGTCCCAGCCGAGGCGGGTTTTCACCGTAACGGGAAGGTGGGTGCTTTCCACAACCGCTTTGGTCATAGCCACCATCTTATCAATATCCTGCAACAAACTTGCCCCAGCTCCCCTGCAGGCGACATTTTTTACCGGACAACCGTAGTTGATGTCAATTAAATCAGGATCGGCCTTGGTAGCAATTTCTGTAGCCTCCCGCATGGTTTCTATCTGGCTGCCAAAAATTTGTATTCCGATGGGGCGTTCGTACTCAAAAATATCCAGCTTTTGGCGGCTTTTGGCGGCATCGCGAATTAAACCCTCGGAGGAAATAAATTCGGTATACATCATGTCTACCCCGTTTTGTTTGCACACGTAACGGAATGGCGGATCACTCACGTCTTCCATGGGTGCCAGCAACAGCGGGAATTCGCCTAAATCTATATTTCCAATCTTTACCGACATTAGCTAAACTGAATTCGCTATTTTTGTTTTGATACACAAAGGTACAAATTATCAATTGACCATGCCCGAATCGCAAATCCAGAATCGTCACCCACTGTATTCACTGTTTTATTTAATCCTATTTGCATTGGCTGGAACACTGGTTTTCAGTTTATTGGGTATGCTAATCGGTTCTCTGATCTACGGCACAGCTGAACTTTTAAACATGACCACGGGTACGGCCAACATTGGTTTTTTAAAAATTCTGCAAATATTTTCTAGCATAGGCACTTTCATCGTTCCCGCATGGTTTTTTGCCCGCTTTCAGGGAGAAATGCCAACTGCGTATTTTAAACTGAACACCAGATTTCATCCACTTTTATTGATTTTGACGGTTATTCTCATGTTTGCTTCATCGGCATTGCTCGAATGGACACAAGCGCTTAACCAAAGCATGCATTTACCGGCATTTTTAGAAAGTTTGGAAGCCTGGATGCGCCAACAGGAGGATCAATTGGCCGACTTGACCACACAACTGTTAAAAATGGATAACTATGGTCAGCTTGCGCTCAACTTATTCATGATTGCACTGTTACCGGCTATTGGCGAAGAGCTCGTGTTTAGGGGCTGTTTCCAGCATATTTTTACCCGTTGGACCAAAAATCCACATTGGGGTATCTGGATCTCCGCCATCATTTTTAGTGCTATCCATCTTCAGTTTTACGGTTTCCTTCCCCGAATGTTACTAGGTGCTTGTTTTGGTTACTTAATGCTATGGAGCAACAACTTGTGGTTCCCGATTTTCGCCCACCTCATCAATAACGGTGCCGCAGTAATTGCCGCCTTTGTTTACCAACAGCAAGGAAAACCGATCGATACGTTAAGCCAGGCTATCATTGAATCGCCCTCTGTTTATACGTTGAGTTTATTTTTTACCTCGGCTACACTGTGGATATTCTATCGCTATTCACAAAGCCGGGCTTTACCAAACACGCATAAACATGGATAAAAACTGGGTTAAGGTGTATTCACACTCCGATTTTTTAAAGGCCGAATTGATTCGCCAATTATTGATTGAAAACGCAATTGAAGCTGTTATGCTCAACAAAAAAGACTCATCCTATCACTTTGGCGAAGTGCAGATTTGGACAGCTGAAACT
>JACCDH010705059.1_pt1 | contig 10427 bp, 9 predicted proteins | sample 7442481 | NCBI WGS metagenome assembly JACCDH01 (sample SAMN15323433, study PRJNA562643) | freshwater metagenome | isolation source: river surface water | place: USA:Blue River Watershed | collected 2017-08-15
AAGTCACAATAAGCCGGGGATAGCTGAACTTGCCTGCCCGGCGATCCTCTACAGTAGGCGTTACACCTGTGTCGACGAAGGCTTGAAACGCTTCGCGCAGGGCAACTTTGCTGGTCTCGTAGATCGCCTCAAGCTTGTCGACTGCCTCGATCGGATTGGCGCACGGAATTGCGGTGCCACGTTCAATCTTCATGTTTCAGCTCCCTCCTTCATCTTGTTGTCTCTGCACAGGCAGAGAGATGCCCCAGTCAGGTTGCGACAATGCGCTCGCACCCGCCTAAGCTGGCCCGAAATTCGCACCTTGCGCTTGCAATCTGAACTTAATCGTTTCAGTTAAGTGAAGCTTGGACTGCTGTCAACCGGCTAAACCGCGCCAGCGATTTTGCTCTCTTGTCGCACGGTGGACAGCAATCGCGGCGATTTTGCAACGACAACCCGATAAAATTGAAACGTTTCAATAAAGGAAATTAAGGAATGATCCGGCCCGCCAATCGATCGCAACGTAAGTCCACAAGAGAGAATGGCGCAAGCATCCGGATGCTGTCTGGACTTCTAGGGGCCGCGGCACTCTTCGGTGTAATCGTGACTGCTCCCTGTCAAGGTCAGGTTGCAAATAAAGACCTGCCAGGAACCTTGCCTCAGGCAGTAGCCGTGTTTCAGGTGAACGACCTTTCCATTCCCATTCGCAGGTCAGAATCCCGCATTTCGAACCAGCCAAATGAGCGAGTACTTTTGGTCTTTGATATCGACAACACGTTGCTGCGAATGCCGCAAGCGCTCGGAGGTGACGCATGGTTCAATTATCATACTGACTTAGTTGCCAAGCGCGCGGACCCCGACTTTCAAAATATGGCGGCGTTGCTGGACGCCCAGGCGTTTCTATTTGGTATGTCGAAAATGTTGCCAACAGAAGCAGGCACCTCGAATCTAATCCAAGAAGCAACAAAAGCGAATGTTGACGTCTTCCTGCTAAGTGCCAGGAGTCCTGATCTCTACGATGCCACAAAGCGCGAACTGCTCCGAAACGGGATCGCCTATGACGCACCTTATGTGTGCGCGTACTTCTTATGTAGCGGTTCGGGACAATATGGAGATAAGCAAATTCGAGGAGCGCTGAGCACAATTGCCTTTCATCCGCAGGAGAGTCCTTATCGCTCCATATTGATCCGTGAAGGGATCATGATGGTGGCCGGTCAGGATAAGGGCACTATGCTGAGACTTCTGATCGCTGGTATCAGCAGTAAGTCTTATCAGCGCGTCGTTTTCGTCGACGATAGTCAGCGCAATGTCGCCGCGGTGGCTGCCAAAACTTACCCATTGCCGGTTCAGGCCTATCACTACACACGATGGAACGGCTCTTTGAAGGAGGACGAAGTCCGCAAGACAGACAGGCAATTCCGCTTGCTACGCTCTACTGCTTGCAAAGTCATGGCCGCGACTTTCTGCTGAGAAGGCGCGGCACTTCGCCTCGGTTTTCTTCTGGCGCGAGGTTGCTGAGAGAACTAGAAATGTATCGAAGGCGCGTCGCGGTCAGGTCGCCGGGCCAAGCGAAGGACTGCCTACATGCCTAAGACATATCTTGATGCCAACCTCCTGCTCGAGATGTCATTCGAGCTCGGCAACATAATCATGGAATCAGGGTTCAGGCCTACGCATATCGTGGGAATCTGGAGAGGCGGTGCACCCATCGGGATTGCCGTGCAAGAACTGCTCGAGTTCCGAGGGGTCCAATGCGATCACATCGCGATCCGAACGTCTTCGTATACGGCGATCGACCGCCAGGACCCCGAAGTCAAAGTGTTTGCGTTGGGATACCTAGTTGATACCTTGCGCGCTGAGGATCGGTTGCTCATCGTTGACGACGTGTTCGATTCGGGGCGATCAATCGCTGCTTTCATCCGGGAACTTGGCATTCGCTGCCGACGAAACATGCCGGCGGCGATCCGAGTAGCAACCGTTTTTTACAAGCCGAGCCGAAACAAGACAACAACTGCCCCCGACTTTTTTGTCGAGGAGACCGAAGATTGGCTCGTCTTTCCTCATGAACTTTGCGGTCTGAGCGATGAGGAAATCTTGGCTAACAAACCCGCTGCCAACCAAATTTTGCATCGGGCAGGCAATTAGTCCTATTGAGGCGCTCCTTCGTCAATCCATTGCCCCAAGGTGGCACGCTCTGCAGGCGTCATTCCGGTCACATTGCCAAGCGGCATCGTATCGGTGTCAACGGCACGTTGCTTGATCTTTGGCGCCGCTGCCTTGACGTGCTCATAAGTGTCGAGGACCAATCCTAGCGGAGGTTCGGCGAATGCAGGATTGGTAGGCTTGCTACTGTGGCAGGCAGCGCAATGTTTAGCGATGATGGGCTGAACCGCCGAGTAAGTCGAAATTTTGGCTGATTGCGACGCAGGTTTGCTTTTTGACAGCGAAACATAACTGACGACTGCAACAACGAGCAGGCCAATCGTGGCGAACAGAAGTGGCGAAGTTTTGCCGCGATGTCGCAAATTGAAAACATGGCGAACAGCGAGCCCTGTCAGTGCGATCAGTGCTAGCACCAGCCATGGGCGATCAGCCCCATAGGTCATCGGATAGTGCTGGCTGATCATCATGAACAGGACCGGCAAGGTCATGTAGTTGTTGTGGACCGAGCGCTGTTTTGCTTGCTGGCCGAGTTTCGGATCGGGTGAGCGCCCCGCAACCAGATCAGCCACTACTTTCTTCTGGTTCGGTATGATCACGACGAATACGTTGGCAGCCATGACAGTGCCAACAATCGCACCCATCTGAATATAGACTGCCTTTGAATTCAGTAAACTGTTGAGGAATGCTGCCAGACCAACAAGAACCGCAAACCAGACTACGCCGAGCTTCCGATTGTTCCGACCCAACGGTGAACGGCATAGGAGGTCGTAAACGCTCCACCCTCCAACAAGCGATGCAACAGCAAGAGCGACTGCATCGGTTGTGCTGATTGAAGACTTCGCGGTGTCGATAAGGTAGCTTTGGGCACCGAAGTAATAAATGAGCACCAGAAGCGAGAACCCGCTCAACCACGTGAAATAGGCTTCCCATTTGAACCAATGGAGCTCTCCCGGCATCTGCGCCGGAGCGACCTGGTATTTCTGGTTGTGGTAAAACCCGCCCCCATGAACTGACCATAGTTCGCCTGAAGCCTCGCCAGTTACAGGAGGCTTTAAATGGTTATCCAACCAGACGAAGTAGAATGATGAACCGATCCATGCGATCCCAGCCGTTACGTGCAGCCAGCGCAGGAAAAGGTTAAGCCATTCGGTAACATCAACAGTCATTGCGGTCTTTCCATATAAATTGAATTGCCGGGCAGAGCGCATTCGCAGCTTTGCCCGACCCTGGCAGGGGAGAGGATCGCCAGGAGAGGTAAGATTTGTGCGGCAGTCGCGATTGCGACCGCACCTGGGTCTTTCGACTTCAGTGTCGACAACCCGATGGGGCAGGTCAGGTGTTCGATCTGGTTTTCAGTCAGTCCATCGGCACGGAGCCGCCTGATAAATCGTGTACGCTTGGTTTTCGAGCCAATGAGACCGCAATAGCGGCTGTCGGTACGGCGAAGGATCGCAGACACCCAGCGATAGTCGAGCTCGTGACTATGAGTCAAAATGATGGCAACCGCGCCACTCTGCCACCAGGTGGCCATCGTATCAGGATCGTCGGTATGGAGGACTCGTGTTCCCTTGGGGAGTTGCTCGCTGATATCTTCGCGAGGATCGATGACCAGAACATCACAATCCATGACCTGCAGCACGTGCGCGAGCGCTTTGCCCACATGGCCGGCTCCAAAAATGCAGACAAGCGGGTTCGCCGAGGGGGTACTCTCGAGCCAATACTCGTTTTCGAGAAGGCGGGTGCCAGCAACTGCATCGATCTCGGGTATCCGGTCCCCGACAAGTGAAATGACTTGTCCGGCGCCCATGAGCCATTTGCCATAGGCTTGCGGTCTGCAGCGGGTAACAATCGTTCCGTTTGGCTGCCTAGCGGCTTCAAAAAACGCAGCGTCTGATGGTCCGAACCGCTCTAAGAGCAGTTTCACCCTGCCCCCGCAACATTGCGAAAGCATGGGTCCTAGCGGCAGGGACTGGACCAGAGCCCTCTCACTCGAATTCAGCAGCTTGCGCGCCTGCTCAATTGCGAGAAACTCGAGATTGCCGCCGCCGATGGTGCCGGCAAGTTCGACAGGCCCCACGAGCATCCGTGAGCCAGGCGCACAGGGTGCGGAGCCGGAAACGGCGATACAAGTTACCGTCACAGCCGGTTCACCTCGAGCCAGGCATCCGATCAGCGCACCGATCCAATCACCCACTTGGCGGACTTTCATTGATCTTCATTGCCTCGATCGCCAACAGCGCACGCTCAGGAGTGAGCGGCGCATCTAGTCGACCAAGCCGGGCAGTTGGGAGGGTTTGCTCAATAGCCATCTGCAAAGCCGAAAAGACTGAGATTGCGAGCATGAACGGCGGCTCGCCGACCGCCTTCGAACGAAAAATGGTTTCCTCAAGATTCCGGCCTTTCGACCAGAGCTCGACGTTAAAAGTTGCCGGTCGATCTCCGATTGCCGGGATCTTGTAAGTCGAAGGAGCATGAGTTTTCAGCCTGCCGCCGTTATCGAAGAACAACTCTTCGGTCGTCAGCCATCCCATGCCTTGAATGAAGGCTCCCTCCACCTGCCCTAGGTCGATTGCCGGATTGAGGGATGATCCCACATCATGAAGCAGATCGGCGCGCAAAACGCGGTATTCCCCAGTCAGGACATCAACTGCTACTTCGGAAACTGCCGCCCCGTAGGCGAAATAGTAGAACGGCCGCCCCTTGCCCGCATTGCGATCGAAATCGAGCTTCGGAGTCTTGTAGAATCCCGCCGCAGACATTTGCACACGGTCAAGATAAGCCAGCTTTGCAAACTGCGCGAAGGTACCTTCGAAGGAGCCCGCGAATACCTTACCATGGGCAAACACGACATTTTCCGGGAGACAATCGAATTCACGAGCAGCAAACGCGATCATGCGAGCCTTGATCTGCCGAACAGCATCTTGGGCTGCCATGCCATTGAGATCACTCCCGGAAGAGGCGGCAGTGGCGGAGGTATTGGGAACCTTGGCAGTAGTGGTTGCCGTGATCTTGATGGTATCGAGCGGTACTTGAAACTCATGCGCCACGACCTGCGCAACCTTCGTGAAGAGCCCCTGTCCCATCTCTGTGCCGCCGTGGTTCAGATGGATGCTACCGTCGGAGTAGACATGAACCAAAGCGCCGGCTTGATTGTAATGCTTGGCAGTGAATGAGATGCCAAATTTAACTGGTGTCAGCGCAATTCCGCGTTTCATCAGGGTGTTGTCGCGGTTGAACTGCAGGATTGCTTCACGGCGCTCCGTGTATTCGGAACTCGACTCCAGCTCGGCAACAATCTCATCGACAACGAAGTCTTCGACTTGCATCCCGTAGGGAGTGCACTGCCCCCCGCCCTTCGCGTAAAAGTTCCGTTTGCGCACCTCGAGGGGATCGATCCTCAATTTGGCCGCGATGTCATCAATGACCCGCTCAATCGCAAACATCCCCTGTGGGCCGCCGAAGCCGCGAAAAGCCGTGTTCGATACCGTGTGCGTCTTATACCGGTGCGATATGATTTCGACGTTCTCGAGGAAGTAACAGTTGTCGGCATGGAACATGGCGCGGTCGTTGATCGCATTCGACAGGTCGAGCGAGCGACCACAGCGCGATGCCAGTTCGAGCCGCAAGGCATCGATGCGACCGTTTCCGTCGAAGCCCACATCGTAATCGACCAGAAAATCGTGACGCTTGCCGGTCATCACCATATCGTCGTCGCGATCGAGCCGCAATTTTGCAGGTCGTCCCGTCTTTCGCGCTGCAATTGCGGCAATCGCAGCAATATGGGCAGGCGTCGTTTCCTTGCCGCCAAAGCCTCCGCCCATGCGGCGTACTTCAACCGTGATCGAGTTGTCACGCTGGCCCAAAGCCTTTGCGACCAAATGCTGAACTTCGGTAGGGTGCTGCGTCGAGCTATAGACCAGCATGTCCCCATCTTCGCAGGGCAAGGCCATCGCAATCTGGCCTTCGAGGTAGAAGTGGTCTTGTCCGCCGATCGCGAAGCATCCCTGGGACCTGTGGGAGCAAGTCGGCAGAACTGCTGATACATCGCCTTGACAGAAAGTCATGCTGGGAGCGATCTTAAAGTCAGCTGCGCGGGCCTCCTCAATCGTGGTGATGGCCGGCAGCGGGGTATACTCAATGATGGCCAATCTTCGGGCAGCGATCGCAGCTTCCCTGCTGGTTGCGACGACCGCGAAGATAGCCTGGCCGACGTACTCAACTTTCCGCTCTGCAAAAATGGGATCATCGCCGCCCACGGGGCTGACGTCATTGACGCCCGGAACATCCGCGGCGGTTAGCACTGCGATGACCCCAGGGGCCGCCAAGACACGTGAGAGATCGACAAGATCAAGTTCCGCGTGGGGCTGCTCGCTCATGCCCACTTGGATGTGCAGCAAGTCCCGTGGTTCGGCGATGTCATCCGTGTAGATCGCCTCACCGGTTACGTGTTTCGGAGCGCTGTCATGTCGGCTGGAGCGATTGACAACGGTCAGGAAATCGGTGGCCTTAGTCATGCGACAGCCTCGCGATCCAACCTGACCGACTTGCTGCCGGCGATCGATGCGCAGAACTTCCGCAAAAGATTGCCTGCAACAAGCAAGCGATATTCAGCCGATGCGCGATGATCTGACAAGGGCGTGAAATCGTTGGCAAGGGTAGCAACAGCGGATTCAACGAGTTCTGCTTCGAGGACTTTCCCTTCGAGCAAGGTTTCTGCCGCACTCGCTCGTTTGGGTGTACCAGCCATGCCGCCAAACGCGATCCGAACGTTGCAAACCACATTACTGCGCAACTCGGCGCAGAACGCACCGCAAACCGAGGAGATGTCCTGATCGAAGCGCTTGGAAATCTTGTATGCTTCGAACTTTACGCTGGCGTCAGCCCGAGGGATCAGAATGCGTGAAACGACTTCAGCGCGTCCACGATCTTGCTTTCCGTAGGCTAGGAAGAAGTCCTCGAGGGGCAATTCGCGTGTGCCGTTTGGTCCAACCAGTTCGAGGCGCGCGGAAAGGGCGATAAGCGCGGGCGGCATGTCGCCGATCGGCGACCCATTGGCTATATTCCCACCAATCGTCCCGCAATTTCGGATTTGCTCCGATGCCACACGCGAGAGAAACCCGTCCATCTCCGGGAAATGGTCAGCCAGAACACTGCGGGCCTGGCTATAGGTCACGGCCGCTCCAATCGCGATCTCGGTTGCACCGACTGCGATGCACTGCAATTCGCTAACGCGATTGATGTCAACCAGATGGGCCAAAGCTTTGTGTTGCTTGGTCACCTGGAGGCCAAGGTCAGTGCCGCCAGCAAGGATCGTGGCGTCTGGCGAACGGGCCAGCACTACTCCAAGCTCGTCGATGGATCGCGGCGCGTGATAGGTCCGCTTGGCTCGGGTATGCGGACAGTCATATTCGATTTCAAGCATTTCAGCGCTGTTGATCGTCTTGAGCTTCTCCACGGTCGCCGCCAATGTTGCATCCACCTCGGCATCGCTTCCCAGCGACTTTTCCGCGGCGGCCAGAATGGGGCCGTAGCCGGTGCAGCGACAAAGGTTGCCTGTCAGCAGTTCCTCCACTCGAGGACGATCAGCCGTCTCGCCAGCCAGCTCGGCCGCATGAAGCGACATCACGAAACCCGGAGTGCAGAAGCCGCATTGCGAAGCATGACACTCAACCATCGCCGCCTGGATCGGATGCAATGCGCCGCTGGATCTCGCGACGCCTTCGACCGTGATCAACGCGGTGCCATGGAGGGAAGGGAGAAACTGGATGCAGGTATTGATGGCGCGGACACGTGGCTCCGCGTCAGCCAGAAGCACTTGCGTTGCAGTGCACGCCCCGCAATCACCCTCACGACAGCCCTCTTTAGTTCCGGTCAAGCGCCGGTGTTCGCGCAAGAAATCGAGCACAGTGATGTTGGGATCAACACTGTTCACTCGGACCAAGTCACCATTAAGGATAAATTCAATGCAGGCCGACATTGAGCCTTAGCTCCCCCGATAAGTCGAATAGCCAAAAGGCGAGAGGATCAGCGGTACATGGTAGTGGGCATCTGGATCGGTAATCCGGAAGTTTATCGGCACCAGACCCAGGAATCCGTCGACAGGATCTTGCCGCACGGTTTTGAAGTAGCTCTCGGCATCAAACTCCAAACAATAGGCCCCCGATACCATATCGCGTCCTTCCAAGATCGGCGTGGGTGAACGGCCGTTGCTCCCGGTGACACCCTCGGCGATAGCGATACGTTGGGAGGCAAAATCCCCCTGGAACTGGAACAGCCTGTAGCGCAGTCCTCCCGCGGGAGAACCTGAGCTCGTGTCGAGCGCGTGTGTTGTAAGTTGCCCGGGCACGTATTGAACCTCCACCCAAACCTTTATTTGCGATTCTTGCGATTGACTGCCCTATTTAATGAACTTAAACGTTTCACCATGCAACCCCTCTCTTCGACTCTTCATGCACATGGCTGATAACCAAGAGCTGCGCCTTCGTCGTGATTTGCATGGCTATGGCGAACAACGCCCGCATCCGATGTGGCCACGAAGTGCACGCATCGCAGTCCAATTCGTTTTGAATTACGAGGAGGGCGGCGAAAACAATGTGATGTACGGTGATGGAGGAGCCGAGACGTTTCTGGCCGACATGGTGCCTGCTCCCGAAGTTGGAGGCATGCGGCACATGACTGTTGAGTCAGTTTATGAATACGGGTCCCGTGCTGGCGTCTGGCGTATCCTTCGCCTGTTCGAGGAGAAAGGATGGCCACTCACAATCTTTGCAGTGGCCAGCGCGCTAGAGCGTTATCCCGAGCTGGCTCCGCGCTTCACTAACGCCGGACATGAAGTTGCTGGTCACGGCTACAAATGGGTCGATCATCAGCATTTCGAACCCTCCGACGAACTCACTCAGATGCAGAAAGCCATAGCAACGATCGAAAAACTTACCGGTCAGCCATTACGCGGTTGGTATACCGGACGCACCAGTCCTAACACGCTGCGTCTCGCTAGCGAGATCGCGAGTCTTGCGTATTGCGCTGACGATTACAGCGATGACCTGCCGTTCTGGGACAACCGCTGGGGCAAGCCACTACTGATCGTACCCTACGCGCTCGATACTAACGATATGCGCTTCTCTGCAGCGCACGGCTTTGCACAGGGTGAAGACTACTTCCAGTACCTGAAAGACAGCTTCGACACGCTCTATGCCGAAGGGGAGAGCCGACCGGCGATGATGTCTGTCGGTATCCATTGCCGCCTTGCTGGCAGGCCGGGGCGTTTCGCTGGTTTAAAGCGGTTTGTCGAATATGTCGCGACCCATGCCGACGTATGGGTCTGCCGCCGGATCGATATCGCTGAGCATTGGCTCGCGCACTTCCCGCCATCAGGAGCAAACACATGAGGACATGGAAGGATCTAATTCTGCCGTCCTCAATTACCCGCTCGCGCGACGCTTTCGTTGCAGTGCTTGGTTCGATCTACGAGCATTCGTCCTGGGTGGCAGAAAAGGTCTGGCTGACCGGAATAGCAGCGATGGATGCCAATTTCGGCGATCTCATTGCCGCCATGCGTCGGGCCGTCGATGCGGCTCCTGAGCCTGATCAACTTGCCCTTCTGCGCGCGCACCCAGAACTAGCAAGTAAGGCCGCGCTCGCAGGCAAGCTTACCCCCAGTTCAACGAGCGAGCAGCGCGGAGCTGGTCTCGACGAGTGCTCGCCCGATGAACTCGCGCAAATTCGCAAGTTCAATGACATCTATCGGGATAAGTTCGGGTTTCCGTTCATCATCGCAGTAACTGGTCTGACCCGGAGCGACATCATCATCGCATTACGCGAGCGTTGCAACTCGGACCCTGACACCGAACGCAGCGAGGCCATGAGACAAGTCCACAAGATCGCGCAAATTCGCCTCCGGGCGCTCGCCGAAGCACAAGGAAATTGAACCAATGACCTATGCCACCGCGATCCCGACCTGGGCTGCTCAGGCGGTCAACCTCGCCCAGCCTCGACTTGGCGCCCGGGTCATTGCGTCCTCCGACGATTTTTTTGCCTCACATGACCGCCTGCTCGACCCAGCCCCTGCCGTATTCAAACCGGGTGTCTATGACGACAACGGCAAGTGGATGGACGGGTGGGAGTCGCGCCGCAAACGCGGGCGGGGCCATGACCACTGCATCATTGCCCTTGGCCACCCAGGATTCATCCGTGGGTTCGAGATCGATACCAGTCATTTCACCGGCAACTTCGCGCCCGCAGCTTCGATCGAAGCTTGCCGGATGGCGTCCGACGCCGAAGTCGAC
>JACCDH010893764.1_pt1 | contig 10427 bp, 6 predicted proteins | sample 7442481 | NCBI WGS metagenome assembly JACCDH01 (sample SAMN15323433, study PRJNA562643) | freshwater metagenome | isolation source: river surface water | place: USA:Blue River Watershed | collected 2017-08-15
AAACGCCCCGACAATTGCGTAGATTACGGCAATAATACGTGCCGCAGGGTAGATCCTATCCATAGGAATACTCCTCTCACTTTTAGCTGTCCGTTCTTTTGTGGACTAGCGCGGCAAAGGCTGCGCCCGAGCTGACGCTACGTCAACCAAAGACTCCCCCGGCATGGCATGGCTTAGGGCCAGAATGAATCAATGGTGGAAAGCCAGTCGCATTCTCAAAGCCACCCCGCTAAGGAGGCCGGGCACCTACATAAACTGCAGCAGGATAACGCCATGAGCGACGAGGATTATGTCTATGATGAAGAGAGCGGGGACTGGGTGCCTGCCTCGCAATTAGCGGCGCGTCAATCAGCTGCCGATCAAGTCGAAGTGCGCGACGCCGTTGGCAATCTGCTTGCAGATGGCGATCAAGTGACGCTGATTAAGGATCTGGATGTCAAAGGCGCGGGCCAGACCTTGAAGCGAGGAACGCTGATCAAATCGATCCGGCTGACCGGCGATCCCCAAGAAATCGACTGTCGTTATGACGGCATCAAAGGCTTGGTCCTGCGGGCGGAATTTGTGCGCAAACGCAATTAGTGAAAAGCGGCAGGCACGCACAAACAGATTGCGCGCCGGACAGCGGAAAATTCACATCATCTCCAGCCCAGCCCTTGTCAGACGCACATCACGCTGGTAAGCGCCGCCTCCGTTGCCGCTTTAGCTCAGTTGGTAGAGCATCGCATTCGTAATGCGAGGGTCAGGTGTTCGAGTCACCTAAGCGGCACCATTTTAATCCCTACATTTCAAAAACTTGGAATCTCAGGACCTTCTGAAAAGTTGTATAGTGTTTTCTATACAACAATTTTGGGTTCAGCTTCTCCGGATTTTGACCGCAAGATTCTTAGAATTGAGTAGGGCAAATTTGCTGCCATTGTCGGGTTACCCGACAAGGCCGACCCGACATGCGCATTGGCAAGGCTGGAGCCGATAGCGCACGCAGAAGGATCAAATATTCATTTAATTCTATTCAATACATGCTTGAAGAACTTCACTTCGCCGGTGGCTGAGGTGATGGTAGCAAAGCAGACTTGTTTATTTAGGTCAGGTTGTAGCAGGCAAACTTTGTTCTGAAGCGCCCCATTTGGGAACCTAAGCTTGGCATCAATCACGCCGCTTGGAAGCCGCGTCATGGTCATCTTGGCGCCGGGGAATTCAGGCACGGGCCTTTCCACGCCATCGGTGGGGGTTTGGTGACTAAAGCTCCGCGTCTTTCCATCGGGGCCAATTTCGGTTTGGGTGAAGGCTAACATCGCCCCCGCCTGATATATGGTGACATTAAAGGGTCGGAAAACCGTGCCCTGTGGAGGGACAGACTCGGCGAGGTTAAGCTCCCATGTGCCGCGCGTCAGATCGCCTTCATCGGGGGCCACTGGCCCATTGAGAACACCGCCAACCATGGCAGAGAATAGAAATAATGACATCATCATTCATGCGTCCCAACACTGATTCATTTCTTGTTTCAGATATGAAGATTTCTTTTCATTTTGAAAACGAAAGCGGCTGCAGAAGGCCTAATCACTGAAAACGGACCTTGGTCTTCGTCGGATATTTGGCCATTGTTGCGCCGTGCAAAGAGATAAGTGGCCCAAGCACATAAGACGGCACCCAAGCCTTTTCGATCAACACCGACTTGCGCTCTTTTGGGTCGAGATAAAGATTATACAGATAGGCGTTGAGCGGCTTTACATCTCGTGCGTTATCCAGCCCGCCAATATCGCGTGCATTGCCGGATCCGAGCTCAATTTCAGTTGTCGACATTTTATAATAGCGCCACCGCACGCCCGTGAAGAGTTCTTTGCGCCAGAAATACACAGCCTCCCGGGCGGATTGGCCATCATCAGCAAGCAAAAAGCTGCTTTGATCAATGCCATCAACGTAGCGGTCGGAGGGAATAGCTTTTGTCGGGTCAATTCCGGCAACAGCAAGGCTGGTGTTGAACATATCGGTCATATCAAACAAGCCGTCCGACACCCGATTGGGCTGGATCATCCCGGGCCACCAGAAAACGCCGGGCACGCGCACGCCCCCTTCTGTGGTCATTCCTTTGGATCCCCGAAAGGGCGTTGCCCCCGCTTCTGGAAAGCGATCATCTGCTGGGCCGTTGTCTGAGGTCAAGAAAATCAGTGTGTTCTCTGCGACGCCTAATTTCTCGAGCAATTTTGTGAGGCGGCCGATGATATCATCGATCTCAATCACACTATCGTGAAAGCTATCTTTGGTTGCGGAGCGCCCAACATAGGCTGGGGTCGGTTTGGTGCGGGCATGAACTTTTGAAAAATTGTGGCTTAGGTAAAAGGGCTGGCCGGCCTTTACCGCGCGGCGGATAAACTGTTCGGAGAAGTCGGCAAATTTCTGATCTAACTCGCCACTATTCTCCCAATTAATTGTTTGAATTTGTTGTCCGCCTTTTTCGCGGCTGGCAGACCAGAGGCTGCGGCTTCCGGGCATGGACCGAAGCTGTGCCAGCAGGACGGGGTCATTTGCAATTTCCGTGAACGACGGGTGGTCATCTTGATAGGCGTTGATGACCCCCAAAAACCCATAAAACTCATCAAAGCCCACTTGCCAAGGCCGAGACCCCTCCTTCTCACCCAAATGCCATTTGCCAGACAACGCTGTGCGATAGCCGGCGGCTGAGAGGATCTTAGCTGCGAAAATTTCCTGCGATGAATCGGCCCTATCGTTCAGCAATGCCGGCTCTAAGAGGCCAGAGCGAACCGGCAAGCGCCCTGTGTTCAGCGCTGCGCGCGTGGGCGTGCACGTCGGCTGGGCGTAGGTTGACGTGAGTTTCAACCCTTCACGGGCCAATCGATCCATGTGCGGGGTGGGCGTGCCAAGCGCTTCGCCGCCGCCATAGGCCCCCATATCGCTATACCCAAGATCATCGATCATGAAGATCAAGATATTCGGGCGCTTCCCTGTGCGCTTATACAAGGCGTCCAGCTTTGCTTTTGCAACTTGCTCTTGCTTGGGATGGACAAGCGCTGGCTCAAAATTTTCAACTTTTCTCTGGGCGCTCAGCATTGGCGAAACGCGGCTCATAGAACCCGTTGTAAGTCCCGCGCTGACCGACATTTGCTGGGCAGAGGCAGCAACCCCAAGGCAAGCTAGAGCGGCGGCAAATGTGTATTTCATGATACAACTTCCTTCGCATAAGAGAGCAACAACTTTGGCCGCACACAGGCAAGGTCGCAGAAAAAACCTGCTCGGCCATTTGACCTTCTATTCAAGGTAAAGAAGCCTCAATCGTTCAATATCGGATTTTGAGACACCGAGTTCTTTGGACAAATATTCCTCGATGGTTCCGTATTCTTTATCGATGACGTCAAAGAACTGGGCCAAATGCGATGCACCGCTTTTTGTAAAAAGGGGTTCTGCTTTTTGTGGCCCTGGAGACGACTGGAGCGCAGCATAATAAGGCGCAATCGCATTGCCCGGCCAATCCTTTACGTCGATCTTCGGCATTTCAAATTGCGGCCGCCGCAGATCTGTCGACAAATGATAGTCGGCAAGAATGACTTTCCTATCAACGCCTAAAGCGGACAGGATCAACGCTGTCGCCACGCCAGTTCGATCTTGCCCAGCAGAACAGTGATAAAGAACAGCACCGTCTGACGCGAGCAGACGATGAAAGATGGATCGGAATTGCGGGGCAAATGCTTTTCCACTTCCCCGATACAGATATTCCCCGCCCCCAGCTTGCGCGTTTTGGAGCGCGGATTTCAGACTATAATCGTTCGAGATAAACAGGGCGCCAAGGCGGTCATCGATGGTGTCAGGCGCAATCGCCCGTTCATCCAGCGAGCGGAGGTCTACAATTGTTTTTATGCCGAGTTTCGCAACAAGCGCTGTGTCTTGCTCTGTCAGCATAGGCATTGCACCCGACCGAAAGATCTGCCCCCATTTAACGCGACGTCCGTCTGCGCCGATATAGCCCCCAACATCCCGAAAATTTGAGGCCTGCTGCAATGGCAGTTCTCGTTCGGCCACACGCGTTAGCTTCGCCTGCTCTTGCTCCGCCAAAATGAAGTAACGGCGTTCTGCGGCTGGGGCGTTCACACGCAGCACGGAGGCTTTTGTGTTTTTGACCAAAAGCTGGGCCCGCTTAGGGCCTGCATCAGGCGCTTGGGCAACGTAAACCGAGACGGGCCCTTTAGCCTCCCACCTCAGCTCAACTTGCTGCGCGTCAATCCGGACGACCGACGCTGTCTCAATTGCCTGAACGCTCGGCGCAATTACCATATGAGTCGCCCAGGCGGCCAACCCTAAAATCGCTTTTGCAGATGCGCGCACGCCCCCCTCCACCCTCTTTGTTTTGACGGCCCAATTCGCCGCTCTGCACCAGATCTTATTTGAGCATGCGCATTTGAAAATGCAGAGCTTATTCCCGTCCAAACCCCCGCAAAATTCAAACGTCGCCGCGCAAAATCTGCTTATGCGCAATCTAACTTGACAAAATTTACGCAATCAAGGACAAAATTCTACACAAAAATGCAAGACAATCCAAAAAATGGGCGGCTTGCGGGAGAGGGAGAGAGAAATGGGGAAGTTTCTTCGAGCTAAATCGGCGTCTAAATTTTTCTGTGGCACATGCCTTGCGGCGATGGGCATGCCAGCACTCGCGCAGACGGCGCCTTCGTCCGGCCTGGAAGAGATTGTCGTCACGGCTCAAAAACGTGAGCAGAACCTTCAAGATGTGCCAATTGCGATCAGTGCGATTGGCGCTGACAAACTGCAGAAGTTGAACGTACGCGACTCTCGTGACTTGAGCGGCCTCGCACCGAACGTCACCGTTGTTCAGAGCACGACCAGCCTTTCTGCTGCTGTCGTTTCAATTCGCGGGATCACCTCTCCGGCGAGTGAATCCTTTGGTCTCGATCAGGCCAATGCCCTTTATGTAGATGGCATTTATATCGGTCGTTCAGGAGCAAGCGGACTTGAGGTCATGGATCTTGAGCGCGTGGAAATTCTGCGTGGTCCCCAAGGCACGTTGTTTGGCCGCAATTCGACGGGCGGCGCGCTCGCATTCATCTCTCGCGATCCGTCCGCAGAGGCAAGATTCTCGGGCAAGGTCGGTATCGGCAATTATGGATCGCGAAACCTAAGGGCTTCAATCGAACCCGGTGAGATCTTGGGCATTAAGACCAGCTTTAGCTATGCACATAGCGAGCGGAATGGCGTTGTTGACAATATTCTTCAGCCTGACTCCTCGAAAGACCCAGGTGCACGTCGCACAGACTCATTTAGATTTGCGGCAAAGGCCGACTTGGGCGGCACCGGCAGCATCCGCTATATTTATGATCGGGCAGTGAACAAGGGGCGGCCAAATGCGTTCCAGCTGACCAATGTTGCAGATGGCACGCCACGTGCACCGCTCGTGGTCAATGGCCAGCCAGGGATCACCCAGACACAACAGGCACCAGTCGCTCAGTATCTGGCCGCAGCACAGTTTCAAGAGGCAGGCTGTGCCGCTTTGGCAGTGCCGACCCGGGCCTTCCGAGACAAGATCTGCTTGAATGCCGACCAAGACGCAAAAGATAAGATGGAGGGCCATAACCTCCAAATCCAGAACGACTTTGGCGGTTTCAAAGTAAAGTCGACTACCGGCTATCGCACGTGGGACAGCATTACTCTGGGCTCTGATCTCGATGGGATGGGCACATTCCGCGGCCCATTGTTCAGCAATGCAACGCTGTTTAATGGCATGCCGTTGTCACTGCTAAACTTTATTCCATCAATCCCGGCCGCGGCAAAAGCCATTGTGGCAGGCAGCCCAGTCCCGACCACGACGCAGGGCCTCTACGACACCAACAACAATCGAGATCATGAGCAGTTCAGTCAGGAGATTGAAATCTCTGGCGATAGCGACGCTATGGATTGGGTCGTTGGTGGCTTTTACTTCTGGGAACGCGGGGGTGAAAACAACCCGCAAAATTCTGGCTTTGTATATGACACCAATGCAATCTTTTTGGCCAATTTTGGCCCATTGGGACCCTCTTTTGTCGCAGCCAATCCGGCACGTTATCGCCTTGTCGTGACCAATGGATTGCTGCGCTATCGTGTGGCCTCAGAGTCAAAGGCGCTGTACGGGCAAACAACCTATTATGTCGGCGGGCGTGACGGGAAGCTCAGCCTGACAGGTGGCTTGCGGTACACCTGGGATGATAAATCGATTACGCGTTGGCAATCTGGGGCTGTGGCTCCCGCAACGCCAGACCTCGGCAATGCCAGCTTCAAGAAGCTAACGTGGAACACCATGGCGCGGTATGAACTGAGCGATGAGGCTTCGGTTTATGTCCGGGCGGCAAGTGGTTATCGCTCGGGCGGTTTCAACGCCCCTGACACAACGCAGGCCGGCACGAGTAAGCTTGTGCCTTTCCAGCCCGAGAGCATTATTTCTTATGAGGCTGGGCTGAAGAGCGAATTGTTCAACCGCAGGTTGCGCCTCAACATTGCAGCCTATCGGAACAACTTTAAGGACCTCGCTGCCTCAGTGCCCGTTGTCACCGCTAGCCCCGGCGTCTTTGGCTCGCGTATCGTCAACATCGGTAAGATCAATTATACGGGCTTTGAGTTCGACGCACGGGCCGTCCTCAACGATTATGTGTCGATTGATGGCAACGCAGGCTATGTCGACATCAACTATAAAGAGTTCATGATCCCCACCAGCGGGGCGGCTGGCGCGCCAATTGTGAACATCGCTTCGATCGCAAGGGCGGGCTACACGTCAAAATATACCGCCAACATTGCCTTGAATGCGCGTACGCCCGTTGGGACGACCGGAATGGTTCTCAATGGACGGGTTGGGTATACTTATGAGTCTCCGAAAAGGAGCTTCTCAACCAGCATTTCGACGCCGTTTAACGATCAGCTTATCTCCGATGCGAAAAAGCAAATCGATGCGCAAATTTCGCTCGATAATATTCGCTTAGGCGGTGCAGAAGCGCAGCTTATGCTCTGGGGTAAAAACCTGACCAACCGGCACGAATTTGTCCGTGGTGTAGACTTTGGTTCCCTTGGCTATGCGGGTGGCTTTTATGCCGACCCGCGGACCTATGGTCTCAGTCTGAGTGTTAAGTTCTAAGAGCGATCTTAAGACGAAGGAATCATGAAGGGCGGGAAGGGCAACCTTCCCGCCTTTTTAAGGCAAGCATTATGCGCTATATTTTTGCCCTGGGCGCTATTCTATGCGCGCTGTCTCCAGCGGCCGCAAAATCGCTTCAGACACGCCCACCCGCCAACCCATATCTTGCAGCAAGTCACAATAATCAAAGCCATTGGAATGACGCTGCGACAGACAGCGTCAATCTTCCCATGGTGCGCGGCCATTATTGCATGACGCCATCTGGCGCCCAGATTGTGCCAAGCGATGCCATGGGTATTCCATCTTACATGGCGCGGTTAGGCGGCCGAGAAATCCACTGGTTCTTTTCTGGCGCAATGCTGCGCAAGCTGGAATTCGCAAATGGACGGTTCAGCGAAATCGACCATAAGCGCGTTGCCCAAAACTATCCCGAAAGGACGCTCCTGACGTGGCAACAGCGCAACCAACAAGCCGCTGGCATGCAGCGGTTTTTAGAACGGGGAGATGAGAAAGGGCTTGCTGAATTTCTCCAAGCACAGCCCAATCGACTTGTCTCTGCCATGGAAGACCAAGTGGATCAGGGTGTCCTCTATTCCCTGTTTACACGCGGCAATGGATTCATCGGCGCCAATGCGCGTGGCTTGGTAAAGATTGATAATGAGAACAGCAAAGACCCGTTGTCAAAGCTAACAGAGCCGAAATACGCAACGCTTCCAGAGACACTTTTCAATGACGAAAAGGTCCGGAAAGGAACGTATTTTAGCCGTGACACTGTCTTCGGGCTCGGCATGACATTCAATGGTTTTCTCGTCGTCAGCACCTTAGGCGGTCGCATCGTGACGCTGGATCGCAATAGCCTGCAGGTGATTGATAGCTATAGCACGCAAGGCGCGGACGAGCTGATTACAAATGGCTTTGCGACCAGCAACGAGGGGAATGGCGGTGCCGTTTATGTTGCCTCGAATCGACGAATGTATCGCTTTGTCATTGGGCCCACCGGCAAAATAAGTGCGGACGAAAAACAACAAGCTTGGTCCGCGCATTATGACGCCGGAGAGCGCATGCCGGTGGGCAAAATTAGCGATGGCACCGGATCAACCCCAACGCTTATGGGTTTTGGCAAAGCCGATGATAAGCTGGTTGTTCTGACTGATGGTGCCAAAAAAATGCGCCTTGTCGCAATGTGGCGTGACGGCATACCCAAAGGATGGACGCCGCGCCCAGAATTTCAGTCCGCGCGCATTGTTGACCAAATAACTGTTGATATGGGGCCTGACTTTCCTTTGGTGCAGTCGGAACAATCCGTTGTTGCCTATGGCGACCATGCATTTGTTCTAAATGGAATGCCGGCCCCTGCCGCGCTGAAACCCTACCCCATACAAAGCACCTTGCTGCGCGGCCTCCTCTTGGGCACGACCCGCCCTTTGCCGCGCGGGATCGCAATGTATCAATGGGACAACGATAAAAAGCGTTGGCGTGCCTTGTGGCACAGGCTGGATGTGGGGACTGTTGCAACCGTGCCCATGATCAGCGGGAAAAGCAGGATGGTGACACTCAACGGCACGCTTGGGGACAAGCTGGGGCAACTCTATCATCTTGGCTTTGATATTGACACTGGCCGGCTGGATCTCTCGATCGCATCGGGCAGTGATCCTCGGTTCAATGGCGCGTTTACGGGATTAAAAACGGACGATCGTGGTCGGCTTGTTTACACGACTGTCCATGGCCTCGTCCGGTTTGAAACGGAACAGATGCGCCGCGCAAAACATTCGCCCGAATCTGATCCAGACAATTGTTCTCGCAACGAACCAAGGCACAAACCTTTCTAGCAACCATGGAAGCGGATCATTATCACCAAATAGTGGAGGCTGCATGGCCGGCTGTGCAGACCTTCTCGCACAAAGGGCCGTTCGATAAGGATGAACGGGATAGACGCACCCAATTGTTCTTGGAATGCCTGTTATTGCTCGTTGACACGCGCGGCGCCTGGGAAGCAATCCCTGCGCGTTACGGAAGTGCAGCGAACGTCTATCAAAGATTCAATCGCTGGTGCCGCAGCGGCCGCGTTATACACTTATTCAATGATTTGAATGCTCGTGGAGGCTTTCCCTACGCTTGCGACGGACGAAAGATTTTTAGGAAAGATAATCCCGAATGCTACCTTCCCTTGTCTCGCAGGCGAGTAAGGAGACGATAAGCCGCGTTTATGGATCCTTAGGATACGCATAACGGGCGACAATCAAACGGGCACCAGGCTAAGACCAATTTTGCAAGTGGCGATGATGAAAGGGTAGGGTGAAGAATGGCGCAGCGGTGGTGCAGTTGTCTCTTTGCTCTTTTTTTTGTCATGCCCGCTTGGGCAGAAACACGCGACGGCTCCTCGGAAGCGCCTCAAGCACAATATGCGTACTGCACTGGCACTGATGGCGCGGCAGAGCCGAGCCAAGACCCATCCAAGCCACTGGTCGTCGCTTTGCAACAGGTAAGCGCCCAGCTTCGCGCCATGCCATATGCCAATAGTAGCGATGTGGCGCGTCAAAACACAGAGCGATTTCTGACTGGATTATTTGCGTCATCTTGGGACCTGGCAAATCAACTCGCACAGCTAGACACCCCGTATTTCGGACGCAGTGCTCGTATTGAGGGAATGCCAGGGCTCTATAATCCCGACAATGTCTATCGATCCGCTTTGTTAGAACCTGACGGCGTTTATCGTGTTTACGGCCAGCGCGGCACGCACTCAGAACTGACATTTCAGATTCTGGACCAGTACCCCATTATCGGACTTGGTAAAAACCTGATGGTCGTGCAACCAGATACTCAGGGAGCAAAACCGGGCAAAAGTTTTGAATTCTATTTGGGTGGACAGAAACCACGCGGCAAAACCTGGTTCGCACTCCCCCAAAATGCCCAGGCCGTCTTGGCGCGTCAGTCTTTCGGAGACTGGCAAGAAACGCCCTCAACCCTGTTTATAGAACGGATAGATGTGCCAAAGGCGCAGGCGTATAAAAACCAGTTCGCAATCGCCGCCGCCTCTTTGTGTCAAGCGACAAAGTTATGGGCAGAGACATATGTTCCGATGATTGCGCGCGCTACGAAAGTGAATGAACTCCCGATGCCTCGCCTATCAGCGGCGGGAGCTGGCGGGTTAGGAGGGCAGCAAAGCATAATAGCGCGGTATCGTATCAGCAAAGACGAGGGGCTGCTGATCACCGTGCGCAAAGCTGCAGCCATTTACCAGGGAATTCAAATTGGTGATCCGTGGTTTGTAACGCCGAACACGTTACGACATCAGGTGAGT
>JACCDH011615451.1_pt1 | contig 10425 bp, 10 predicted proteins | sample 7442481 | NCBI WGS metagenome assembly JACCDH01 (sample SAMN15323433, study PRJNA562643) | freshwater metagenome | isolation source: river surface water | place: USA:Blue River Watershed | collected 2017-08-15
ATGGACAAGATGGGCTATGCCCGTGGCTTGGTGCGGTATTCCACCCAAAACGCGATTCGCAACAAATGGTCGTCTGCAGAAATTTGGGCGCGCTTGCGGCGCCCGCGCATTCAGATCTACACACTCATTCTGTCAGCCTTGGTGGTGGGTTTGTTGGTGTCATTGAGCCTGCGCACACCGTTCAAAGTCGATGTGGTGCGTGACCGTGCATCGTTGGCGCGCATCACCGAATATGGCACGCTTGAAAATGTGTACCGCTTGCAAATCATGAATGCCAATGAAACAGAGCAGACTTACCTATTGCAGATCAAGGGTCTGCCCAATTTGCAAATCAAAACCGACACCGAAGTGGTGGTCGAAGCGGCGCAGTCGCGTTGGGTGGTGTTGCGTGCTGACATACCTTATGGCTCAGTCGAAGCAGGTTCGCACAAAATTCAGTTCCTGATTCAGGCCAAAGACTCGCAAGATTTGGTGGTCGAAAAATCTGTGTTCATTGTTCCGAGGTGATGCCATGACTGATCAATCGCACAATACCCAACCCTGGTGGCAATATGGCCATGTGTGGCTCGTTTTGGCAGGCCCCATCATTGTGATCATTGCCGGTGTGATCACCGCTTACATCGCGATGAGCGCACCTGACCCCGTGTTGGCACAAGACTATTACCGCCGTGGTTTAGAGATGAACAAAACCTTGGCCGAAGAAAAAGCCAAACAACTTGCACCTGCGATGCAAACACGCAACCATGTGGTGACGCCTGAACCCGTTGCCCCCTCGAAAACCCCGTGATGAGCAGTCTTTGATCTGCCCTAGACTTTCACAAAACGCTTTGCATTGGGAGAAACACACATGTTGGCACAACGGTTGATGTGGATTGCATGGCCTGCTTTTTTGGTGGCAGGCGTTTTAGAAATGCTGGTGTTTGCAGTGGTCGATCCACAAGACATGCAATGGTTTGGTCAGCCCATTGAGTTGTCACGCCAAGGCATTTACACCTTGTCATTCTTTGTGTTTTGGGTGGTCACTGCGGCTTCGAGTGCGCTGACCACTTTGTTGACGCTGTCACCTTTTGAAGTAAACCGCTGTCCGCTCGAGCCCACAGCCCGTCCTGATGGTTGCCCCAAGCAAGAAAAGTGTTGCGATCAGACAGCTATAACTTAAATCGAGTCAATAACGTGTGAGTAACTTACATTGCATCCATCTAATACTCGCTACATGTACGTCATTTCGCCATTTTTGGCGTAAGAACTTAACATTAATCTGATTTTGACTTTTTAATTTTTCTCACGGTTGATCACAATCGTCTATTCAGGTGCTTTTTGCTTGATGTTACGAATGAGGTCAATGTGATTGGATCATTGAAATCTAAGAGTCAAGATGTTTACGATGTTGAGGGTTTCAAAGAATGGTTAACCAAAGATGTGGTTAAAGTCTTGCCATTCGGTATGGTTGCATGTGGCTACGGGCGATTGCATGCGGGAGGTGTAGCTACCGATTACATATTGACTGCCAATTTTCCGTTGGTGCATTTTCATGAGATCTGTAACCCTTCTGGGGGTATTGAGACGCCGCTTCTAAGGCGATGGCTCAAGACCGAGGAGGCGTTTTTTTTCGACCCCAGAATCCATCACGATTGGCCTGAGTTGTCACACCAGTGGATGTCTGCTTTCAAGAAGAACGATTTGCGAACTGCCGTGGTGAATGGCATGTTCGACTATGAGAGCTATGTTGGGACCTACTTTAGTTTTCATCGTGTTCCGCATCGCAGCCTTAAAAGTGCGGTTACCACATTAAGCCAACTAACACTCACATTACATGAGACTTTGTGTCGCGTTATCTCATCGGTTGAGCGTCAGGAACAACTCGTGAGGCCTCCTTGGGAACTGCTGAGCCAACGTGAGCTAGAAATCCTCACGTGGGTTGGTCGCGGCCGTGTGAATGCTGAGATTGCAAAAATGTTCTTCATCAGCGAAAGCACGGTCAAACACCACATCAGCCGAATGATGCTCAAGTTAGGCATGAGCAACCGTGTACAGCTGGCCAGCGCTTACATGACACACCCTCCAGGGGTCGTTACGAAAGGCACTAAAGTTCTATAGTAATTAATTAAAAAGAGTTCTAGACTAGCTCTCATATCGATATATGAGAGAACTATGGTTTCAATTTCTAGACACACCCTTTTTGGCAAGTTAAACACCGGCCTCTTCCGGGCTTTGGAGTCAGCGACTGCTTTTGCCAAATTGCGCGGCAACCCATATGTTGAGCTGGTGCACTGGCTACACCAGTTGCGCCAAGTGGCAGACACTGATCTGTCCAAGCTCATTCAGCGGTGTGGTGTTGACGAAACCCAGTTAGACCAAGACCTCGTTCGCGCACTGGAGCGTTTGCCTGCTGGTGCGACCCGAGTGAACGACTTTGGCTACCAAATTGAATTGACCATCGAAAAAGCTTGGGTGATAGGCAGCCTAAAGTTTGCCCAACCCGCTGTGCGTGGGGCGAGTTTGCTTTTGGCCATGGCAACACTCACAGAAACCAAGCGCACGCTGCTGGAGATCTCGCCGCAATTTGCACGCATTGTCGATCACGCGTCGCTGTCGCAAATTGAGGAAGTTGTGAAAGGGTCTGTCGAAGAGAAGGACCCTGCCTACGATGGCTCGGGCTTGGCACCTTCGATTCCAGGTGAAGCCAGCCAAGCCATGGCCCTCGGTGCGGAGAAAAGCGCATTGGCCAAGTACTGCTCAGACCTCACGGCGATTGCGCGCGAAGGAAAAATGGATCCGGTCATTGGCAGGAACGATGAAGTCCTCACCATGATTGACATTTTGCTGCGCAGGCGCCAAAACAACCCTTTGTTGACAGGTGAAGCAGGGGTTGGGAAAACCGCCGTTGTTGAAGGGCTCGCCCTGGCCATTGCGCAAGGTGAAGTGCCAGTGTCACTTACAAATGTTCGCTTGCTCTCATTGGATGTGGGCGCGCTGTTGGCTGGTGCGAGCATGCGGGGCGAATTTGAATCGAGGTTGAAGAGCGTTTTGAACGAGGCGACGACGAGCGAGGTGCCCGTCATCTTGTTCATTGATGAAGTGCATACCTTGGTTGGCGCTGGTGGCGCAGCAGGCACGGGAGACGCTGCCAATCTACTCAAGCCCGCTTTGGCACGCGGAGGCGTGCGCACCATTGGGGCAACGACTTGGAGCGAATTTAAAAAGCACATCGAAAAAGACCCCGCATTGACGCGGCGCTTTCAGGTCTTGCAAGTGCATGAGCCGCAAGTGGTTCAGGCGATTTCGATGGTGAGAGGTTTGGTCACAAATTTCTCAAACCATCACAAAGTAACGATCCTAGATGACGCTGTCACAGCAGCAGTCACTTTGTCGCACCGCTACATCACAGCAAGGCAGTTACCCGACAAAGCCATCAGTTTGTTAGACACAGCTTGCGCGCGTGTCGCCATGTCGCTGCACACACCATCCAAGGAGATCTTGCGACTCAAGCAAGCCTTGGAAGACTTGAAAAATTTAGAAGCCATTCAACTCATAGAGTTCAATTGTGACGATCGTTTCGCGGAAAAACTAGAAAAAACACAAAGCGAGATGAAAGAGACAGAGGAAAAGCTGGCAAAAGAAAAAGCAAAGCTCAACGAAGAAAGTCAGCTCGTCAGCGAAATATTTGCACTCAGACATAGCTTGCAACAGCAGTCCGAAAAGGAGGCTGAAAAATTCAGTGCATCTGAAACACGCCAGCAATTGCGTGCGCTCGAATCAAAGCTAGCGCAGTTGCAAGAAAACGGCGCATCGATTCACCCCTTCGTGAACGAGGCCGTCATCGCTTCCATTGTTTCGGACTGGACGGGCATTCCTGTGGGGCGCATGGTCAAGGACGATGTGCGCGTTGTGCAGTACCTATCACAAACGCTGCATGAACGTGTGATCGGTCAAGACTATGCCGTGCGTCAAATCGTAGAGCGCATTCAAACGGCAAAGTCAAAGCTCACCGACCCAAACAAGCCCGTAGGTGTGTTCATGTTGGTGGGGCCCTCTGGTGTGGGCAAAACAGAAACAGCGCTTGCACTGGCAAGCGCGATGTATGGCGGTGAGCACAACCTGATCACCATCAATATGAGTGAGTACCAAGAAGCGCACACCGTTTCAAGTTTGAAAGGTGCGCCCCCTGGGTATGTGGGGTATGGCGAAGGCGGTGTGCTGACGGAGGCGGTGAGAAGACGTCCGTACAGCGTGGTCTTGCTGGATGAGGTTGAAAAAGCACATCCAGACGTCCATGAATTGTTCTATCAAGTATTTGACAAAGGTTGGATGGAAGATGGAGAAGGGAGAGCTATTGATTTTAAAAACACACTGATATTGCTAACAAGTAACTCAGGCGCGCAATTGATATCGCATTTATGTGATGACAAAAAAATGATGCCTGCAGATGAAACGATGCAGATGCAACTCGCGACACAACTTGGGCGCGAATTTCCTGCAGCGTTCTTAGGGCGCCTCACGGTCGTGCCATACGCACCACTCAGCGATGCGTCACTGCAGTCGATCGTTCGACTGCAACTCAACAAAATCGTTGATCGTGTCAGAGCACAACACGGGGTTGAGCTTTCATATTCGCAAGAAGTTGTTCAACACATTGTTGCCACATGCGGCAAGCATGAGACAGGCGCAAGACGTATCACGCAATTCATAGAGCAAAACATCTTGCCCCAAATTGCGCAAGCATGGCTAGACGCCATGCAAACAGATGTGCCTTATCAGTCGCTTGCATTACGGATGACGCCTGAAAACGCCGCCGTACAAGACGGCAGACAACACATTCACAAATCGGGAATCTCGCTCTTTGTTGGAGCGGGTGAAGCGGTATTCACTTGATTTTTTAACCAAAGGAGTCTCTATGAGCACAAACAGCAGTAGTCAGAAATTTATCGCGCGCAATCGAGCGCCGAGGGTGCAGATCGAATACGACGTCGAAATTTACGGCAGTGAAAAAAAGGTGGAACTGCCTTTCGTCATGGGCGTGCTGGCAGATTTGTCGGGCAAGCCTGTCGAGCAGTTACCAGAAGTCACAGAACGTAAATTTTTGGAAATCGACATCGACAACTTTGACGAGCGCATGAAAGCGATTTCGCCACGGGTGGCCTTCAGTGTGCCCAACACATTGACAGGCGAAGGCCATGTCATGGTGGATATTTCCTTCGAAAGCATGGACGACTTCTCACCAGCAGCAGTCGCAAACAAGGTTGACGCTCTCAAGCAACTGTTAGATGCCAGAACACAACTTGCCAACCTGCAAACCTATATGGACGGCAAGTCTGGTGCAGAAGACTTGGTGCGCAAACTGTTGGCTGACCCTGCGCTGATGAAGTCATTGGCTGCATTGCCCAAGGAAAAACAAGAAACGACTGTTGCTTAAGCAATAGATTTGAATCAACTAAGCAAAAGGATCGACATCAATGTCCAAACAACAAACCGCTGTGAGCAGTCCATCTGGCTCACCACAGTACTTAGACCCGAGTGTGTTCACGGGATTGCTAGACCGTGAGTTCAAACCAAAGGGTGAAGAACAACGTGAGGCAGTCGAAGCTGCTGTGCGCACGTTGGCGCAACAAGCGCTGGTCAACACGGTCACCATGAGCGACGATGCTTACGCCAGCATTGAAGCTGTGATTGCCGAAATTGACCGCAAACTCAGTGCGCAAGTCAACTTGATACTTCACCACGAAGACTATCAAGCACTCGAATCCGCTTGGCGAGGCCTGGATCATCTTGTCTCCAACACTGAAACAGACGAGATGCTCAAGATCCGCTTCATGGACATCAGCAAAAACGACTTGCGCCGCAACATGCGTCGCTACAAGGGCGTGGCGTGGGATCAAAGCCCGCTGTTCAAGCGTCTGTATGAAGAGGAATACGGCCAGTTGGGTGGTGAACCTTATGGCTGTTTGGTCGCAGATTACTATTTCGACCACACACCACCTGATGTGGAGTTGCTGGGTGCGATGGCCAAAATTTCTGCCGCCGCACACGCACCTTTCATTGCAGGGGCTGCGCCTTCCAACCTTCAAATGGATTCATGGCAAGAGCTGGCCAATCCACGTGATTTGTCCAAAATCATTGGCAATTTAGAGCATGCAGCATGGAACTCATTGCGTGAAACCGAAGATGCGCGTTATGTCGGTTTGGCGATGCCGCGCTTCTTGGGTCGTTTGCCTTATGGTGCAAAAACCAACCCGGTAGATGCTTTCAACTTTGAGGAAGACACCGAAGGTGCCGACCACAAAAATTATGTGTGGAGCAATGCTGCCTATGCCTTGGCGGTGAACATCAACCGTAGCTTTAAGCTCTACGGCTGGTGCACCATGATTCGTGGCGTTGAATCTGGTGGAACGGTTGAAAACTTGCCGTGCCACACCTTCCCGACCGATGACGGTGGCTTTGACATGAAGTGTCCAACCGAAATCGCCATTTCTGACCGTCGCGAAGCAGAACTGGCCAAATCTGGATTCATTCCGCTGATTCACCGTAAAGGCACCGATCACGCCACCTTCATTGGTGCGCAATCGTTGCAAAAGCCGCAGGATTACATGGATCCCGATGCGTCCGCCAATGCCAACTTGGCGGCGCGCCTGCCATACCTGTTTGCCAGCACGCGGTTTGCGCATTACTTGAAGTCAATCGTGCGTGACAAGGTGGGCGCATTCAAAGAGCGTGAAGAAATGCAGCGCTGGTTGAATGAATGGATCATGAACTATGTCGATGCTGACCCCGCTAACTCTAGCCAAGAGACCAAAGCACGTCGTCCCTTGGCTGCAGCAGAGGTGGTGGTGGAAGACATAGAAGGCAATCCTGGCTACTACAGCGCGAAATTCTTTTTGCGTCCACATTTCCAACTCGAAGGTTTGACAGTGAGTTTGCGCTTGGTTGCCAAGCTGCCTTCTGTCAAAGCCGCAGCGTAATTTTTTCCCCCAACCCTCAACTTTTTCTTAACTAGGAGTTTCAAATGGCACAAGATATTTTTTTAAAAATCGATGGTATTGATGGCGAGAGCATGGACTCGTCACACAAAAACGAAATCGAGGTATTGAATTGGAGTTGGCAAGTTCTGCAAGATGCCAACATGCACCAAGGCTCTGGTGGTGGCTCTGGCAAGGCAACCGTCAAAGACTTGCAATTCATTCACAACATGGATCGCTCTAGCCCCAATTTGATGAAATTTTGCTTGACTGGAAAACACATTCCATCTGCGCAATTGACCGTTCGTAAGGCCGGTGGCAATCCGTTGGAGTATCTCAAGATCACCATGACGGATGTTGTGATCACCAATGTTCAGCCCTACGGTTCTTCTGATGATGAAACGCTGAAGGAGAACGTGAGCTTGGCTTTCGCCAAGATCAAGCAAGAGTACACAGTGCAAAACCAGCAAGGTGGCTCTGGTGGTGCTGTCACCGCTGGCTATGACATCAAGTTGAACAAAGAAGCTTGATTCAAGTGCCTTTCCTTTTGATCGCGAAGGCATTTCAAAAGGCGAAGCCGGATGCGGATGCATCCGGCTTTTGAACCTGCATTTTTTTATGAATCACTCCATGCCCTTGTCACCATTTCATTTGCCATCTCTTGTGTGTGCCATTGCATTGGCATCAACCGCTTGCTCGCTTTTCGCGCAAGAAGAACAACGAGAGCCAACAAAGCTTGTGCTAGAAATCAAAGCGACAGCTAACGCAAATCCTGATTTATTGGGAAAACCCGCGCCCATCAAAGTTCGTATTTATGAGCTCAAGAGCAGTAAGACTTTCGCTGAGGCCGATTACTTTGCGCTTGATTCATCGGATAAGTCGTTGTTGGGTACAGATTTGCTTGCCAAAGATGAGTATGTATTGCACCCCGGTGAGGTACGAACGATTCAACGCAAAAGCAATTCGAAAACAACGGCCATCGGTGTGATGGCTGGTTATCGTGATTTAAAGGGCACGACATGGCGTGTGGTGTATCCGTTGAAAGAAGCGCCTGTGTCAGCTTGGTATCGCGCGTTGACGCCACTCAACAAAGCCGAACTTTCAATTCAACTTCATCTCCAAGGACTTGTCCTGACTGGTGAGAAATAAACCTTTGAAATCAATGAGCATATATGTCTTGGACCAATAAAGTCACTTGGAGCGAGGGGCTCTTCCTTCGCCCGCAACTCTTTCAGCAACAAGAGCGATATCTTGAAAGTTTCGCGCACAAGCGCGCACTGGTGTTGTCGCCATTTTTCTGGGGGTTCAGTCAATATCAAATTGAAACCGACTCCCTCAAGCTCGGCAAGCTGGTGCTCTCAAGCGCCTCTGGTCTGTGTGCTGATGGCACACCCTTTGACCTACCCAGTCATGCGCCACCGCCAGAGCCACTGTCACTCACGCCCGAACATTTGGGGCAAACCATTTTTCTGGGTTTGGCCGCACGTTTGCCCAATGGCGAAGAGACCACGTTTGAGAATTTGCCTGGTTCCATGGCGCGCTTTAATGTGTTTGATGCGGAGCTTCCTGACTCCAATTCAGTGGGGCAGGGCCCCAAAACGGTTCAACTCAGCCAGCTGCGGCTGATGCTGCTTCCAGAAAAGGAGCTCACCAGTGCATGGATGGGTCTGCCTCTTGCCAAAGTCACGGTGTTGAACTCGGACGGTAGTGCCGAGCTTGATCGAGACTTCATTCCACCCGTCAACTGTTACGGTGCAAGCGACCATCTGTTGAACTGGTTCACGCAGTTACACGGCACAACACGCCAGCGTGCAGGGCAGCTTGCCGATCGATTGAGTGGCAGCGCTGGAACAGGTGCCGCGCAAGCCGCAGAAGTCAGTGACTTTTTGCTGCTGCAAATCTTGAACAAGTATGAACCCATCTTTGACCACCTGCTGCGCGTCAAAGAGACATCGCCAGAGACGGTGTATACCTTGCTGAGAAGCTTGGCCGGTGAGTTGTCAACATTTGTCCGTGTAGATCATCGACGCCCGTTGACAGTTCCGCCTTACCAGCATCTTGACCCCTATCTGTCCTTCAAAGCCTTGGTTGACGATGCGCGGGAATTGCTCAACAACTTGTTGGTAAGAAGTGCGCAACGCATCGAGCTTCTGCCTAAGCAACACGGTATGTATTTGGGTAGCTTAGATCCTGCTGAAATTAAAAGTTTCAACAGTTTGGTGTTGTCAGTGTCTGCCAGCACGCCGACAGATTTGTTGGCACAGCAGTTTCCTGCACATGCCAAGTTGGCACCAGCCGATCGCTTGCCAGAGCTTGTCCGATTGCACTTGCCAGGCATTCCATTGCGTGTGTTACCTGTCCCGCCGCGTCAAATTCCATTTAACGCCGGTTACGTCTACTTCCAAGTTGAACCTCAAGGCGCTTTGTGGGAGCACCTGTTAACGAATGGCGGCATAGGTTTGCACATCGCCACGCAGTTCGCAGAGTTGCGCATGGAGTTGTGGGGCATCCGTTAAACCTTTTTGGAAACTTAACTTATGACTGAACAAGAAAAGAAGATACGCGACCTCCTAGACATGGCGGAGGACAACCAGCAAGCGGTTCAAGATGTGATCGCATGCTTTACGGCAGAGCGTGAGGCCTTTACGAAAGAAAGATTAGCGCTTGCAAAGATCAGCACCAACTCTGCGCAGATGCAAGACACATTTCGGCATTTCACTTCGCAAGCCATACCTGCACTTGAAACTGCGGTACACGACGCTGTGAACACGTCGATTCTCGGTGTCAGCTCTATCAATGCAAGCCATGCAGTCGGTGGTGCTGTCAAGCCCATTCTTGAGCGCTTCTCAAGCATTGCAGAAATGGCAGATGCACTTCACGGCAAAGTCAGCGCCATCACCCATCGATTTGCATGGCAATGGGTCGCCATGCTTGTGTTGGGTTTGGCCTCAACGGCGCTGGTTGGCTACGTGAGCTTGCAGCAAATCAAAGCAGACAGAGAGGCACTTGCAAAAGAGAAAGCAGCCTTCTCTGCAGAAGTTTCTCAAATGCAAGCCACGGTGCTGGCACTCGAGCGTCGGGGCGGTCGCATTCGCATGGATCGATGCGGCCCGGAGAGCCGTTTGTGCATTGAAGTTGCAGCAGATCAGGGGCGAGGTAGAGAGACCCTCAAGGGTGCTTGGTACGACAGTGCCAAAGACGCTTTCTACGTTATTCCACGTGGGTATTGAGTTTGCTCGTCACTGTTTTTTGAAAGAGTCACTTCATGTCTGTGTTCACAACTCTTAGCCCGCTGCGCATTCACTCGCCAGCCAGCAACAACACGTCTAGCAACGCCTCCAACAAAAGCATCTTGCAAGAGATGGTCCCCCTCAAACTAGAGGGCACAGAAGCCATCAACCAACTCTTTCACTACACCCTCACCCTGCAAGCCCCAGAAGATGGCTTTGCACAACATCAGACCGCCAACATC
>JACCDH011270267.1_pt1 | contig 10424 bp, 9 predicted proteins | sample 7442481 | NCBI WGS metagenome assembly JACCDH01 (sample SAMN15323433, study PRJNA562643) | freshwater metagenome | isolation source: river surface water | place: USA:Blue River Watershed | collected 2017-08-15
ACCAGATCAGGTGGCTGATCGCCCGCAGCACCGGCAGGCCTTGTCCGCGCTCGGCTGCGACCACGCCCAACCGGGTAAGACGATGGATATGGGGTTGCTCCTTGGGGTAGGTCCGCGTGGCATAGTCCATCACCACCGGATCGGGCCGGGGCCAGCGCAGGGGCAGCCCCGCGAATTCTGCGCTGCGGACGCAATCGCGCATCAGATAGCTGGTCCAAAGCGGATCGGCATGGGCAAAAAATTCGGGCTGCCGGACTGCAATCGGCAAGACAGGACGGACGTTCACGCGCGCATCCCAATCGCGTTCCAGTTCAAGCAGCTTGGGGACGACGATGTAGGAATAGGGCGATCGGAACGACCAGAAGAGGTCAACGGTGTGGGTCATGGCTGCGAAACTTGCTCTCTGTCTGGATCGAATGGGCTTTCTGCGGGGCTTGCCGCCCTGCTGCCTTCGGGCCATTAATCGCGCGATTAAAGGGAGAGTCAAATGAAGATCGATTCGAGCATTGCGGCAGTGGTTACCGGCGGGGCTTCGGGCCTTGGGCAGGCCACTGCAGAAGCCCTTGCCGCAGCCGGCGCGAAGGTCGCGATATTCGATGTGAACCGCGAAAAGGGTGAGGAAGTCGCCGCGGCAATCGGGGGGATCTTCTGCCATGTCGATATCACGTCCGAGGAATCGGTCGTGGCCGGCTTTGCCAAGGCCCGCGCCGCTCAGGGGCAGGAGCGGATCACGGTTCACTGTGCCATGACCAGCCGCCGCGGCAAGACCCTGGCTTTCGACAAGGAGGCCGGAAAGCTGAAGCGTCTGTCCACCGAAGACTACATCTACGGCGTGCAGGGGATCCTTGTTGCGTCCTACCGGATTGCCTCGCTCTCCGCCGAAGGCATGGCTGGTCTGGAGCCGCTGGAAGATGGCGAGCGCGGTTGCATCACACTGACCGCTTCGGTTGCGGCGCAGGACGGGCAGATTGGCCAGGTGATCTATGGCTCGGCCAAGGCCGGGGTGAACGGGCTGGTGCTGCCGATGGCACGCGATCTGTCTGACCTGGGCATCCGGGTGAATTCGATCATGCCGGGCATCTTCGCCACCCCGTTGATGCTCGGTGCCAAGCCACAAGTGCTGGAGAGCCTCGCTGCGTCGGTGCCATTCCCCAAGCGGCTCGGCAAGCCGGAGGAATTCGGCAGCCTGGCGCTTGAACTGGCCCGCAATACCTATTTCAACGCCCAGTGCATCCGCCTTGACGGCGCGATCCGCATGGCCCCGCGATAAGGAGCAGTCGGCATGACCCAATCACCGTTCCGCGATGGCATTCTTGAAGGCAAGGTGGCCTTTGTTGCCGGGGGCACATCGGGCATAAACCTTGGGATCGCCAAGCGCCTTGCCGCGCTGGGGGCGAAGGTTGCGGTATGTGGCCGCAATCCCGAAAAGGCCGCCAATGCCGCCGCCGAAATAGGCCATGGTGCAATCGGCCTTTCCGCTGACGTGCGCGATTACGGGGCGATCCGCGGGGCGATGGAGCGTGTCCGAAACGAGTTCGGCCCGATGGATATCGTGATTTCCGGGGCGGCGGGGAACTTCCTTGCGCCGGTGCTGGGGATGAGCGCCAATGCCTTTAAGACGGTAATCGACATTGATCTCAACGGCACCTTCAATGTGTTCAGAGGGTGCCACGATCTGCTGAACGTGCCCGGCGCTTCGCTGGTTGCCATCACGGCCGGCCAGGCGGTGAATGCCGTTCAGCTGCAGGCCCATGCCTGCGCCGCCAAGGCCGGGATCAACCAGCTGATCCGGGTGCTGGCTCTGGAATGGGGGCCGGAAGTGCGGGTTAACGGCATCTCGCCCGGCCCGATCGCCAATACCGAGGGCATGGCCAGGCTTGCCCCTGACGATAGCTCGCGCCAGAAGCACTATGACCGGATCGCGATGAAGCGCTGGGGTGAGATCGAGGAGATTGCCGAGGGGGCCGTATTCCTGTGTTCTGACGCCGCGCGTTACATTACCGGTACGATCCTTGACATAGATGGCGGCAGCCAGATCGGCGATGCCACGCCGCGTTCGTTGGACCGGGGGCTGGCTTGAGCGTTAGCTGCCGACCAGCGAGTCACCCTTGCCGATCCGCTTGCCGCGCGTGATGTAGACCACGTCACCCAGCTTCGTGACGGCAAACAGCTTTTTGCCGAAGCCATTCGGCACGCCGATGCAGCCATGGCTGGCATAGCCTTTTTCCACCTTGGTGCCGTGGATCGAAATGCCGTCACTGGTAAGCCGATGCGTGAAGGGCATCGGTGCTCCGTCATAGGTGCGCGAATAGTGATCGGCCTTCTTCCAGATGATCGGAAAACGGCCCAGCGGGGTCGGCTTTTCCTGCGTGCCGAGCAGGACAGCAGTCGCCCCGATTTCATAACCCCCGCGGAAGACGGATAGAACGCGGGCTTCAAGATCCACGGTCATCACCAAGGGCCCTGCTGCCGGGGCCGCGCTTTCATCCCAGTGCCATTCTCCGTACCGGATCGGCCCGGTGATTGGCAGGATATGCCTGATCACGAAGCCTCCGTCGCGGGGCTCTGACTTGGGCTCAGCTGTATCGGTGGGTGCCGGAGTAAGGCCGGCAGAGGCGATTTCGGGCGAGGCAGCCGTGGGTTCAGCATCCGCGCGCGCGGATGTTCTGGCGAAATCGGGGCCGACCTCAGGCCTGCTCAGCCCGGTTGGAATGTCGGCTGCCGGCTGTTGCTCCAGGCTGGCGGCCTGATGGGTCTGTGGCTGAAGCAGCATATAGCCAGCGCTGCCAACCAGGCCGGTGAATGCGACGACCAAGGCGGCCAGAACCCCAAGCTTCATTGCTGCTGCTTCCTACATCGCGAATCCGCGCCTGATCGCAGGCTGGCTGAATAAGCGAATATTGCCAGCAGTTTGATCGGGCCGTGCCTCTGCGGGACTGGATAGCGCGCAGGGGTTAACGCCCTGCCACCGGGGCAAATTCCTCGAACAGGGTGGCGTATTGTTCAACCATTTTGCCAACCGCGAACTGTTCGACACGGGCAATGCCAGCTTCACGCAGGGCCGCCCGGCGCGTGGGCGAGGCGATCAGTTCGGCCATGCTGCGGGCCATGGCTTCGGCATCGTCGACCGGAACGAGCTCCCCGCTTACCCCCGGTTCGATCACGTCGCGGGCGCCGAACCTGCAGTCGGTCATCAGCAGCGGTACTCCGCAGGCCAGAGCTTCAGCGGCAACGGTCGGAAAGCCTTCCCAACGCGATGGCAGAACGAACAATTCGGCCCTGGCCATCCAGGCATAGGGATTGGCGACAAAGCCGATAAAGCGGACGTGCTCCCCGATGCCGAGTTGAGCAGCCAGTCGATGCAGCTCATTCAGTCGGCTGCCTTTGCCCAGAATGACAAGAGCATGACTGCGCCAAAGGCCGCTTTGCGCAAAGGCGCGCAGCAACACTTCGTGGGCCTTCTGATACTCCAGCCGGCCGGCCGTGAGGATGTAGGGTCGGTTTGGCGCCCCCGGCGCGGGCTGGTTCCTGGCGCTGCTGATCGCGGCCAGGTCGATCGGATTGTTGATCATCCGCATCCGCGAGCGATCAAGCGCCAGATCGGTAAGCAGCGTTTCGGCCATGTCGGTCGCATTGGCCAGCACCGCGTCGGCCCGGTTGTAGGCGCGGCTGGTCAGACCGAGCGAGATCCTGCGGATCAATTCGTTGGGGGCTTCCTCATTCACCACGGCGAGGACATTGTTGCCCTCGCGCGCGATCCAGCGCGGCCGGCGTCCACCTAGTCCCAGCAACGACAGCCAGGTCAGCAGGTTGGTGCCCTTCAGAAAGCTCATCACCACGTCAGGGCGGGTCCGCTGGATCATGTCGCGAAATGCCATGGGTGCACGCACCGCGCTCCCGATCAGCTTGCCGGGGGCATACTGATCGGAATTGGGACCATCATAGTTGAAATACCTCTCACCATCCGGGGCGATCAGCAGGCGGCTTTGCTCATTGACCAGGCCGACATAAGGTCCGGCTTTGCGCAGCAGGCCCATCCGCGCATCGATGCGGCGCGGATCGAGGCCGTTCAGCAAGTGCACTGCGACGCGTTCAGCGCCGCCGCCGTGCAGCGAAGTAAGCAGCAATAGGACTTTGAGGGGACGGCCGAGCACAAGCTGCGGCGAGGCTGGAGCGTGCATATACCACCTTGCTCGCGACCAGGGGGAGAACTTGCCATCGCCCGGCCTGGCTGGCAAGGCAAAGCGGCCATGGCCGATCATTCCTTGCCAGAAAATGAACCATTTGGTGCTCGGTTACTGGTAGGTGCAGCGGCGTTCTGGGCGTGCTGCAAAGCCGATATTGCCCGCGCGCAGCGCCGTGTGCTGGTGCAGGCGATGACCTTTGAAGGGGACACTGCCGGGCTGGCCGTGGCCGAGGCAATCGGGGCGAGCAAGGCAGCGGATCGGCGGGTGCTGGTCGATGATTATACCCGCCAGGTAATCAACGATACCTTTTTGGCGCTGACCCGCGATCCGGCCATTCATGCCGAGGCCAGAGCCACGGTGGCGATGTTCGAACGCCTAATCCAGCAGGGGGCCGGTGTACGGGTGACCAATCCAATCGGCGGCAATCCGCTGCGGTACGCAAGGCGCAACCACAAGAAGTTGCTGGTGATCGACGATGTTGCCTGGCTGGGCGGAATCAACTTTTCCGACCACAATTTTGCCTGGCATGACATGATGGTCCGGCTTGAGCACCCCGGGATTGCTGATTGGCTTGCACAGCAGTTTGACCGCGACTGGCAGGGCGAGGGCGGCAGCCATCAGGTTGCATTTGGTGATGCAGTGCTGCTGAACCTCGACGGGGCGGACAATGCCAACGGTTTTGCCCCCTTGGTCGCTGCCTTTGCCAAAGCGCGCGAATCGCTGGAGGTGGTCAGCGCCTATCCCACATTTCCCTTCGTTGAAGCCATGGGGCAGGCGGCACGGTCGGGCGCGCGGGTGACGCTCTATACCCCGCGGCCGAACAACAAGCCGATCATTCGCGATTACCTGCTTGGCGCGGCCGAGCGTGCAGGCATCGCTATCCGGCTGACACCAATGATGACCCACGCCAAGGCGGCGCTGATCGACGGAGCGGCCCTGGTGGTGGGATCAAGCAATTTTGATTTCGTGTCTTACCGGGCCAACGCCGAATATGTTGCAGTGCTCCGCGACCCTGCCCTGATTGCGGATTTTCGCCGCGAACTGCTTGAACCCCTTGCAGCAGGAAGCGCTGCTCCGTCCGCGTCGGATTACGGCGCATTTCGTTCGTGGCGGGCCCGGCTGGCGCTGGCGCTTGCCGACCGGGCCATCGCCCGGATTCGGCCTGGTCCGCGTATTGCCGCGTGGCAGCACTAGCTTGCAAAGCCCCGCCCATGCTCTAGGCAGCGCAGCAAAGGAGATTCCCATGCGCCGCACCATAATGTTGCTTGTTGCTACCGCGATGTCCGTACCGGCGCTTGCTGCACCGCCTAAGGCTCCAACTGCATCGGCCGAAGCCCAGGTTCTGGACCTGTCCAAGCGCGCGATCGCGCTGCGGTCGGTGCAGGGCGAGGGCAACAAGACCGCCCAAGTGGCGCAGCTTTACAAGACTGCATTGCTGGCCGCCGGATGGGCAGAAAAGGATATCGAGATTACCCCGGTCGACGATACCGCTTATCTGGTCGCGACCTGGCAGGGCAGCGACCCCAAGCTCAAGCCGCTGGTGATCTCTGGCCATATGGACGTGGTTGAAGCCAACCCCAAGGACTGGACCCGCGATCCGTTCACGCCGGTGGTTGAAAATGGCTACCTCTATGGCCGCGGCGCCAGCGACCAGAAGTTTTCGGAAGTGCTGGCGATGGTCGGGCTGATGGAACTACGCAAGGGCGGTTACAAGCCGAAGCGGACGATCATCATCGCGTTCTCAGGTGATGAAGAAACGACGATGAAGACCGGCCGAATTTTGGCTGATCGCTTTGCCGATGCCGAAATGGTGCTCAACACCGATGGATCAGGCGGCGCCCTGGATGAAGCCACCGGCAAGCCGCTGTACTGGACCTGGGACGGCGGCGAGAAGACCTATGTCGATATCCAGCTGGAAGTGACCAATGCCGGTGGTCACAGCTCTGCCCCGCGGGCCGAAAATGCCATTGCCCAGCTTTCACTGGCGCTCGCCCGGATCGGTGCCTACCGCTTCAAGGCGGAGCAGAACCCGCTGACCAAGGCCTATTTCGAAAAGGCTGCGCAGTTCGAAAGCGATCCCAAGCTGGCTGCGGCAATGCGCGCTTTCGCCGCAAACGTGGACGATGAGGCGGCGGTTGCCACGCTGCGCACCAGCACCGGCTATGTCGGCAAGGTTGGCACCACCTGCGTGCCGACCATGGTCCACGGCGGCCATGCCCCCAACGCCCTGCCGCAGCGCGCCACGGCCAACGTCAATTGCCGCGTTTTCCCCGGCCACACCCGCGCCCAGATCATTGCCGAACTGCAAAAGGTGGCGGGCGTACCGGAAGTAAAGTTTACCGACGTGACCGGCGATACCGCGACTGAAAGCGATGCCTCGCCGATGCGGGCTGACTATGTCGCAGCGGTGGACAAGGCGATGGCCCTGTCTTGGCCCAAGGTGCCGGTGATCCCGGCGCAAAGCTCGGGCGCATCGGATTCGATGTGGTACCGCGCCAAGGGCGTGCCGAGCTATGGCATCAGCCCGGTCTTCATCAAGGACAGCGACGATTTCTCGCATGGGCTGAACGAGCGGGTCGAACTGCGCAACATCCGCCCCGGCCTGATCTATTACTTCAGCCTGCTGCCGGCGCTTTCCAAGTAAGCCGGGCCAAGGCATCGCGGGCAATGGCGGCGGCTTCGTCTGCCGCCAGTTCACGGGGTGAAAGGCATAGTTCCAGCCACAGGCCATCGACCAGCGCGGTGATCGCGATGGCGGTTGTGCGAAGCTGCGTTGCGGGTAGGCTACAGGCGGCCAGCAGACGCTCAAGCTGGGCGCGAAATCCGCCGTATTGCTCGTCGTGCAGTGCGGCGATCTCGGGCCGGGCACGAACCAGGCTCCAGAATGCGATCCAGGTGGCGAGCAGTTCCGGATTGGCGATTGGCGCGGCAAAGCTGGCGGTAACGAAAGCCTCGAGTCGGCCTCGCGGATTGTCTCCAGCTGCTGCCACCGCTGCTTCCAGCGCCGCATCGACCCGCGCCCCGGTATGCGCGTAAGTCGCAGCGATCAGCGCATCGACACCGGGAAAGTAATGCCCCACCAGCCCCGCTGAGACCCCCGCTTCGACCGCGATCGTCCGCACGCTTGCGCCAGCCATCCCCTCCCGCGCCAGCACGCGGGCACAGGCTTCGATCAGGCTGAGACGGCGCGCATCAGGCTCTGAACGGCGAAAGGCGGGCGGGTTGTTCACTTGCGGCAACCTAGCACTTGTTGTACGAGCGTCCAATAAGGGTTGAGGAGTTGCACGTGGGCAAGCTGGAAGCCATTGTCGCTGAAATCGACGGGCCCGCAGTCGATCCCGATGCCGATTTCAGCCTGCCCGGCTGGATCTATCACGATCGGGAGTTCTTCGACCTGGAGATGGAGCGGGTGATCCGCCCGTCCTGGCAGATCGTTTGCCACGTGAACGAGATCCCGAACCGGGGTGATTACCAGACGATCGACTACCTGGGCGAAAGCGTGATCGTTATCCGCGGCGAGGATGGCGCGGTGCGCGCTTTCACGAACGTCTGCCGCCACCGGGCGATGCGGCTGGTCGAAGGGCCGATGGGCTGCGCAAAGAAGCTGGTCTGCCCCTACCACGCCTGGACCTTTGAAACCGACGGACGCCTCTCCGGCGTGCCGATGAAGAGTGAATACCCGGCGCTCAAGCTTGAAGAGAACGGTCTCGTCCCGGTTGCTCTGGAAGTCTGGCATGGGTTCATCTTCGTGAACCTGGCACCCGGGGGCTTCCCCACCGTGGGCGAGATGATGGCGCCGTTCGAGCAGGAGGTCAGCCAGTACCGTTTTGCCGAGATGGAGCGGATGGCGCCGGTCCGCTTGCGCCCGCGCGCTGTCAACTGGAAGAACGTTGGCGATAATTATTCAGACAACCTGCACATCCCCGTGGCGCACGATGGTCTGACGCGGCTGGTTGGCAAGACCTATCGGATCGAGGCGCATGGTTGGGCCGACCGGCTCTATGGCGATGTGGTGAAGAACGAGAAACAGAACTTCTGGGAACGCTTCTATCGCTCGCACCTGCCGCGCGTGGGGCACTTGCCCGAGGAGGCCCACGGGCGCTGGCTCTATTACCAGCTCTGGCCCAACATGGCCTTCGATATCTACGCCGATCAGATCGATTTCATGCAATGGCTGCCCATTAGCCCGACCGAATGCCTGCTGCGCGAAGTGGCCTATGCCCTGCCCGATAGCCGGCGCGAGATGAAGCTGGCGCGCTATGCCAACTGGCGGATCAACCGCGTGGTCAACGCCGAGGACACCTGGCTGATCACCCGCGTCCAGCAGGGCATGCAAAGCAAGACCTATGGCAATGGCCCGATCGGCACGAGCGAGGTTTGTCTGCGCAGCTTTGCCCGGAAGATCCGCGCCCTGATCCCCGAAGCCCGCCAACCCTTCGCGCCCGCCCCGGGCTGGAGCAAGCAATGACCAAGACTTATGACGCCCTTGTTATCGGCGGCGGGCACAATGGCCTGACCTGCGCCTTCTATCTCGCCCGCGCGGGCATGCGGGTACGGGTGCTTGAGCGGCGGCACGTGGTGGGCGGCGCGGCGGTGACCGAGGAATTCCATCCCGGTTTCCGCAATTCCACCGCCAGCTACACCGTCAGCCTGCTGCGCCCGCAGGTGATCGCCGACATGAAGCTGCATGACTATGGCTACCGCGTGATCGAGCGGACAATCAGCAACTTCTTCCCGTTCGAGAATGACTACCTGAAGCTGGGCGGCGGACCGGGCCGGACCGAAGCGGAGTTCGCGCGCTTTTCCAAGAAGGACGCCGAAGCCTATCCCAAGTACGATGCAGCGCTGGAAAAGGTCGCCAACGTGCTGCGCGATCTCAGCATGCAGATCCCGCCCAACGTTGGCGGCGGGCTGGCCTCGCTCATCGCGGCGGCGAAGCAGGGCTGGCCGATGGCCAACCTGGACCTGTCGGTTCAGCGCGACCTGCTGGATATCTTCACCAAGTCGGCGCGTCAGTTCCTCGATGGCTGGTTTGAGCATGACTATGTCCAGACCGCTTTCGCATTCGATGCCGTGGTGGGGAACTATGCCGGCGTTTCGACGCCCGGTTCGGCCTATGTCCTGCTTCATCACGTGTTCGGTGAAGTGAACGGCAAGCTGGGCACCTGGGGCCATTCGGTCGGCGGGATGGGCGCAATAACCCAAGCCATGGCCAAGGCTTGCGCAGATCAGGGGGTTGAGATCAGCCTGGAAGCGCCCGTCGCGCAGGTGCTGGTTAACAATGGCAAGGTCCAGGGCGTCAAACTGGAAAGCGGCGAGGAAATCATTGCCCCGATCGTTGCCTCCAACGCTGGTCCGGCGCTGCTTTATCGCCAGTTGGTTGACCAGAGCGATCTGGACGAGGACTTCCGGCGCCGGATCAAGGGCTTCAAGACCTGTTCGGGCACGTTCCGCATGAATGTCGCTCTTTCGGAACTGCCTGACTTTTCGGTCCTGCCTGGCAAGCAGCAGGCCGAACACCACACTGCCGGGATCATCATCGCCCCGGGCATGGATTACATGGATCAGGCCTTCATCGATGCCCAGCAGCAAGGCTGGTCAAAGAAGCCGATTGTCGAAATCATGATCCCGAGCACGGTCGATGATAGCCTTGCCCCTCCGGGCCAGCATGTCGCCAGCCTGTTCTGCCAGCAGTTCGATCCCGCGGTCGATTGGGACAAGCATCGCGACAAGGTGGCCGACCTGATCATCGAAACGGTCAATGATCACGCCCCCAACTTCAAGCAGAGCGTGATCGCCACCCAGATCCATTCGCCGCTGGATCTTGAGCGCAAGTTCGGGCTGATTGGCGGCGATATCATGCACGGTTCGATGGGGCTGGATCAGTTGTGGGCCGCCCGCCCCGTGCTGGGTCACGGCGACTATCGCGGTCCGATCAAGGGGCTCTACATGTGCGGTGCCGGCACGCATCCCGGCGGCGGGGTGACCGGTGCACCGGGCCACAACGCGGCCCATGCGATCCTGGCGGATCGTCCGCTGATCAGGAAGCTGCTGCGGAGTTGAACCGGCGGGTGACAAGGTAAAGCGGGAAGCCCAGCAGGATCAGCACGATCCCAAGCCCGCCCGCTTCAAGGCCAGCGCCATAGAGCACCCACAGCGAGAACGCGATGCTGATCGCCGCCATCATCTGGCGGCGCCCCAGCATCAGCGTGGATACCGCGACGCCGATGTAGATCC
>JACCDH010969943.1_pt1 | contig 10422 bp, 9 predicted proteins | sample 7442481 | NCBI WGS metagenome assembly JACCDH01 (sample SAMN15323433, study PRJNA562643) | freshwater metagenome | isolation source: river surface water | place: USA:Blue River Watershed | collected 2017-08-15
ATACTGACCATCAGGCTCGTATTTGTCACTCAACCACAGTTGCTGGTGTTGCAAACACCTGGGGCTATGGTGCGATGACCAATAGCTATAACGACATGATGAATGCCAAAGCTGCTTTGTACATTGGCTCTAATGCAGCTGAAGCGCACCCAGTTTCTATGTTGAGCTTGCTCCATGCCAAAGAGAACGGCTGTAAGGTGATTGTGGCTGATCCACGCTACACCCGAACAGCCGCTAAGTCTGACCAATATGTTCGTATCCGTTCAGGTACCGACATTCCATTCTTATTCGGCGTTTTGTATCACATCTTTAACAATGGCTGGGAAGATAAGAAGTACATTAACGATCGCGTGTACGGCATGGATGAAGTCCGCAAAGAGGTAATGGAAAAGTGGACTCCAAAAAATGTTGAAGAAGCATGCGGTGTTCCAGAAGCTCAGGTTTATAAAGTAGCTGAAACCATGGCCAAGAATCGTCCAAGTACTTTGGTATGGTGTATGGGTCAAACCCAGCACACGATTGGTAACGCGATGGTTCGTGCTTCCTGCATCTTGCAGTTGGCTTTAGGCAACATTGGTAAGTCTGGTGGCGGTGCAAATATTTTCCGCGGTCACGATAACGTACAGGGTGCAACGGACGTTGGTCCTAACCCAGATTCATTGCCCGGTTACTATGGCCTTGCAGCCGGGTCTTGGAAGCACTACGCCACAGTATGGGGTGTTGACTACGAGTGGATTAAAGGTCGCTATGCTCCCAACATGATGGAGAAGTCGGGCACTACTGTTTCCCGCTGGGTAGACGCAGTGCTCGAGAAGAATGACATGATCGATCAGCAAACCAGTGTCAAGGGTTTGTTCTTCTGGGGTCATGCTCCAAACTCACAAACACGTGGTCTTGATATGAAACGTGCGATGAACAAGTTGGACTTGTTGGTCGTAGTCGATCCATATCCAAGTGCAACAGCGGCAATGGCAGCAATGCCTCCTGCTGAAGGCGATGAAGTGAATAAGAATCGCAATGTTTACCTTTTGCCTGCAACAACTCAATTTGAGACAACAGGTTCAGCAACCGCATCTAACCGCTCATTGCAGTGGCGTGAGAAGGTGATTGATCCTTTGTTCGAGTCAGTGCCAGACCACGTGATCATGCAAGCATTTGCTGATCGCCTCGGCTTTGGTAAAGAGTTGTCTGTAAATTACAAGATGCTTAATTCCAAATTTGCCGGTCAGCAGTGGAAAGAGCCTGAGATTGAATCTATCTTGCGTGAAATCAACCGCGGAGTGTGGACTATTGGTTACACCGGTCAAACTCCTGAGCGCTTGAAGGCGCACATGAGAATGGTTGGCGTGTTTGATCCGAAGACTCTGAAGTCTCGCGGTGGAGTTGATCCTGTAACTGGTTACGATACTGCTGGCGACTACTACGGTTTGCCTTGGCCTTGCTACGGTACAGCAGCCATCAAGCATCCTGGATCTCCAAATCTCTACGACACCAGTAAGAGCGTGATGGAGGGTGGCGGTAACTTCCGCGCTAACTTCGGTGTAGAAAAAGATGGTAAGAATCTATTGGCTGAAGATGGCTCCTACTCTAAGGGCTCTGCGATTAAGACTGGTTACCCTGAGTTTGACCATGTCTTTATGAAGAAACTTGGTTGGTGGAGTCAGTTGACCGAGGAAGAGCAGAAGGCGGCAGAAGGTAAAAACTGGAAAACTGACCTTTCTGGCGGTATTCAGCGTGTAGTCATGAAGAATGGATGTCATCCATTTGGAAACGCTAAGGCACGTGCAGTAGTGTGGAACTTCCCTGATCCAATTCCTGTTCACCGTGAAGCGCTTTACAGCACCAACGAGCCGATGATGCGCAAGTATCCAACTTCAGCTGATAAGAAGAACTTCTGGCGCTTACCGACATTGTTTAAGACAGTTCAGGATCAAAACTTGAACCAGAAGTTATATGAGAAGTTCCCAATTATTCTGACTTCTGGTCGTTTAGTCGAGTACGAGGGTGGTGGTGATGAAACCCGTTCTAACCCATGGTTGGCTGAGTTGCAACAAGAGAACTTTGTTGAAATCAATCCTAAGGCTGCTGAAGCCCGTGGCATTAAGAACTGGGACTATGTATGGGTTAAATCTCCTACAGGCGCCAAGATCAAAGTACGCGCTCTGGTGACAGAGCGAGTTGATCAAGGCACTGCATTTGTACCATTCCACTTTGCCGGTTGGTGGCAAGGTAATGACTTGCGTAAATACTATCCTGAGGGTGCAGCCCCAGTAGTGCTCGGTGAAGCAGTGAATACTGCTACCACTTATGGCTATGACCAGGTGACGATGATGCAAGAAACTAAAACCACCATGTGCCAAATCGAAAAATTTGCCTAAGTTAAAAAATAAAGTCAGGAGAACACAATGGCAAGAATGAAATTTATTTGTGATACAGAGCGATGCATCGAGTGCAATGGCTGTGTCACTGCCTGTAAGAACGACAACGAAGTGCCTTGGGGTGTTAATCGCCGTCGCGTAGTTACGGTAAATGACGGCATCATCGGTCAAGAGAAATCAGTTTCGGTTGCATGTATGCACTGCTCTGATGCGCCATGTATGGCTGTATGTCCGGTTGATTGCTTCTACCGTACTGACGAGGGTGTTGTATTACATGACAAAGACATCTGTATTGGTTGTGGATACTGCTCATTTGCCTGCCCATTTGGGGCGCCTCAGTTCTTGAGCCAAGGTGCCTTTGGTGTCCGTAGCAAGATGGATAAGTGCACCTTCTGTAGTGGTGGACCGGAAGCCAATGGTAGCGTTGCTGAATTTGAGAAGTATGGCCGCAATCGTTTGGCCGAAGGTAAGTTGCCTTTGTGCGCCGAGATGTGTTCAACCAAGGCCTTGATCGGTGGCGACAGTGAAGTGATTTCTACTATCTATAGTCAACGTGTTGCGATTCGTGAAGCGAATGGCAAGTATCCAGGAAGTAATATCTTTGGTTGGTCATCGGCCTATGGTCCGGCTGGATCTCCAGCTCCAAAGCCAACACCTGCTGACAAAATTCCAGGAGCGAAATAATGAAACTCAATTTCAAAACCCTCGGCCTGTGTTTTGCTGCTAGTACCTTATTGATAGCTTGCTCTGAGCCCCCTGAAATTGCCGCAAAGGTAGCAATACGTCCTGACGTTGCTCCTTACATGGGTGCTGATAATGGCTTCATGACAAAAGGGTGGAAGCCAGGTGACCAAGCTAGTTGGACGGAGGCGATTAACAAGCGCAATCAGAATCAATCTGAGTATTCACGCGTTAAGTGATCAGTTAAACAACAATAAATAAAACGAAAACGTTTAAGGATATCTGTATGAATCGATCATTCTCTAGTGTTAGTCGCTCTTGGGTGCTAGCCCTTGGCGTATCGCTCAGTTTGCTAAGTGGAGTTTGTTTAGCTGAACGCGCGCCCATGGAGCCATTGCCGTCACCTAGCGGAGTAGATATTCCACCGCTTTCAGTGCCTGCTAATCCCAATAGCCTAGCAAATGGAACGCAAGCTCAGTCTCAGCCAGCGAACCCTTCTATTTTCACTTCCGCCAATAGCGACCCTTACAACTATGTCAGTATTCCAGACAAAGAAGCCAGCGTATTGATTCAGCGTGCTGGCCAACAGTGGCGCTTGATTCGTAACGGTGTGATTACTGTATATGGCGCATGGTTCCTTGCCCTCGCTTTTTTTGCCGTAGTAGCTATGTATACCTTGAAAGGTTCAATCAAATTGAGTGAGCCTTTGTCAGGGATTAAGATCAAGCGCTTTAGCGCCTTTGATCGCGTTACTCACTGGACAATGGCATTTAGTTTTGTTGCCCTCGCATTTACAGGTTTATTAATTCTGTATGGCAAGTATTTTGCATTGCCTTTGATGGGCGGTGTGGCATACGGAGCTTTCCTCATGGTTTGCAAAAATATCCATAACTTTGCAGGCCCATTGTTCACACTTAGCATCGTTATTTTCTTCTTCCTCTTTGTTCGTAAGAACCTCTTTGGTGAAGGTGATATGGCTTGGCTAACTTCCTTTGGCGGCATGTTCTCAGGCAAGCATGTACCAGCAGGTTTCTTTAACTTTGGTGAAAAGTTCTGGTTCTGGTTTGGTATGGTCTTCTTGGGCTTGATTATTTCTGGCTCTGGATTTGTCCTGGATATGATTGTTCCGTTTATGGATATTCAATACACCCGTGGAACTATGCAGCTGGCTAACATTATTCATAGCTCTGCCGCCATCTTGATGACGGCAATGGCGATGGGCCACATCTACATTGGTACGATTGGTATGCAAGGCTCAATCGATGGCATGAAGACAGGTTATGTTGATGCTACTTGGGCTAAAGAGCACCATGAACTCTGGTACGACGAGATCAAAAAATAAGGACATGGCCATGAAAAAACTGATTACTTTTACACTCTGCTCATTGGCAACTGCATCTGTATTTGCTGCCTTGCCACCCTTATCCCCAGAAGCTCAGGCCGCTGCGGATTTAGCGAAGGCTAAGACTGCTTACGCTGGAAAAGTTGGTGCATTCAAGCTTTGCCAGGTGCAAAATAAGATTGCAGACCAATATAAAGTCTCAGGCACTCCAGCGCCAGGTGCATGCGTTGCGCCACCACCTTTTGTGCCACCGGTTGCAGCAGCGCCAGCAGCAAAGTAATTAGTCAGCTATTAACTCTTGATGCAGGTAGCGTTTAGCTGCTTGCGTTTGGGGATTGGCAAAGAAAGGACCTACGGGTCCTTTTTCTTTTATCTCGCCATGATCAATAAATAGAATGTATTCCGCCAATCTCTGAACTTGGGCAAGCTGGTGGGAGGTAAAGATCACCTCTGAGCCCATAAGCTTAAATTGGCGAATAATTTGCTCCACCTGATCAGTAGTGTTGGGGTCAAGATTGGCGGTTGGTTCGTCGAGCAAAACCAAGTGGGGCTTTTGCAAAATTGCGCGACCTAGGCAGAGTTTTTGTCTCTCGCCAGCAGAAAGTTTAAGCGCCGGACTGTTGGCTAAGTTACTAAGACCAATTTGCAGCATTACCGCATCAATGTCTTCAAGAGAAACGCTGGGGTCAACGTCTCTCACCATGGCGATATTGGTTCTGGCAGATGCCTTAATCATGGGGGAATGATGCAACACCAGAGATGATGGATGCGTATTCGAGGAATGGGTTACGGAGCCGCTATCAGGCTTAATTAAACCATCCAATAGCTTTAATAAAGTTGTTTTTCCAGCTCCGTTGGGGCCAATGCAGGCACAAATGCGGTCAGCTGGAATAATCGCATGCGGAATATTGAGGATGGTGCGGCCATTGCTTTTGACAATGACATCTTTCAGTTCGATGAACTTGGAGAAGTGGTTTTGGGTGCTATCCATAACGACGCTCTGCAATTTGTCGAACAACAAAAGTAAATAAATTAGCCAGGAGAACAATACCTAGCAGTACGATTCCCAATGCTAGGGCAAGGGGTAGATCGCCCTTGCTGGTTTCTAGGGCAATTGCCGTGGTCATGGTGCGGGTAGCATTTTCAATATTGCCACCGACAATCATCACTGCACCAACCTCGGAGATAGCCCTAGCTAAACCAGCCAATACCGCAATAGTGAGGGAGAAGCGACAGTCCCACATCAACCATTTCAGCGACGATAAGCGAGGGAGCCGCAGGGCCATAAAAGAATCCCGATGAATTCTCCAGGAATCTTCCAGAATTTGGCGGCTTAAGGCGGCGATTAAGGGTGTTGTTAATAGAGTCTGAGCAATAACCATACCCTTGATCGTAAAGAGCCAACCCCAAACCCCTAATGGCCCACTTCTGGAGAGCAGGAGATAGACAACCACACCCACGATTACTGTTGGAACACCCATAAGGGTATTTAAGGTGACCGTAATAGCCTTTTTACCCCTAAATTCCTCGGTAGCAAGGAGTGCTCCAATGGGCAGGCCCATAAGTGTGCCAAAGAGTAGAGCGGTAAAGCTCACTTGCAGTGATACCAAGACAATCCCCATCACTGCCGCATCTAAGTGGGCTAGCAGTGCAAAGGCATCCTGAAAGGTGATTAACATGGGCTTGATTCTAGCAAGGGGATGGCAAAATGGAGCAAATGCAAATAATTTCCCTATTTTTGATCCATGGCTGAAGTCATTTGCCTCTGTAATGAGGTGCTTGATGTCGATCTGCGCGAATATCTAGATTCTCATTCTATTGAATCGATTGAGGACTTGCGTGAACAGGCATCCATTTGCAATAAGTGCATGCAATGCCAAGATTTGGTGGAGAGCGAGATTTACCTAGCTAGAGTTCGGCGTCAAAGAGCGGCAGGTCAGTTTTAATGACGCAAAATATATCTAGCCGCATACGCATTATGACGATCAATATGCATAAGGGTTTATCACCTTTGCATCGGCATGCAACCATTTATGAGTTGCGCCAACGGATGCGCCACCATCATCCTGACCTTCTATTTTTACAAGAGTTGCAGCAAGAGCATCGTGGTCGGATACGACGTTTCGGGGATTGGCCTGCCAACGAATTAACTCATTTTTTATCGGAAGACTTTTGGCATGATTGGCATTACGGTAAAAATGTTGAATATTCAGATGGCCATCATGGCAATGCGATTCTCTCCAAAAAGCCATTACACAAGGGGAGAAATTATGACATCTCTGCTTATCGATTTGAGAAGCGCGGTTTACTGCACAGTATTACAGAGCTTGCGGGAATTCCGATTCATTGCTTTTGTGTGCATCTTGCTCTGTTTGAAAAAGGGCGTGAGCGTCAGTTAACAGAGATCATCCAGTACATTGACTCCCTGACTGAATCTGGACCTGCTATTGTGGCGGGAGACTTTAATGATTGGCGAAATCGTGCTAGCGCACCAATGCAGGCTGCTGGATTCATAGAGGTATTTGAGGGGTTAACGGGTTCACCTGCTAAAACTTTCCCTAGCATTAAGCCGATACTGCCAATGGATCGAATTTATGTGCGGGGCTTAAAAATTCATTCGGCAGAGATACTACATGAATGGCTAAAACTGTCTGATCATCTTGGAATTGCAGCGGAACTTGAAATTTTATGAACATTATTAATTTTTTATTGGGCTCGATTTTTGGTGAATCCTTTATTTGGGTTCCTATTCTCCACATCATCATCGTCCTGCTATTTGGCTATCGATTAATTTCTGTCAGAAGACCAGTTGGCGTGGTGCTTGCTTGGTTTTTGATTGTGGTGTTATTTCCCTTGATTGGTATCAGCTTATATATTCTGATTGGCGAGCGCCCTGTAGGAAGAAAGTTGACTCGAAAAATTATTCGTATGGATCGAGAGTACGCCGCTATCACTGAAACGATGCGGCAACGCCACCTTGCTGATAGAGCTCAATTGCCGCCTGAAGGAAGAGCGCTGAGTTTATTGGCAGAATCTAAAAATGGATCTCCAGTCACAGCTGGCAATCAGATCGAACTATTCACCAACTCGCTCGATATTTTGCAAGACTTTATTGACGAAATTAATCAAGCACAACATACGCTCTATCTCGAGTTCTATATCTGGGCTCTTGGCGGTGATGCTGACCGAGTGGGAGAAGCCTTGATTGCCGCGGCTAAGCGCGGTGTAAAGTGTAAAGTTTTATTAGATTCATTAGGTAGTAAAGACTGGTTTAAGTCTAATTGGCCCGCTCGTTTTAGAAGGTCTGGAATTCAGGTAACGGAGGCATTACCTATTCAGATTGGTCGTTTTCAGTTCAGGCGTGCGGATCTGCGCCTCCATCGGAAAATCTTTGTCATCGACAGTCGTATTGTTTGGACCGGTAGTATGAATATGGTCGATCCTCGAACTTTCAAGCAGGATTCAGGGGTAGGTGAGTGGGTTGATGCCATGGTCCGAATAGAGGGTCCTGTAGCCGCTCAATTTGAATTGACCTTCTCCTTTGACTGGAGTGTAGATAACCCCAAGATTACTCACTTTAAAGATATTGTTCCAAAAGAAGATTTGTTATTAGGTAATGTGCTGGCTCAAGAGTTTTCGTCAGGCCCAGTGTATCGCGATGATATTTTGTATCAAGTGATGCTTTCGGCAATCATGGATGCGCGCGAAGAGCTTACCATTACTACACCTTACTTTGGTCCAGATGATGGCTTGATTCAGGCTTTGATGGCTGCTGCTGGTCGAGGTGTAAAGGTTACTTTAATCGTTCCAAAATTAAATGACTCAACCTTAGTGGCTTGGAGTAGTCGAAGCTACTATTCTGATTTGATGAGCTCTGGTGTCAATATTGCCGAGTTCCATGGGGGCCTCTTGCATACTAAGAGTCTGATGATTGATGGACGAGCTGCCATATTTGGATCAGTCAATTTTGATCAGCGTAGCTTAAGACTCAATTTTGAAATCAGCCTGATCGTATACAACGAGCCATTTTGTGCCACATTGCAAAAGTTAATTAACTCTTATTTAGCACAATCCGATTTAGTTGATCCAAAGCGTTGGAGTAAGAGAGCGCGCTGGCGTGTCCTTTTGGAAAATGCTGCACATCTTTCTTCCCCATTGCTTTAAATTGCACCTTTAGAGCGCATTTTTTCAATCTCACTCTGCGCAATACCGATTTCGGTAAGAATAGAGTCAGTATGTTGACCTACTGCTGGTATAGGATCCATCCGGTATTGATAACTATCATTTAAGCCAGGTGGAAGCATTGCCGGTATAGGTCCTGCAGGTGAGCCCACATCTATCCAGCGATTTCTGGCCTTAAGCTGTTCATGGCTCCATAGTCCCTGCATGTCATTCAGGCGAGCATTAGCAATCTGCGCTTGATCAAGTTTAGCGATCACTTGGTCAGTAGTAAGTTTGCTAAAGCAGGCATCAATAATCGCCAGTAAATCAGCGCGATTTTCATTGCGCTTAAAGTTTTTATCAAAGCGCTCATCTTTGGCAAGCAGGGGATTATCAAGAACGATCTCGCAGAATAAAACCCACTCACGCTCATTTTGTAAGCCCAGCATCACGGTGCCGCCGTCTCCAGCTTTAAATGGTCCATAGGGATAAATCGTGGCATGTGAAGCACCATTGCGAGGTGGTGGAGAAGCGCCATCGTAGGCATAGTAAAGCGGGTAACTCATCCATTCACCCAAAGACTCCAGCATCGATACATCAATAGTGGACCCTTTACCAGTTTTAGCTCTTTGTAGTAAAGCAGCCAATATATTGGTATAGGCATACATGCCGGCGGCAATATCTGCAATCGAGTTTCCTGCTTTACTCGGCGCCTCTGGAGTCCCTGTGACAGACAGAAAGCCGGCTTCACTTTGAATGAGCAAGTCATAGGCTTTTTTGTCTCGATAGGGCCCATCATTACCGTAGCCTGAGATATCGCACAAAATAAGCTTGGGATTTTCAAGATGCAAGAGTTCTGCAGTCAAGCCCATTCGCGCGGCAGCACCAGGGGCCAGATTTTGCACCAAGATATCTGCCGTTTTCAGGAGGGTCTTGAGTGCATTGAGGGCGGGGGCTTGCTTGAGATCTAGCGTAAGACTTTCTTTTGAGCGATTGACCCAGGTGAAGTGGGAAGACATTCCATTTACGCGTTCGTCATAAGCGCGTGCAAAATCACCTGCGCCAGGGCGCTCTACCTTAATAACGCGTGCACCAAGATCAGCAAGCTGCCTAGTACAAAAGGGTGCTGCAATGGCATGCTCAAGCGAGATTACTGTAATGCCATCTAAGGGGCGAATGCTCATCTTAACTCTGATTAGAAGGAACGTGGCAGGCCGAGAATATGCTCGGCGACGTAGGAATAAATCAAGTTAGTTGAAATAGGAGCCACTTGATAAAGACGAGTTTCACGGAACTTGCGCTCCACATCGTATTCATTGGCAAAACCAAAACCACCATGGGTCTGTAAGCAAACATTGGCTGCTTCCCATGATGCTTTAGCTGCTAAGTATTTAGCCATATTGGATTCTGCGCCACAAGGCTGTTTGGCATCAAAGAGTTCGCATGCTTTAAAGCGCATGAGATTAGCTGCCTCTGTTTCGATATATGAATCGGCAATCGGAAACTGAATGCCTTGGTTCTTGCCGATAGGACGGTCAAATACAACACGCTCATTAGCGTAACGACGAGCCTTATCTACAAACCAGTAAGCATCACCAATGCACTCGGCAGCGATGAGGGTACGCTCAGCATTAAGACCATCCAGAATGTATTTGAAGCCTTGCCCCTCTTCTCCAATCAGATTTTCAGCAGGGATTTCTAAGTTATCAAAGAAAACTTCATTGGTCTCATGATTGACCATATTGGCAATTGGCTGAATATCCATGCCTTTACCAATGGCGTCTTTGAGATTGACAATAAATATTGACATTCCTTCTGATTTTTTCTTCACCTCTGCAAGTGGAGTCGTGCGTGCCAACA
>JACCDH010062067.1_pt1 | contig 10421 bp, 9 predicted proteins | sample 7442481 | NCBI WGS metagenome assembly JACCDH01 (sample SAMN15323433, study PRJNA562643) | freshwater metagenome | isolation source: river surface water | place: USA:Blue River Watershed | collected 2017-08-15
TCATTTTTATCTATGACTTTCTGAAACTCAGGTGTTTCAATAATATTGAGTCGTACATACAATCCCACTACCACTAACAAAGCACTCGAGACAAAGGGAATGCGCCATCCCCATTCTAAAAAATCAGACTCAGGTAAGTACGTAGTTAAGAGTAAAAATGAGGAACCCGATAAGAAAAATCCTATAGGAGCGCCTAATTGCGGAAACATGCCGTACCAAGCACGTTTTCCTTTCGGTGCGTTTTCTGTGGAAAGCAAAATCGCTCCTCCCCATTCGCCACCTAATCCTAGTCCCTGTCCGAATCTAAATAAGGCCAGCAAGAGCGGCGCGATGATGCCAATTGCAGCGTATGAAGGCAGACAACCTATCAACACGGTTGATAAGCCCATAGTCAAAAGTGAAGCGACGAGCGTTACTTTACGACCTATGCGATCACCAAAATGGCCAAATAAAGCTGAACCTAGTGGGCGCGCAATAAAAGCCAATCCAAACGTTGCTAACGACTGCAGCATTGCCATGCTGGCGCTTGACGAGGAAAAGAAAATCTTAGGAAAAACGAGAACTGCTGCAGTACCGAAAATATAAAAATCGAAATATTCAATCGTCGTGCCTATCAAACTGGCGATTAAAATTTTCCACGGTGAGTTAAGCGCCACATCGCTTGCTTGCGATACAGGTTGGAAAACTGAGTCCTGATGGTTTGTGTTTGTCATTTTTTATAGCAATGTTTGCGTTTTTTAAAAGCCCACAACAAAGACTAGAGCCGGCTTATGATTACTTGCCTAGCATACATATCCAAAGCTATGATGTACAGAGCAACAATATTATTGCCAACATGACTACAATGAGTAAGGAGAGAAAATGAAGCCGAATGCAATAAAACGAATTGGATTAGTAAAGCGTCGTAAAGATTTAAGTTACGAAGAATTCGTTAACCATTGGCTTCACACGCATGCAGAATTATGCAAGAAGCTGCCTAACATGCGTCGCTACTCCGTCAATCTGATCGACAGATCGCAAGCAGAAACATTTGGCTATGATGGGTTTTCAGAATTATGGTTTGACTCAGCTGAAGTTTTACAAGCTGCACTAGCGAGTCCTGAAGGTAAAACGCTGTTATCTGATTTACCTAATTTCACGGATTCCATACACCCGCTGTTGGTGGAAGATTATTTAATGCTGAGTTAAGTATCTGCAAAAAATTCACTTCATACGTTTACGCTAATCGTAAAAGCCATACAAAAAATTATTTAATCAGGTGTAGGGACGATTAGCGTATCGTAATCATGCGAACAATCCTTGCAATTTTATACCACTCAATATTTGCAAAAAAATTCACACAATTATGTTTTACCAATCCTAACTACTAGGCTATATAGATGATATTAAAGACGAACTCACATTAACTTAGCCTTCATTGTTTCAAAGATAAATATCCTAGTGACTTGGCAAACCTTTTTCATCAAATACACCTTCAAACAAGGCCGAACTTAAATAACGCTCTGCTGAGTCTGGCAAGATAACTACAATCGTTTTACCTGCATATTTCGGTTGCTGTGCCAATCTAGCTGCAACTGCTGCAGCAGCTCCGCATGAAATACCTGCAAGTATGCCTTCTTCTTTAGCCAGTCTACGCGCAAAGGCAATAGCATCTTCATTACTAATTTGCTCAACCTTGTCCACTATACTCAGATCCAAATTATCTGGAACAAACCCTGCCCCTATACCTTGTATCTTGTGCGGTGCTGGTTTGATTTCTTGGTGATTTAATTTTTGAGTAATGACAGGACTGGCAGTCGGCTCTACAGCAACTATCTCCACTTGTTTTTTACGTGTGTTTTTAAGATATCGACCAACGCCAGAAATCGTGCCACCAGTACCTACACCCGCGACAAAGACATCGATGTCGCCATCGGTGTCATCCCAAATCTCAGGACCCGTGGTTGCTTCATGAATAGCTGGATTAGAAGGATTACTAAACTGCTGCAGTAAAACATATTTAGGATCCGATTCAGCAATTTCTTTTGCCTTGGCTACTGCGCCATTCATACCCTTAGGACCTTCGGTCAAAATTAATTTAGCACCTAATGCAGTTAGCAATTTTCTACGCTCAATGCTCATTGTCTCGGGCATAGTCAAAGTCAAAGGAATGCCACGCGCTGCTGCCACAAATGCAAGTGCAATACCAGTGTTACCACTTGTAGGTTCAACAAGTTCTTTGCCTGCAGTGAGTAAGCCACGCTTTTGTGCATCATTAATCATCGCAGCACCTATCCGGCACTTGACTGAGTATGCAGGATTGCGACCTTCAATTTTTGCTAAGACTAGTGCACTTGATCCATCAGTAACTCGATTTAGTTTTACTAACGGTGTACGACCTATAGTTTCAGAATTATCTTGGAAATAAGCCATTGTTTTCCATCCTTTCTTTTCTTAATTTACATTGTTAAATGTAATCATTTCTTTTTTCCAGATAGCGATCGAACCACATCAACCATTCTGTCTATCTCTTCACAGGTGTTATAAAACGCGAGTGAGGGCCTCACCGTAGCTTCTAAACCGAAACGTCGAAGTATAGGTTGTGCACAATGATGACCTGATCTGACAGCAATGCCTTCTTCATTTAAAGCTCTGCCTACTTCTTCAGTTTCGTATCCAGCTAAAACAAAAGATAAGACACTAGCTTTATCTTTTGCCGTACCGATTAAACGCACTCCAGGAACACTTAACAATTGTCTTGTGCCGTATTCAAGTAAACCATGCTCATATTGAGCGATGTTTTCCATACCCAGCTTGTCTAGATAATCAATCGCAGCACCTAAACCAACTGCATCAGCGATATTGCCTGTACCTGCTTCAAAACGCGCAGGCACTCCCTGATAAATAGTGCGCTCAAATGTGACATCTGCAATCATGTTACCGCCGCCCTGCCAAGGCGGAAGTTGTTCTAACAATGCCTTCTTACCATAGACCACACCGATGCCTGTTGGACCGAAAACCTTATGTCCGGAGAAAACATAAAAGTCAGCGTCCAATGCTTGTACATTAACGCGCATATGCGATACAGCTTGTGCTCCATCGACTATGACTTTGACACCTGCCTGATGTGCAATATCAATTACCTGCTTGACTGGCACCACTGTTCCTAGTGCATTTGAGACTTGCGTAATTGAGACTAATTTTGTCCGGCTATTTAATAACTTGCGAAATTCATCTAATACAATCTGGCCATTATCATCAACTGGGATCACACGAATATGCGCGCCCTTCTCTTGCGCTAACTGTTGCCAAGGCACGATATTTGCGTGATGCTCAAGCAAGGAAACGATAATCTCATCCCCCTGTTTGATGTTTTCCTTACCATAAGTTTGTGCAAGCAGATTGATTGCCTCAGTCGCACCTCTTACAAAAATAATCTCATCAGAGGAAGCTGCGCCCAGAAATTTCGCTACTTTATTTCGAGCACCTTCATAAGCATCGGTTGCACGTGCTGCTAATTCATGTGCTGCACGATGAATATTGGAATTTTCGTATGCATAAAAATAAGACAATCTATCTATGACTGCTTGCGGTTTTTGTGTTGTCGCTGCATTGTCTAACCATGCAAGGGGTTTACCATTCACCCGTTCGGACAAAATAGGAAAATCTCTGCGTACCGCATTCAAATCAAACGAAGCTGCTTGATGATTGAGCTGATCAGAATACCCAGGTGTGTGATCCCAATAGGCGTGGTTGCCATTAATCGCATCCTGTTGAGAAACCACCTTTGGCGTAAATAAAGTTTTCACCAACGATTCAAGATCGCCCTGACCAGGAAACCCAAAACTCTGTGGATGAACACGATCAAGAAAACCCTGTTCTACCAAGCTATCTAATGGATCATTACCTACGTTCGGTATTGATTTTCTAGAAAATGTTGAAGAGATCGGTAATCCTGGCAAAGGTGTACCAAATGCCTGAGGTGATTGCGGCACTACAGTAGTTGATGGTTGAAAACCTGTAGTTACACCATTACTTAGACCTGGATCTGTCGTACCTGGTAGCTGGCGAAAAAAATCAGTCGCCAGTTGTGTAAGCTGAGCAATGTCGAGCGTATTGCTCGCCTCTGGTTTATTTGTAAGTAGATGGGTAGTCATGATATCTATCTATTTCAACGTCTTCCAAAACAGCCAATGCATCATCAGTCAGCACAGCGAGTGAGCAATATAAAGAAATTAAATACGATGCGATTGCATTACGGCTAATACCCATAAAGCGCACAGATAATCCTGGACTTTGTTCACCAGCCAAACCAGGTTGAAATAAACCCACTACACCTTGACGTTTTTCACCTGAACGAATCAATAGGATTTTTGTCTTACCATCCTCTACGGGTACTTTGTCTGAGGGCACTAATGGCACACCACGCCACGTTAAAAATTGTGATCCGAATAAACTAGTCGTTGGAGGAGGCACGCCACGTCTTGTGCATTCACGACCAAACGCAGCAATAGCTAATGGATGAGCTAAGAAAAATCCTGGCTCTTTCCAGACTTTAGTGAGCAAGTCATCTAAGTCATCGGGAGTTGGTGCGCCACTGAGGGTAGAAATTCGCTGATCATCATGCACGCTAGCGAGTAAACCATAATCAAGATTATTAATTAATTCACTCTCTTGTCTTTCTTTAATCGTCTCTATCGTTAAACGTAATTGTTCTTTGATTTGATCATGCGGGCTGCTATATAAATCGGAAACACGGGTATGTACATCTAACACTGTACTGACCGCATTGAGAAAATATTCACGCGGCTGATCTTCGTAATCTACAAAAGTTTGCGGCAATTCTGATTCATCTCTCTTAGCGCAAGCTACATGCACATTCAGAGGATTTTTAACTTTGTTTAAGCGGTAGATACCAGCCTCAACAGGCAACCACTGAAGTAAATGTACTAACCATCGTGGCGAAATGGTAGATAGCTGAGGAACTGTCTTTGTAGCGTTCGCAAGTTGTCTTGCCGCGTTATCACTCAATGCAATTTGTGCTTCCTTTACTTGGCTCATGAATACTCCATTTCTAACAATAAAAATTAAAAAAATGATTTATACGATGTCACTCAACGTATTTTTTCAGGCTCGTTATCAAATTTTTTGATGTTTTGTTGACTGAGCGCTTGTGTTACATGACTACCTGCCGGAATACTTTCCGTCAGCCAGACATTACCTCCGATGATAGAGCCCTTACCTATGTTGATACGACCTAAAAGCGTCGCACCTGCGTAAATCACAACATCATCTTCAATCAGTGGATGACGCGGCAATCCTTTTTCAAGAGCACCATTTTCGCTAGTTGGAAAACGTTTCGCACCTAAGGTGACGTTTTGATAAATACGTACTCTCTCCCCTATGACAGTGGTTTCACCTATCACCACTCCAGTACCATGATCAATGAAAAAACTTCCACCTATACTGGCACCAGGATGTATATCAATTCCTGTTTCTGAATGCGCAATCTCAGCGACAATGCGTGCAACTAAAGGAACGCCTAATCGATAGAGTTGATGCGCTATACGGTGAAAGGTAATCGCAATAATGCCGGGATAGCAGAGCAACACTTCATCCACACTACGTGCCGCTGGATCACCGTGATAGGCAGCCTCTACATCGGTATCTAATGTGAGACGAATTAAAGGCAAGGAACGTGAAAATCGTCGGACTAATTCATTCGCCTGTGCAGTGATTTGCTGTAAATTTTCAAGCGATTGATCATGCAGCTTATAACGCAAATCAAGTTGTACTTGTTCTTCAAGGCGACTTAATGCTGAGCCTAAGGTATAGCCCACATAAAAATCTTCATTCGCTGTGCGTAAATTAATTGGCCCTAAGCGCATGGGAAATAATGCGGCACAGAGGTCATCTAAAATCGCTCGTAGTGCTGCGCGAGAAGGAAATTCTCGGCCACCAAATTCTTGGTGACGCTCATGCGCTTTACGCCAGCGATCACGTGCTGCACGTAATTCATCAACAACTTGCGCTAGTTCTAATTCTTGAGGAGCACTACTTATAGAACGCGATTCCGAATTAATTGCCATATATTTCCCCTACCTATGCAATTAATCTTGTATCCATGGCAAATCATAGAATCGCCATCCACCCAAACTACCGCGATGTGCTTGTTCATTGAGATCACCCTCAAATCCTTCAGCGATATTAAATACGTGCTGAAAACCAGCAAGCTGTGCTGCCTCAGCTGCAGCTGCAGATCGATTTCCGCTTCGGCATAGCAGTAATACAACTGCGTCTTTTCCTCCTACTTTGTTTTCTAACTCTTTCACAAAGCGAGGATTACGATTCAAACTTGTTCCTGTTGCCCATGGCACATGCAAAGACTCCGGCACATAACCAACAAACTTACGTTCTTCAGCCGTTCTTACATCGACTAATACTGCTTCTTTGTTTTGTATGAGCTGCCACGCTACAACTGGCTTCACTCTTCCGGCATAAGGTAATTGATCGCTTACTGCATCTGCTCGTGCGCTTTCTAGAGGATGGGTAGCTTCACTACCACCCGTTGAAGTTAAATCAGAACTTATATCTGAATGTATAGAATCAAGAGTTTCCAGAGTCATCATGGCACCATTATTTAATTTGAAAAATTTGATCGAATTCAGCACCATCATCAAAATGCTTTTTCTGCGCAGCTTTCCAACCACCAAATATTTCTTCAACCGTAAAAAGCTGTAATGCTTTAAACGAAGTAGCGTATTTTTTAGCGATGCTGTCAGAACGTGGTCGGAAGTAATGTTTTGCAATCACTTCTTGTGCTGGTTCGCTATATAAAAATTGCAAATAAGCGGTAGCTTGTGTACGTATACCTTTACGATCAACTACTTTATCAACCACAGCAACTGGGGACTCTGCCAAAATAGAAATTGATGGATAGACCACATCAAAGTTATCGCCTAATTCTTTTTTCAAGAGCTGCACTTCATTTTCAAAAGTAGCTAACACATCACCAATACCACGTTGCGTAAAGGTAGTAGATGCTGCACGTCCTCCTGTATCAAGCACTAGCACATTTTTAAACAGTCTAATAACTTGATCGCGAGCCTGTGCCTCTGTTCCACCTTGCTTAATCACTGAACCCCAACTAGCTAAATAGCTATAACGACCATTGCCCGATGTCTTAGGATTAGGGATCACTACTTTTACTCCAGGCCTACTTAAATCAGACCATTCCTTAATTAATTTTGGGTTGCCTTTTCGAACAAGAAAAACAATGGTGGAATAAAATGGAGAAGCATGATGAGGAAACTTAGTAGACCAATCCCGAACAACCACACGCTGATCTGCCAACATATCAATATCGTTCGCTTGATTCATTGTCACAACTGAAGCTTGCAGACCATCAGCCACTGAGCGAGCTTGTTTACTTGAACCACCATGCGACTGTGTAATCACTACATCCTCAGAATGAGATTTCTTCCATTCAGCGATAAACAAAGGGTTAATATCTTTAAATAATTCCCGTGTTACGTCATATGACACATTTAAGAGTGTGATCTCTGCATGGGCAGCCATATGAGTAAAAGATATAAAAAATACTAAACTTAATTGCAGCAAGTGACTTAGATAAAAATTTGTTGTATTTGTTTTTTTCTTAAAAAACATAGATCCTCATCAATAAAAAATATTCGATGAAGCTATTTTGCAAAAAAAAACAGCTTTTGCATAAGGATCATTTCAGATTTACTTATGCAAATAATCAGCTTAGGGAGAATTTATGATTCAAAACCTTTCATAAGCCTGTCTATAAAAAAATCATATAAGTAAGTAGGAATTTATTCATATGAAGTGATCAAAGAATTAATCCATTGCCTCATCTAAGTTCTAATTTAGGCAGACAAGTCAAAATAGTCTGATGTTCACTATTACAAAAATTGCATAAGCTATGCAGAATATATTCGTTCCTAGATGAGTGGAGATGCCATACATTGTTGGCCATGATGTTTTCAAATAGAGTACACACATGACAAGCGCCATCTATCCCGTTCTACATAGCTATCTTCATCAATTAAAAAGGAAATCCAGTACGGAGGCGGAGCCCTACCCTAAACTCTGGATTGATGCAGAAAATCGAGTACAAGGTAGATTTTTGAATTGCTCACTCAGCAGTGTATTTTTGCCAGTTTTTGATGTAGATGGTGAAACCGTACAAGCACAAGAAGCCCTTGCACACTCTTACTCAGAGGAGGACAGAGGCCTATCAGTCTGGCAACTGCTGATGAACGCTGCTAGTGACGAAGAGTCGATAGAACTTGACCGCCTTGCTCGACTTATCCACGCTATGAACTTCTTTCGTCAAGCAAATGCTGCTTGCACACCTTTATTAATCGATGTACACGATAGACTACTCGCGGCGGTAGGAAACAATCATGGCGCTGCCTTTCATCGCATTGTGACCAGTCTAGAATTACCAATAGCGCAAATCCTCTTGCAACTACCTCTAGTCAAAGCTACTAGCAATTGGGCATTGGCACATATTGTCGATAACTATAAAAAGAATGGATTTCAAGTAGCAACGCGCGCCAATAGTATCGCTGAAGCTTTACGCCATGCTGAAGCACTCAGACCTCACCTAATAAGATTAGATATTAGCCGTATAGGAAATGGTGACAATCTCAGAGAGTTGTTTGAAAGAGCAAATAATTTATCAATCCAACTATTATTTACAAGAATTGAATATGAGAGAGAGCACAATTTAATCAAGGATGCAGCGCGTACACTCCAACACGCTTCTAGTCATTTACTGGTTCAAGGGCCATTGTTTGCTCAAAGTAGCTCGTCATTACAATCAAATTCAGTATCAAAAGAATTAGAAAATTACTCAGAAAATAAATTTATATCTGCCTTATGATTTTATAACCAAAAAAATGATATTTCATTCAGCAAAAAATTTGGATTCTCTCCTTCCCATATCAGCAAATTGCGTCATAAAAGAACGGTTATTTCTCCTAATTTCTTACTCAGAATTCATGACATCTCACAAATTTCAATTTCTGAACTTAAGAAAATGATGAAAGATAAACGAAAGTATTTTAGTTAATCGTTGACTTCATAAAGCACTGGTTAAGGTAGTTCTTTTTTTTTCTTAAACCAGTGCAGTTGTCGGCTAATTAAAATAAGGACTGCATTCATCGATCCGAAATTGGCTCAAATAGAATTAGCAAATTTGACTAGATTAGTCAGTTGTATGAAGCACATTGCCCAATTAAAGCGAGACAAATAAGGCACCGCCTTGCTCTTTTATGAATCCAATCTGGATGTCGACAATTGTTATGAAGGTAATGATTTGCTCGATTAAGTCCGAACGATTAGGCTACCCAATCGTTCATAGGGACACCTTGTCAGTTTTAAATAAGATTTTCCGTAGGGGCGATTAGCGCAGCCTAATCATCCGCTATCAATCACAATTCCTACTCTTTTATATTGTTTTAATTGCAAATAATATTGATTAAATACAATGGCTTATAGCAATCATTCGGCTCTTTAGCCAACCTTGAAATTGCTTTTATAGCAAAAATATTTCTTTAAAAATTTTAAGAAATTGACTTGATTATTACTGTATATTCGTACAGTATTGTTCAACGACGAGTTGTCGTCGAATTTTCTAAAATTAACAAGGAAATAACATGATGAAACCGACTCTGGCTTATATCAATCCCATGATTAATCAGATGGCTAGCTTCGCTGTAAAAAAACAGAAAAGCGATGTGCAGAGCTTGTGGCGTAAGCGTGGTTGGAGAGCGCCTAGTGAATATAGAAATGATTTTGAAACTTCATGCCGCCCCGCCATCCTTTCTGGAATGGTGAAATTGGAGTTGGTGAAGCTGCATCCTGTTGAATAGTCTTGTCTACACGAGCTGCAATAGAGGCAATCGCTCAAATCACTTTTTCATAGTATGGCGATTGGCATCTATTGAATGTCATCTATTTATTGCGGACGAATACGCTACGCTATTCGTCCCTACGCGATAATAAATATACGCACGGTAGATACTATTAGCGTAGAGTAATCGTACGAAAAATAATTTAAATCGAATAGAGAAGCATAGCAATTGATGCGCACTAGGTGGCTAACTATTGATTCCTATGCTACAAAAAAATGTATGGCGACTTGATAGAAAAGAAAACTCACTACCCAAGCCAATACCAATGGCCATACCACCGCTAAGACGCTAAAACCTAAACTTTTAGATTCTGTTCGTATGGTTGCAATGGTGGATAAGCAAGGCGTATAGATGAGTGAAAAAAGCAGGAAGCTATAGGCTTGTATCCATGTGATTTGATGGGTGATTGAATTAATTAGCGCATCACCTTCTTGACCGTAAATGACTGCTAAAGAACCGATCACGATTTCTTTCGCAACAAAGCCAAAGATTAAA
>JACCDH011190780.1_pt1 | contig 10416 bp, 11 predicted proteins | sample 7442481 | NCBI WGS metagenome assembly JACCDH01 (sample SAMN15323433, study PRJNA562643) | freshwater metagenome | isolation source: river surface water | place: USA:Blue River Watershed | collected 2017-08-15
ATCGTCACACAAGACTCGGCTGGCTTGGCGCAAAAAGGCGGTGCCACCTGGAGTCACATCCTGGTGGCCAACAGCCAAGACGAGATCCGCACCACCCGCGTGAGCATGGCCGCCGCTGACCTCATCATCGGTTGCGACCCCATCGTGAGCGCTTCCAAAGAAACCACTTTGCGCATGCGTACAGGCCGCACCCATGTGGCCCTAAACGGCAATAGCACGCCCACCGCTGCGTTTGTGAAAAACGGCAACTGGCAAAACCCGGCCGAGCAATGCGTGGCCGAAATCACGGCGCAAGTGGGTGTGGAAGGCGTAGGCGCTTTTGATGCCGATGCCCTGGCCAAACAACTCATGGGTGACACGATTTATGTGAACCCCATGATCCTAGGTTACGCCTGGCAAAAGGGTTGGGTGCCTTTGCGCCGCGAATCTTTGGTTCGCGCCATCGAACTCAACGACGTGCAAGTCAAAAACAACCTAGCTGCTTTTGAATGGGGTCGCCACGCCGCGCACCAACCCGATGCGCTGATGAAATCCATCCAGCCTGCGCAAGTGATCCAGTTCAAAAAACGCGAGTCTCTGGAAGACCTGATCGCCGACCGCATGGCGCGCCTGACCGATTACCAGGACAAGGGTTACGCATTGCTCTACCAAGGCATCGTGGCCCAAGTACAGGCCGCAGAGGCACCTTTGGGCAAAACACTTTTAAGCGATACCGTGGCCAAGCAACTGTATCGACTGATGGCCTACAAGGACGAATACGAAGTGGCCCGGTTGCATACACAAACCGGATTTTTGGAACGTATCCAGAACAGCTTTGAAGGTGACTTCAAAGTCCACTACCACCTGGCCCCACCGCTTTGGTCCCAGCGCAATGAGCGAGGTGAATTGGTCAAGAAAAAGTTCGGCCCCATCATGCTGACAGGCTTCAAAGTTCTGTCCAGACTCAAAGGCTTACGTGGAACCAAGCTCGATGTGTTTGGAAAAACCGAAGAACGACAAACCGAACGCGCACTCATCAGAGAGTACATGCAGCACATCGACCGGGTTCTGACATCTTTGAATTCAGAAACCCACGCCCATGCCGTGGCTGTGGCGCGTGTTCCAGAAAACATCAAAGGCTATGGTCACGTCAAGGAGCGCAACATCCGTGCTGCACGCGCATTGTGGGCAGACTTGAGTGCCAGGTGAAGACGGGACCCCATCGTCATGCGTAGACGATGGGTATTCAATGATCAACGTGCGTCGGGCAGTTCGATCTTGACTTCAAGAACTTCGAGATTGTCCTGACGCTCCAGATTGACTTTGATGTCTTCAGGATTGATCTTGATGTACTTGCTGATCACAGCGACCAACTCACGTTGCAAGTCGGGCAAGTAATCGGGTTCAGCGACATTGCGACCACTGCGCTCGTGTGCCAGGATGATTTGCAGACGTTCTTTGGCAACATTGGCTGTTTTCTTCTTCTCACCCAGCAGGAAGGAAAGAAAGGACATGGTTCACTTGCCTCCAAACAAACGCTTGAAGAAACCAGGTTTTTCAGCTTCGATGAAACGCATGGGCTTGTCTTCACCCAAGAACCTGTCAATCACGTCTTTGTAGGCTTCAGACACATCGCTGCTGGCCATGTGAATGGCAGGTGTGCCTTGGTTAGAGGCCTGCAACACATTCTCGCTTTCAGGAATCACACCCAGCAACTTGATGCGCAAGATGTCCTGGATGTCTTGAAGCGACAGCATTTGTCCCTCTTCAACCCGGTTGGGGTTGTATCGGGTGATCAACAGGTGCTCCTTGATGGGCTCCAGACCTTCAATGGCGCGTTTGGTCTTGCTGCCCAACATGCCCAAAATGCGGTCCGAATCCCGCACCGACGACACCTCAGGGTTGGTCACCACCAAAGCCTCGTCTGCAAAGTGCATGGCCATCAAGGCACCGGTTTCAATGCCAGCGGGTGAATCGCAAACAATGTATTCAAAGCCCATGCCACTCAGATCATTCAAGACCTTTTCCACACCTTCCTGGGTCAACGCGTCTTTGTCGCGTGTCTGAGAAGCCGCCAGCACAAACAAGTTGTCACATTGCTTGTCTTTGATGAGCGCTTGGTTCAAATTGGCTTCGCCCTGGATCACGTTGATCAGGTCATACACCACACGTCGCTCGCATCCCATGATCAGATCCAGATTGCGCAGACCGACGTCAAAGTCAATCACAGCCGTCTTGAAGCCTTTGAGCGCAAGACCCGTGGCAAAACTGGCACTCGTCGTGGTTTTACCCACACCGCCCTTGCCAGAGGTCACAACAACAATTTTTGTCATGGATGAACTTTCTTGAACAAACAAAAAATGAAAATCAAGCTTGCAAAGGTGTGATCAACAATTTGTCACCCTCCGCACCTGATTGCAAACAAACATGTGCTGCCTTGCCCAAAACTTCTTTTGGCAAAGCATTCTCACTGGTGCGGTACACACCCGCGATGGAAATCAGCTCAGGCTCCATCACCTGGGCAAAAATTTGTGCATCGGCATTTCCTCGTGCTCCGGCAATCGCTTTGCCACGCAAAGCACCATAAACGTGGATATGACCATCGGCAATGACTTCAGCACCCGCATTGACCATGCCCATGACGATCAAATCACGCCCTTTGGCATACACCTGCTGCCCTGAACGCAAAGGTTTGTCGATGACCATGGCACCTGAAGGCGTCGGTGCGGGTGTAACCCGTTCAACAGGGGGGACAGAACGCCGAATACGGGCATCTGAGGCATCCACCAACCCTACCCCCTTGGCCAGCGCCAAAAGAGCAGGTGGAGCGCCCTTGATGGCCAAAGGAACAAGGTCATGTTCACGCAAAACAACCATCAAGGCATTCAGGTCGATGGTTTGGTCTTCTGCCAAATTCAAAGCATGGACATCGATCACCACCGGATCTTGGTCAAAAAAGCCGGGGCTTTCATCCATTTGCTGCTTCAAAGCCCGTGAAACTTCCGTGATGTCGGTGGAGTTCAACACCACGGCCACCAACGACAAATCAGCGCTTTTGATCTCGTAACAGGGGTGGGTTGGGTCTTCTGAAACGATCGCCATGTGCTTGTCGAAGATGTAAATGCGCAAATCTTAACAGTGAGCTTGTTTTTTGTTATTTCTCTATGAATTTATATCTTTAAATAGTCGTAGTAGTAAGCATCAGCGTTGGCTGTGGACAAGCAGTATTTATTCAACACCGACAAGGACTTGTCCAACTTTCAAGCATGTGGGCGACCCTGCTATCGAGCGGATACGCAAATATGGATAACTTGCCGAAATCCCATATAACTGTGGATAAGTGCTGGGTTGTACTTGTTTTATCCACAGCGTTGTTCGGCGTCGGTTTTTTACTTGTCAATCAACCATTGAATGACCCCTTTGGCCACAAATCCCAGCATGCCAAAAGCCAAACCCAAAAAAATAACAAAAGTACCGAATTTGCCGGCCTTGGATTCCCATGCCAGTTGCAAAACGATGAACAGCATGTAGAGCATGAATGCCGCCACGCCAATGGTCAAACCAAACCAGGCGAACTGCTCCTCCGTGAAATTCCACATCACACACGCTCCTGAGAAGGCATGCGTTCAGGCACATCACGGGTATCCACCAAATCGCGGTAAGCGTGCCAGGAAGCGTGGCCCAACAGGGGCACAACAATGACCAGACCCACAAACAAACCCAAAACCGACATCATGCTCAGACCCATGATCAAAAATGCCCACAGCGCCATGGGCAGGGGATGGGTCAAAACCACTTTCCAGCTGGTCAACACAGCTTGCAAGGTGTCGACTTTGCGGTCCAACAACAAGGGCATCGAGATGACACTGGAAGCAAACACGGGTGCAGCCATCAAACCACCCAGCAGCAGCCACAAAGCGAACAGATGACTGTCGGGGTGAAGCACGACATGGTGGATGAAATCCATAGGGGTATGGATGGGCGCAGGTGCCAGCAAAGTGATGAGGGCTGAAGAAGTCAACACCCAACCGGTGCCAGCCAGTCCCAGCAGCAAGCCAAATCGCACCAGACACCAGTAACTCACGGGCTCATCGTTGTGCAATGTTTGCCATTGGGTCCATGTCCTGAACAAAAGCCGCAGGTTCACAGCTTCTTTTCTTTCGATGGCGCGGCTCATGGCATACAAACTGGTAGCCAGAACAGGTGCAACCACCAAAAAACCAGAGACAGCACCGGCCAGCAACCAAAATTGGTCGTGCGCCACCCATGTGATGAACCCACCGCACAAAGCCAAAATCAGGCCATGGGCCAGACTCAGCCAACGCGAGTGGCACATGTCTTTCAAACCTGCATAGAGCCACAAAAAGGGCTGTTTGCCTTCAATTGGCAACACCGCAGGCAAAGCCAAACGAGCGGGCTTGACTCGGGAATCCGTCTCTTTGGCTTGCGGTGAGTTATGGGGTTTTTGACCTGAATGTTTCATGCCAGCGAGCTTACCTGCCGAACAATTTCGGAAATTGACTTGCGTCAAATGACAAAAGGCTGCCAAGCAGCCTTTTGAACGCGTTGCAACCGTTTCAGATACGGTCGGTCATGTCTCAGTGGTGGCCATGGCCACCATGGTGTTTCATGGCATGCATGCCAAAGCCCTTCATCATGCGGGCGGTTTCCTGGTCAAACACCTGCTTCTGATCGGTGCTCAAGTTGGCGTAAAAAGCCTTGGTAGATTCGGCGCGCTGCTGCATGCGGGCATCGTGCGCGGCCTTCATGGCCTGCATCTGGTCCAGGCGCTCAGGCGTGGTCATTTTTTCAGAGCTTGCACGTTCGGGCCGCGCCATGCGCGAACCGTGTTGCATGGACTGGATGAAACTGTTCCATGCGGGCTCTTGAGCCGCTTGCAAGTTCAGTTTCGACTTGAGACTGACCAAATGTTGGGTGTGGCGATCGGCTTTGTGCTCGCGCATTTTTTCCATCCGGCCAACACGGGGGTTGTCAGTGGGCGCGTTGGTACTTTGGGCCAAGGCCAGACCGGTCAGACCGGTCAGACCGGCCATCAAGGCCGTGGCAATCAAGGTGGTGCGAATCGATTTCATGGAAACATCCTTTCGTTGATGGGATGTCTGCAGTGTGATCCGCCCATGTATCCGGGGTGTGCCCGAATGCTGCTGATTTGTAAAGATCAGGTATTTTTGTTCTTGCAGGTGTTGATGCCCAGCAAGCTGTAGGGCGGGCACCAGCCTGTCAAGCCCGTGGCCAAGGGCACCAGGCCCAGCCAGCCCCAAACGCCCACCGTGCCGGTAGCGGCCAGTGCGATCAAGACGAGACCGCCCACGATGCGGATGATGCGCTCGGTATTGCCAATATTTTTGGTCATTTGAAACTCCGGGGTGGTTAAAAAATCAAACAGTGACGCGGTAACCTTCGTCGGCAATGGCTTGTGCCAAAGCTGCGCGGGTTTTTTCTGAATCCACTTGCACAGTGTTGTGTGCGCGATCGATCACAACTTTGGCCTGTGCATCTAAAGCCAGCACAGCTTTGGTGACTGCTTTTTCGCAATGCCCACACGTCATGCCCTCAACGGTGAAAATTTGGTACATGATGCATCCTCTCCAATGAACTGCACACGACCCGCTTGGGCCTGGTCTGAGCATAGACCATCAAGGACGTCATGTCATGACACAGATCAAGATTGAGCCGCCCATCACCTACGACATCGGCATCGGCGGGATGACCTGCGCATCGTGCGTGGCGCGGGTCGAAAAAGCCCTGATAAAAATACCGGGAGTGCTCAGTGCCACGGTCAATCTGGCCACCGAATCGGCACGCATCGAAGTGGCAACGGCTGAAGTGACCGATGCACGTTTGCGCCGCGCTGTGCGCGACGCGGGCTATGAGCCGCGAACGCGCGAAGTACAAGTCGATGCAGGCTTTGAATCCCCTTGGGCGGGGTTCATGCCTGTGGGTGTGGGCCTGCTGCTGACCACGCCCTTGGTCCTGCCCATGTTGGGGGAGCTTTGGGGGCAACATTGGATGCTTCCGGCTTGGCTGCAGTTTGCGCTGGCCACGCCTGTGCAGTTTGTATTGGGCGCACGTTTTTACAAGGCCGGTTGGCATGCCTTGAAGGCCTTGACGGGCAACATGGATTTGCTGGTGTCCTTGGGCACTACCGCAGGCTGGGCCTTGTCTGTTTGGCTGTGGCTCACTGCGCACCAAGGGCATGCGCCGCACCTGTACTTTGAAGGTTCGGCGGTGGTCATCACCTTGGTGCTGCTGGGCAAATGGCTGGAAACACGCGCCAAGCGCCAGACCACCGAGGCCATTCGTGCTTTGCACGCCTTGCGTCCAGACAAGGCGCATTGGTTGGGCGAGGACGGAGAAGTGGATGTGCCTGTGGACGAAATTCTGGTGGGCGACCGGATTGTGGTGCGGCCCGGGGAGCGCTTTCCATTGGATGGTGAATTGGTCGAGGGCCAAACCCAGGTGGACGAGTCCATGCTGACCGGAGAGCCCTTGCCCGTGGCCAAGGCACCGGGCGCGGCCTTGACGGGCGGGTCGATCAATGGCGAAGGGCGGGTGCTCATGCGTGTGACGGCGGTGGGCCATGAAACCGTGCTCTCGCACATCATCCGCTTGGTCGAAGACGCACAAGCGGCCAAAGCGCCCATACAGCGGCTGGTGGACAAAGTGGCCGAAGTGTTTGTGCCCGTGGTGCTGCTGTTGGCGCTGCTCACCCTGGGTGCCTGGATGGTGACGGGGGCCGACTTTGAAACAGCACTCATCCACGCGGTGGCGGTGCTGGTCATTGCCTGCCCTTGCGCATTGGGCTTGGCCACACCCGTGGCCATCATGGCGGGCACAGGCGTGGCGGCCAAGCATGGCATTTTGATCAAAGACGTTCAGGCCTTGGAATTGGCGCACCGCGTGCAAACCGTGGCCTTTGACAAAACCGGCACGCTCACGGTGGGACAGCCTCGCTTGCTGGCCCATGTGTCCGTGTCCGGGCACGATGCGCAAACGGCCTTGGCCTTGGCCGCCCGCGTGCAAAGCGGCAGTGAACACCCCCTGGCGCGTGCGGTGGTCAGCGCGGCTGAAAAGCTGGGTTTGGCAGGCCCCGCCGCGCAGGACCTGACGGCCGTGCCTGGCAAGGGTGTTGTGGCCACCGTAGATGGTCGGCAGCTGTTGCTGGGCAGTTTGCGCTGGCTACAAGAAGAAGGTTTGGACATCGGCGTTTGGCAGCCAGACATCGACGCCTTGCGGGCGCAAGGCGCCAGCCTGTCGGCCATGGCCGAGCGCACCAATGCGGGTTTGCAGGCCCTGCTGCTCATGTGTTTTGGCGACGAACCCAAGGTGGGCGCCGCACAAGCGCTGGCCGCGCTGCGCGATCGCGGCCTGAAGCTGGTCATGATTTCGGGCGACAACCAGGCTGCGGCAGAGGTCATGGCGCGCCGTCTGGGCTTGCGCCCCGATGCGGGCGAAGTGCTGGCCGATGTGCTGCCCGGCGACAAATCGGCGCAGGTGCAAAAACTGCGCGTGGGTGGCCAAGTCGTGGCCATGGTGGGCGACGGGGTGAACGACGCACCCGCCTTGGCCGCCGCCGATGTGGGCATGGCCATGGGCAACGGCACCGATGTGGCCATGCACGCGGCAGGCATCACCCTCATGCGCGGCGAAGTCGCTTTGGTGGGCGCGGCGCTCGACATATCGGCCCGCACCGTCGCCAAGATCCGGCAGAACCTGTTTTGGGCCTTCGCCTACAACGTGGCGGGCATCCCTTTGGCGGCGCTGGGTTACCTCAACCCCATGATGGCGGGCGCCGCCATGGCGCTCAGCTCGGTCAGCGTCATGGCCAACGCCTTGCTGCTCAAACGCTGGAAGCCGTAAGGGCCTGAAAACAGCATTCTTGACTTGTGTCATGGTGTGCCCGGACACAAAGGGGCACAGTGAAAACATTCACTTTTGGAAGAGCTTCATGCCACCTCTTAGCGCCCTTCAAATCATTCGAGACGAACATGCCAGCTTAGCCGCCATGCTGCAATCCATGCGGCTGATGGTGCAAAAAGGACCGTCCGATGACCGCCGCCAGTTTTTTGATGTGCTGCGCGCCATGCTGTTTTACATCGATGAATTTCCTGAACGCTTGCACCATCCCAAAGAATCAAACCTGCTCTTTCCAAAAGTGGTGAAACTGGCACCTCAGGTCATGGGGGCCATCGACAAGCTCGAACGCGATCACATGAGCAGCGAAAAAGCAGCCCGAGAGTTGCAGCACTTGCTGTTGTCTTGGGAGCTCTTGGGTCCGGGTAAACGTGCCGCGTTTGAGGAGGCCATCAACAAGTACATCGACGCTTATCTGGCGCACATGAGCCTGGAAGAAACCGCCATCCTGCCCGAAGCCGAACGCTGTTTTTCAGCACAAGACTGGTTGGCGCTCGATGCGACGTTTGCCGAAAACGCCGACCCGCTCACGGGCCATTACCCACCTGTTCAGGCGTTTGAAAAGCTCTTCAGCATGATCGTCACACGGGCCCCTTCGCCCATTGGTTTGGGCTGAAAAGCGCGCGCGCGCCTCACGCTTGTGACAAGCTTGGGTAATCGGTGTACCCCGCATCACCACCGCCGTAAAAAGTGGCGCGGTCGGGTGTGTTGAAGGGGCCGCCTTGGCGCAGGCGTGCACCAAGGTCGGGGTTGGCAATGAAGGGGCGGCCAAAGGCAATCAGGTCCGCACCGTCGGCCAGAGACTGCCCGGCCAAGGTTAAGTCGTAGCCGTTGTTCAGCATCCATGCGCCGCCCCCGCCCGCTTGGGTGTAGGCGCGCCGCAAGGCCGCGTAATCAAAGGGCTTGTCGCCTTGCTGGTGATCACGCGCTGCGCCCGTGGAGCCTTCGATGACATGCACGAAAGCCAAATCCATCGGGGCCAACAAGCGCGCCACATGCTCAAACAAAGGCTGCGGCTGTTCGTCGCTCACCCCGTTGGCAGGCGTCACGGGCGAGATGCGGATGCCCGTGCGCGGGCCACCAATCTTGGCCACGATGGCGTGCATGACTTCTTGCAAAAAGCGAGCGCGGTTGTCAATCGAGCCGCCATACGCGTCGGTGCGTTGGTTGCTGCTGCTGCGCAAAAACTGGTCGATCAGGTAGCCATTGGCCGCGTGTACTTCTACGCCGTCAAACCCGGCGGCGATGGCGTTGGCCGCTGCGTGGCGGTAGTCTTGCACGATGCCCGGCAGCTCGGTGGCATCGAGCGCACGCGGCTCGGACACGGGCACGAACTTCGCTTGACCGTCCACCAGCAACACGGTTTTGGTTTGGGCCGTGAGGGCCGATGGCGCCACAGGCGCAGCGCCACCGGGCTGCAAGCTGGTGTGCGAGACGCGGCCCACATGCCACAGCTGCATCACGATCTTGCCGCCTTCGGCATGCACCGCATCGGTCACTTGCTTCCACGCGGCCACTTGGCTTTCGCTCCAGATGCCAGGCACATCGGCGTAGCCCTGGCCCTGGTGGCTGATGGCCGTGGCTTCGGTGACGATCAGGCCCGCCCCCGTGGCCGGGTTGGCGCGTTGGCGGTAATACGTGGCCATGCGTGCATTGGCCAATGCGCCTGGGGCGCGGTTGCGGGTGAGCGGCGCCATCACGATGCGCGAGGCCAACGCGATGCTGCCGACTTGGCAGGGTTCAAACAAAGAGTGCATGGGGTGCTTCAATTCGCGTAATCTGGACTTTCACGCTGCAGCTTGCGCAGCAGCGAGGGCCACACAAACGCACCGCCCAGGCCGCCCGTTTGCACCCGCATGGCGTGGGCCACGCCGTTCAGGATTTGTGGTTCCACCGCCGTCAGGTCTTGGGGGCCGGATTGGCCAGCCAGCGCATCGATCTGAATGCGACAGGTGTTCTCAAAGGTGTACATCGACAAAAACGCGTCGGCAATGGTTTTGCCCACTGTGAGCAAGCCGTGGTTGCGCAGCATCAGGAAATTGGCCGTGCCCAAATCGGCCTGCAGGCGGCGCTTTTCGTCGTCGTGGATGGCCACGCCTTCGTAGCCGTGGTAGGCCAGCGAGGCCAGCACAAACGTGCTTTGCTGGCTGATGGGCAGCACGCCGTGCGCCTGCGCGCTCACGGCCACGCCTGCCCGCGTGTGGGTGTGCAGAACGCAACCCGCGTCGGGCCGCGCCTCGTGTACCGCACTGTGGATCACAAAGCCAGCCGGGTTGACCGGAAAGGGGCTGTCGTGCAGCTTGTTGCACTGCATGTCCACCTTGACCAGGCTGGACGCGGTGATCTCGTCAAACATCAGGCCGTAGGGGTTGATCAAAAACTGATGGTCATCGCCCGCCACCGACGCAGGCAGTTTGGCGCTGATGTGGGTGAACACCAGATCGCTCCAGCCGTACAACGCCACCAACCGGTAACAAGCGGCTAAGTCCAGGCGCAGCTGCC
>JACCDH010106766.1_pt1 | contig 10414 bp, 9 predicted proteins | sample 7442481 | NCBI WGS metagenome assembly JACCDH01 (sample SAMN15323433, study PRJNA562643) | freshwater metagenome | isolation source: river surface water | place: USA:Blue River Watershed | collected 2017-08-15
AGAATTGCAAAGGTAGGTGTAAACGGTTTTAAAATTCAAATTTAATTTTTTATCCCAAACTTAGCCTTATCTTTGTTCGCGTATTGAGGTTGCTTTTTTGATTTTCAAAATAGCATTAAAAGGGAATCAGGTGAAATACCTGAGCTGTACCCGCAACTGTATGCTACCAAGCTTGTTGTTATCTACAAAACCATTGTTCGCGTGGCGAATGAGAAGGTAAACAACAAGACGCAAGCCAGGAGACCTGCCTATTACATCGAGTATCAAACTTTCGGGAAAAAAGGTTTGGGTATGGGTAATTCTATACTTTTCTCCCTATTTATTAGTAAAGTAACAGTTCTGCTGTTGCAAAATGTTGAATTAAATGAACAATAAAAAGGTTCGTATTAGCGCATTGTTTGTGCTAGTATCTGCTTGTGTTTTTGCGCAAGAAAAAGAAACAGTAGCTTCTCAACAGGAGCTAAAAGAAGTTGTAATATCTGATTCTAAATTTGCTTTGGCAAAAGAAAAATCAGGAAAAGTAATTACAAAAATCACCACTGAAGATTTAAGGAACAAGCCCGGTCAAAGTATTGCGGCTATTTTGAATACCGTGGCAGGCGTTGAAATCAATGGCAGTCAAAGTGCTGCAGGTAAAAATTTAGGTTATTATATTCGAGGTGGTAAAAACAGTCAAGTTCTCATCTTGATTGACGGAATTCCGGTTAACGATGCTTCCGGAATTAGTATGGAATACGATTTACGATTACTTCCAGCAGACCAAGTGGAAAGTATAGAAATTATGAAAGGCGCCGCGAGTACTTTGTACGGATCAGGCGCTGCAACAGGAGTAATCAATATCAAACTTAAAAAATCTGGTAAGGCAACAATAGCAGGAAGCGGCTATTTTAATGTGGGTACCAATACCACTGCTACTCATCAAAATCTAAAAGCATCCGATTTTAATCAAGGGTTTTCTGTAAATGGAAGAACCACTAAACTAAGTTATTTTGCTGCTTTGAACAGTACAGAAACTAAAGGAGTTTCTCAAATTGCGGTACCAAATCTAAATGTCAACTACGAAGAAGATCCTTTTTCACGATTGAATTATATGGCCAAAGTGGGTTATTCAGTGTCGGATAAAATGACTTTTGATTTTTTCGGGAATTACGATCAAATTAAAAATGATTATGATGGAGGATTTGATAATACTGGAACTAGTGATACTAATTTAAATAAAACAAGTTCGAAACAATTTCGTTTTGGCTTTTCTCCTAAATTCAAATACGATAAAGGGGAATTCGTTTTAAATTCAAGTTTTAATAAACTCGTTCGTTCTTATGATGAGTTGGATACGTATTCGAATTCGGTTGGTTTTGCACAATACCAATCGAGAAGCGTGAATATAGATGGATTTAATAAATACCAACTTGTTGATTCATTTTATTTGGTTTCGGGTTTACAATACCAGTTTCATGATGCCAATAGTATAACTCCCTATGGGAATATTGCCAAAGAAAGTACCAAATTTAATATGATTGATCCGTATCTAACTGGAGTGTATACTTCTAAGGTGGGATTTAATTTGAATGCAGGTGTAAGATGGAATAGTCATAGTGCGTATGGGAATCAATTAGTCTATAATATCAATCCGTCGTTTGATTTCCAAACGCTTCCATTCAAAATCGTAAGCTCATACAGTACGGCTTTTGTTACTCCAAGTTTGTATCAATTGTATTCACCTTATGGTAATTCTGGCTTGACTCCAGAAAAAAATAGTACTGCTGAGGTAGGTTTTGAAACGCAATTAGCAAATAAAAAAATACGATGGAATGTGATTGGCTTCTACCGAGAACAAACCAATTTCATTGGCTTTTATTTCAATCCAACCACCTATGCTTCTACTTATATTAATATTGATGGCTTAAATAGAGCCAAAGGAATAGAAACAGAAATTCATTTTGCCCTGAATGACAAAGTAAAATGGAATTCCAATTATACGTTTACTCAAGTTGATGAAGCCTTGGACCGATTGATCCCAAAACATAAATTCAATTCTTCTTTGGATTATAAAGTCGCTGATCGCTTTTTTTGGAATATCAATTACCAATACATTGACGCTAGAAAAGATGCTTTTTTTGACGGAAATACGTATGCTACTACTCAAGTAAAATTAGGATCGTATCAACTCCTCAATTCCATGGCTCGATACGATATTAGAAAAAACAAGTTGTCTGTTTTTGCTTCGGTACAAAATATATTTAATGTTGATTTTGTGGAGAATGTAGGCTATAGTGCTTTGGGACGCAATTTCAAATTGGGTGTAAATTATAATTGGTAAAACCAATCTACTTCTAAAAAAAAAAGGCTTTCTATTATAGAAAGCCTTTTTTATGAATAATTATTTAGTTGAATGCTTTTTGAAGTCCTACGGGAGCCTTTTCTAAATACATTTGATTGCCAAATGGATTCATGGATTTCGAATCTTTAAAAAACTCGAATTGTTTTCCGGTGCTTTGTGTTGTCATTTTCCCAGTTCCAGTAATCTTGGCGATAGCTAATTTTAATAAAGGTTCATTTTCATTTCCAAGAACTCCGAATGTACTAATGGTTTCTTTTAATTCATATGTAGGGGTTAATCCATTAAAATAATCTCCAAAATCATCCGAGTTGACAATTTTCAAAACAATAGGTTGCATTGCATATTTGTGTTTTGGATTTTTATTGTTGGGCCCCAAATCAGGAGAGTCATATAAAGTAACCGACCCCACATTTTTACCAGTAGTAACATCCCCGATCTGAACCACATTTATATGAGGTTTTAAGCCATTGATAATAAGTTCACTGGCCGATGCGCTGCTTTTTGTTGTCAAAATATATACTTTGGACATGTTTACACTGTTAATAGGAGTAGACCCAATCTTATCAGTAAAGAAGTTGCGCAAACCGTTTGGATCTTCTTTTTCGAAATAGGCATTAATTTTTGAGTTCCATTGTTGTTTTGCAAAAACTTTTCCTGTATGCTGCCCTGTAATCATACTTGCTAAATAAGTAGCAGTTCTTACAGAACCGCCACTGTTATATCGTAAATCCAAAACTAAATCGGTAATTCCCTGTGTCTTAAAATCCCCAAAAGCAGTATTTAATTGTAAATCAAAATCAGCATAGAAACCATTGTACATTAAATACCCAATTTTTTTTGTACCAATTGTAATTACTTTTTTGACTAAAATCGGATTTTCGGTTAGCGTAGTTTTTGTTAAAGCAACTGTTTTACCATTTGAACTTATAGTTGTGCCAACATAATCCGCCATATTTAAAGTATAATTGTCATTGGTTCCAAATAATAAACTTTCGTAATTACTTACTGTTAATTGCGTACCATTGACAGCGGTAAAAATGTCTCCACGACGAATATCTTTATTCGCGGCATCCGAACCTGGAATAATGTAACGTACATAACCAAATACTTCTGTTGTACTGTTGGGTTTATAACTTAAGCCAAAATCAACACCGTTATTTTTTGAAGTTCCTTGAAGCGATTGTTCTAGGGTAACATAATCATCTACCATCCAACTGAATCGGTCAATAGTTGGGCCCACTCTTAATGCATCAAATAACTCTTCAGGAACTTTGTAATTAATTAAAAAGGCATCTTTTGCTGTTTGATTTGCAAAACGATTGTCGGCTAGGTTAGGCACATCAGTTTGCCATAAATAGTATTGATTCAATCCTTTCCAAATAAAATTCTGCACTTCTAGATTTTCAGAATTAGGTTGGATGATATCGTCTTGGTCTTTTTGACAAGCTTGTAAAGTTGAAAGAAGTAGTATTGCAATCGTAAGAACAGAAATATATTTTTTCATAATTCGAGATTAGATTTTATTAAAGAAGTAAAAATACAAACTTTATATTATAATTTTATAAAATAGTAGCGTTCTCTTAGAATGCCATTAATTATTATTTAATACATTTAACACTACAAATACTATTTTAAAATACTATGAGAAATAAATTAATTGCATTATTATTTATACTGGTTTCCAATTCATTTTTTGGGCAATCTGTTTTTGATCAATTCGAAGGTATATCCGGTGTTGATGCGGTCATTATCAACAAGAAAATGTTTGATTTGATGAGCAAAGTTAAGTTAGATACTTCGGATAAAGAAACTCTACAATACATGAGTTTAATTAAGAAAATTGATTATCTTAAAGTATACCGTACTCAAAACGAACGCATCTCTTTACAAATGCGTTTGACTGCTGAAAAATATGCTAAAACCGCAGGTTTAGAAGAGTTGCTATCCACAATAGAAGGAGGAAAAAGAGTGAGAATTCTTGGTAAACAAGGCGTGAGCGAAACCCAATTAAAAGAGTTGTTGCTGTTTGTTGAGGGAAATAAAACAGATGACACTGTTTTGATGTCGATTACGGGTGATTTTGATTTGAAAGAAGTACCAGCTCTAACAGATAAAATGAAAATTCCAGGAAGTGCTGAGTTGAGAAAAGTGGGTAAGAATTAATTATTTTGTATTGAGATTTTCCGAAATAAAAAAACACCAATATTGGTGTTTTTTTTATTTCAACTAAGGGGATTGACTACGTTTTTTCCTCAAAGCTATGCGTTGAAAAAAGAAATCCTAAAAGAATAATTTCAAGCAAGCTTGATTATTTTTTAGGATTTTTTACTTGTGACCATGGAGGGGTCTAAACTCATGTATTTTGATAGACTTTAATAAATCAAAATACCTTGATAATAAGATGTTTAACTTTTATTTAGTTTGTTTTAGTTTATAGTAATTCGTATTAATTCACTTTTCGTTGACTAAATGTTGGCTAACTAATTTTTTATATATTTGATTAAAAATAAATAATTAATTAAATGGCAACCATAAAGTATCTTCTACAGAGCAAAAGTAAAAGTGCTAATATATACATACGATATTCAATAGATAGGAAAACTGTTTTTAAACGAAAAACAGGTTTTGTAATAAATCCGACCGATTGGAGTGAGGACAAAGGGTTTCCAAAAACTGGGAGTGAAGATTTGAAAGCCTTAAAATCAAAGTTAGAAAAACTATCTACATATATAAAAGATGCTCATAACGAATCAGTGAGTACAGGGCAAGAATTTACATCAGCATGGTTAGTATCACAAATAGATTCTTTTAATAATAAAACTCCAATAATTGAATTAAATGTTTTTACAACTTATATTCAAAAATATATTGATGAATCACCATACAAACAAAATCAAAAAAATGAACTTGGTCTGAGTAATGGACGTGTTCAGAATTTGAAATTATTTAAAAAAACAATTCTGAAATATGAATTTGAAGTATTAAACAGTAAAAAAATATTGATAAAAGAAATTAATCTAGCCTTTCTTGAAAAATTTAAAATGTGGATGTTTGGTAAAGGTTATTCTATTGAATATGTAGGTAAAAACATTGCTAATTTTCGTACGATATGTCGAGATGCTCAAAAAAATGAAATAGAAATTTCTAAACAAGTAAAAGATTTCAAAGGAATATCTCAAAAACGAGATCCAGAAGATATTATATTTTTAAATCGCCAAGAGCAGCAATCCATAGGGAATGTTTTACTTACTAGAGAAGCATTGTTAAATGCTAGAAAATGGTTGTTGCTAGGTTGTCTGTTAGGTCAACGTGGAGGAGATTTGTTGAGTATTACACCGAATGATATTAAGCAATTTAATAATAACAAAATAATCGAATTAAAGCAACAGAAAACGGGTAAGTTAGTTGCAATACCTTTACTACCTGAAGCACTTAAAATTATACAAAGCGGATTTCCATACAAAATATCATTGACTCGATTTAATGAATATATTAAAGATGTTTGTAAAGCAGCTGATATAAATACTCCCACAAAGTGGCGTAAAAAGGAACATCAAGGCCAACCTAGTGTTATAAAAACATCGCCCAAATATGAGGCTATTAGTAGTCATGTCTGTAGGCGTTCTTTCGCAACTAATTATTACGGACTTATACCAACCCCTATTTTGATGAATATTACTGGTCATGGAACTGAACGAGTATTCTTATCTTATATTGGTAAAACCACTTATGATAATGCGTATCAAATGTTAGAATATTTCAATAAATTAGAGGATAAATAATGATTTCTATATCTTACATTACAATAGTTTAATTATATACAAAGAATAAAAATGGAACCGTTATTTAGAACCGCAGAGGAATATTATAGGGATACTGTCCTTAGTCAATTTGAAATTAGTGAATTTGAATTTAAATTTTTAAATGATTTAGATAATATAGATACATTAGATATTGAAGAAGTTGAAACTAAAATAATTAAATTTGATTTCAGTGGATACGAGAAAAGCTATTATTTCTATTTAAACAACTATTTAAATAGTTTTGCTGACCATTATGAGCTACAATATATTGAGGATGAAAAAACCGATTTTAAAAAATTACATGATTTACTTGTAAACACACATAATCTTCAATTTAAATCAAATGATTTATTCTTAAATATAACCAAAGAAACTATATCTCCTTCGATAAGATATTTTTTTACTTCTGGTTACAAATACAATTCCCTTTTACATCCAAATCATTATAGAAAAACGTTAGCCTCAATAAATAAAATTATTGCTTTTTTAGAATTTAAAAAATCAGAAATAAATGATAACAAACCGAATAATATTGACTTGTTTGAATTAGTTGATTTAAATGAATCAACTATAACTGAAAAAATTATTGTTCTTTCGAGACTAGGAGTGTTGGATTTTTTGAGAGGACAAGAACCTTTTAATCTATCGATTAATAGTTTAGCTAATGCCATTAGCGCATTTACAGGTGGTAATTCTAGAACTATTCAATCAATGATTAATCCAATGTTTAGTAAAAATGTAGACACCAAAAATAATCCTTTTAACACCAATAAAACAGTTGATAAAGTTGATCAAAAGTTAATTGATTTAGGTTTTAAACTTAAAAAAGACGAATTAGGGAAAACCTAAAAATACCCTAAAATCTATTTGCGCCTTAATTATAAATTATTAGCGCATGGAAACAACAATGTTTTTATCAGGCATTACTCTTGAGCAACTAGCCACCGCTCTTAAACCGTTATTAGATCATTCTACTATTTCTATAACGGAAACTTCTAACGAATTGTTAAGTCGTGAAGAAGCTTGTGAATTACTAAAAATCAATAAAACTTCACTTTGGAAGCATACCAAAAACGGTAAGCTAAAAAGTTATGGTATTGGTAACCGTGTACTTTACAAGCGAAGTGAATTATTAGATTCTATTAAACCTTTAAACTTTTAATATGATGGAAAATAATTTAAACACTCGTGGATTAAAAGTTTTAGGTGACGTTATTGATAATGCAATGTCAATACACACATCTATTGTACTGAAAGACAGGCATAATAAGTACAAGATTGACCCCAATAGATTACTTGAAGAACCTAAAATTGCTTGGTGTGAATTAAATAGCCTTACATTAAAAGAGTCAATTCTAGGCACTTTAGGAGATTTTGGGTTAGTTATTGGTAAACCTAAAAGTAGAAAATCATTTTTTATTAATTTGGCTGTAACTTCTGCATTGAGTCAGAGCTTAGTTCAAAATAGGTTAAGAAGCTATTTGCCAGATGATCAGAATGAAGTAGCTTATTTTGATACTGAACAAAGTCAATACCACGTGCAAAAAGCCGTGAATAGGATTTGTAAACAACTAGGTAATCCAAATCCGAAGAACCTTCATACTTATTTTCTAAGAAGTTTGTCACCTCTGGATAGGTTGAAAATTATTGAAGATATTATTTACAGTAATGACAAACTGGGTTTTGTTGTTATTGATGGAATTAAAGATTTAGTTAATTCTATAAATGATGAAAGGGAAGCCACAATGATTTCAAGCAAGTTATTGAAATGGACGGAAGAAAGAAATATTTTCATTCTGACAGTACTACATCAGAACAAGGGGAATGATAATGCACGTGGTCATTTAGGAACAGAATTGATCAATAAAGCACAGATTGTGTTGTCTGTTACTAAATTAGAAGAAGATAGTAATATTTCAATTGTTGAACCACAGCAGTGTAGAGATAAAGAACCAGATCCTATTGCTTTTAGTGTAAATGAAGAAGAAATTCCTGAAATTATCGATGACTTTGTCTTTATTGGAAGGGGAAAAGTAAATAATGGACTTAAAGAAGAGGATAAATTAAAACTATTACTTCAATCATATAATTCAACAGATTCTTTAACATATAAATTGCTTGAAACCAGGTTTAAAGAGGTTCATCTTGAACTTTTCAATAAACCTATAGGAGATAATGCTTCTAGGGATTTGATAAAAGAATTTAAGGACTTAGGTTGGATAAGTCAAGAAAAAATTCGAGAACCGTATAAATTATCATACGGAACAAAAAGTTTAGTCAATTAGCAAGTTGTTTAATCACTTTATCACTTTACAAGCGTATATATACGCTTGATGTAAAGTGATAAAGTGATTATAATACTAATTGTTTAGTTACATGTATGAAAAAAATAGATGAAAAAATATAAATATAGTTTAGAAAATAGCAGTAAAAAGTTTGTTTGTCCTTCTTGTGGTAAAAAGACTTATGTCAGATACATTGATAATGAAACCAATAATTATTTACCTCTTGAAACAGGACGTTGTGATCGTGAAAATAAGTGCGGATACCACCAAAGTCCCTTAAATGAATTAATAGATAAGTTTGAACAAACTATTACCACACCACCTGAAACAAGTTACCACTATGAAAGTTTAATGATTAATACTTTGAAACATTTTAATTCAAATAATTTTGTTCTTTTTCTCAAAGGTATTGCTTCAGAATCTGAAGTCAACAGAGTAGTTTCAGAATACAATATTGGTACTTCAAAACGATGGCCTGGTGCTACCGTGTTTTGGCAAGTAGATAATTTTAAGAATATTCGGCATGGGAAAATAATGTTGTTTGATACATCAACGGGTAAGAGAGTTAAGAATCCCGAAGGGAAGTCATTGATAAGCAGTGTGAGAAGTGAGTTGAAGTTAAAAGATTTTAATTTGAAGCAGTGTTTGTTTGGATTGCATCTAATTGACCCTTCCTTGAAAGGAATTAATAAATCTATTGCTTTGGTTGAGGGTGAAAAAACAGCTATTATAATGAGTCTTTTTAAACCAGAGTACACATGGCTTGCTACAGGTAGTAAAAGTGGTTTAAAATACGAATTTTTACTACCTATCAAAGAATTTCACACTGTTGCATTCCCAGATAAAAGTGAATTTAATGATTGGAAAAAAAAGCTGATGAATTAAATGGATTTGGTTTTAAGATAGAAGTTAATAACTGGTTAGAGACAAGTGAATATCAAGATGGGTTCGATTTGGCGGATGTATACTTGGCTAACTTTTATACTACTAGTGATGGTTAATTTCAATTATACCCTGTACTTTTAATAGTTCCGCACCAATCTTCCAACAAATTTGGTTATAGTTGAAATATCATTGATTAGTCCTATTGAGTTAAATAGGCTTGTCAAAAATTACTACACTGTTTTATATTACTAAAAAAAGGCGTTCAAAATTATTGAACGCCTTTTTAATACTGAAGTTAAGGGATTACTTTCTTAGTCTTGAATTCATTTTGGATTGGTAATCTTCCATTTTTTTATTGAAGATTTCCATTTGCTCTTCAAATGCTTTCATTTGAGGTTCCATTTGTTTGTTGAATTTCTCCATTTGCTCGTCAAATGCTTTTATTTGAGGTTCCATAGCCTCCATTTTTTTATTAAAATCTTCCATTTTTCTTTCGAATTCCTTCCATTCTTTTTCGTTACCACTTCTAGGATTTCCTTTAGGAGCTCTGGGGGCTTTTGGAAAAAATATTGATTTTGCTTCGAGAATATTATACAATTTGCAAACCTAAAATATGGCTTTTTGAAGGTCAAAATGTAGGAGAACAATATTCTGAACAAAGTTTACAAAGTGTTTTAAAACAAGCCCTTCAAAAAGTTGGAAACACAAAACCAGTAACACTGCATTGGTTGCGGCATAGTTACGCTACACATTTACTCGAAAGCGGTACCGATTTGCGTTATATTCAAGAATTATTAGGACATAGTAGTAGTAAAACAACTGAAATTTACACCCACGTTAGTACGAAAAGCATTCAACAAATAAAAAGTCCGTTTGACGATTTATAAAGAAAAAATTATACATTTGAATCACAATAAAGTATGACGTTTGTCATACCAATCTACTAATAAATGGGTGGCTTTGTATGATTTTGTCATACATATATACAAGTTATCGGCTATTCTAACAGCGACCGTACAAACTTCAACAGAAGTACAACAAATAGAAAATAATTTGTAACTTTGACCGTTTTTAAAAGAGAATGACAAAAAAGTTTCACA
>JACCDH010612111.1_pt1 | contig 10414 bp, 12 predicted proteins | sample 7442481 | NCBI WGS metagenome assembly JACCDH01 (sample SAMN15323433, study PRJNA562643) | freshwater metagenome | isolation source: river surface water | place: USA:Blue River Watershed | collected 2017-08-15
GGCCTGACCTTTGTGTCGCATTTCTACGGGGCGCGGCGATCTGTGGGCTATGTCCCCTTCAGCTCGGAAACGCTGGTGACCGGCAAGCTGTTCGAAGACATCCGCGATGCGGTGCATGAACTGGCCGACCCGGATCGTTACGACGCGGTTGTCGTGACCAACCTCTGCGTGCCCACCGCCTCCGGCGTGCCGCTGAAACTGCTGCCGTCCGAGATCACCGGCGTCCGCATCGTCGGCATCGACGTTCCGGGCTTTGGTGTGCCGACCCATGCCGAGGCGAAAGATGTCCTCGCCGGGGCCATGCTGAAATTCGCGCGGGCCGAGATTGAGGCTGGCCCCGTTGCCACCCCGGCGCAGGGCAGGGCAGACCGCCCGACTGTGGCCTTGCTTGGTGAGATGTTCCCTGCCGATCCGATGATGATCGGCGCAATGCTTGCCCCGATGGGTCTGGCCGCGGGGCCGGTCGTGCCCTGCCGTGAATGGCGTGAACTTTATGCCGCGCTTGATTGCGGCGTGGCGGCGGCGATCCACCCCTTCTACACCGCCAGCATCCGCGAATTCCAAGCGGCGGGACGCAAGGTTGTCGGCTCTGCCCCTGTCGGCCATGACGGCACGATGGATTGGTTGGCGGCGATTGGCGCGGCTTACAACGTTGATGCTTCCAAGATTGCCGCCGCGCAGAACGCGTTTGGCGGCGCGATCAAGGCCGCTTTGGCTGCCAACCCCATCAAAGGCCGCATCACGCTGTCGGGCTATGAGGGGTCAGAACTCCTCGTCGCCCGCCTGCTGATCGAAAGCGGCGCGGATGTGCCCTATGTCGGCACTGCCTGCGGCAAGACGGAGTGGAGCGCGGCGGACCGCGATTGGCTGGAAGCGCGCGGCGTGACCGTCAAGTACCGCGCCAGCCTTGAGGATGACTTGGCCGCGATGGAGGCCTTCCGTCCCGACCTCGCCATCGGCACGACGCCGGTGGTGCAAAAGGCCAAACAGGCGGGTGTGCCGTCGCTCTACTTCACCAACCTGATCTCTGCCCGCCCCCTGATGGGTCCGGCGGGGGCAGGGAGCCTGGCACAGGTGGTCAATGCCGCCATGGGCAACAAGGGCCGCATGGATGACATGAAAGCCTTCTTCGAAGGCGTGGGCGAAGGTGACACCGCAGGCATCTGGGAGGGCGCGCCGAACCTGCGCCCCGACTACCGCGCCGCGCATCAGAAGAAACTCGACAAGTTGGCGAAAGCCGCGAAGGCGGAGGAAATGATATGATCCGCCGTCTGACCGCAGGGACACAATTTCCTTCGAAGGAATTTGCAAATCTTTTCGAAAAGATTTGCGCCACCCGCCGTGCGGGAGGTGCGCCATGCTGATCCAGGATCATGATCGCGCCGGCGGCTATTGGGGGGCGATCTATGCCTTCTGCGCCGTCAAGGGCTTGCAAGTGGTGATCGACGGTCCGGTTGGCTGCGAGAACCTGCCGGTCACATCGGTTCTGCATTACACCGACGGTCTGCCGCCGCATGAATTGCCCATCGTCGTCACTGGCTTGGGCGAGGAAGAACTCGGCCGCGACGGCACCGAAGGCGCGATGCGCCGGGCGTGGAAAACGCTCGATCCGGCCTTGCCCGCTGTGGTCGTGACCGGCTCCATCGCCGAGATGATCGGCGGCGGCGTGACGCCCATGGGCACCAATATCCAGCGCTTCTTGCCGCGCACCATCGACGAGGATCAGTGGCAATGCGCGGACCGCGCGATGACATGGATCTTCACCGAATTCGGCATGACCAAGGGCCGGATGCCGATTGAGAAGAAGCGCGAGGCACATGACAAGCCGCGCGTGAACATCCTTGGGCCGATGTATGGCACCTTCAACATGGCGTCGGACCTGCATGAGATCCGCCGTCTGGTCGAAGGCATCGGCGCAGAGGTCAACATGGTGATGCCGCTGGGCGCCCATCTGGCCGAGATGCGCAATCTGGTGAACGCCGACGTCAACATCTGCATGTATCGCGAATTCGGGCGCGGTCTGGCCGAGGTGCTGGGCAAGCCCTACTTGCAAGCGCCCTTTGGCCTTGATTCCACGACGAAATTCTTGCGCAAGCTGGGGGAGTTGCTGGGTCTGGACCCCGAACCCTTCATCGCGCAGGAAAAGCATTCGACGCTGAAGCCGGTGTGGGATCTGTGGCGCTCGGTCACGCAGGATTTCTTTGCGACGGCGAATTTCGCCATCGTCGCGAATGAGACCTATGCCCGTGGCGTGCGGCACTTCCTTGAAACCGATCTTGGCCTGCCCTGCGCCTTTGCCGTTGCCCGCAAGGCAGGGGAAAAGACCAACAACGAACAGGTGCGCGCGCTGCTGAAACAGCATCGGCCCTTGGTCGTGATGGGGTCGATCAACGAGAAAATGTATCTGGCGGAGTTGAAGGGCGGCTTTGGCCCGCAACCCAGCTTCATCGCCGCGTCCTTCCCCGGTGCCGCCATCCGCCGCGCCACAGGCACGCCCTTCATGGGCTACGCGGGCGCGGTCTGGATGCTGCAAGAGGTGTGCAACAGCCTGTTCGACGCGCTGTTCCACATCGTGCCCTTGGGCAGCGACATGGACAGCGCCGCGGCCACGCCGACACGCCTGCGTCGCGACATGCCCTGGGATGCCGATGCACAGGCCGAACTGGACCGGATTGTCACCGAACATCCGGTTCTGACAAGGATTTCCGCCGCGCGCACGCTGCGTGATGCGGCCGAGAAACACGCGCTCGACCTTGGGGCCGAGCGGGTGGTGCTGGAATTCGTCGAAGCCTTGGGCGGCACGCCCGGGCGCGACTCAACCCATAAAGGAGGAGCGACATGACCGATCATACCGCTGGCGGCGGGCATGGGACCTCTTCCCAGCACCACCACCCCGCGCGCACCCCGCGCGCCGAGTTCTACACCTATTTCACGCTGATCTTCCTCTTCGCCATCCCCATCGCCGCCGTCGTGTGGCTGTGGGAGGTGCTGCGCGACCGCCGCTTGCCGGTGCTGGGCCCCTTCGCCCGCGCCTGGCGCGAGGCCGGGGTGATCACGCCCACGATTTTCCGTCCCTGAAAAGGGACGCGATTTTTCCCGACGCGGTGCGCCCGCCCGTCAGGTGACAAGTTCGACAGGGGCGGGGGGGAACCCTCGGCCCTGGCGGAAATGCGGAACGGCATGACGCCCGACCGTTGCCCAGCCGCAGGGGATGCGGCTCAGTCTGACAATCCGGAGGATAGTATGGCTGATAAATCTGACCTGAGCTTCACAGGTCTCACCGACGAGCAGGCGCAGGAACTGCACTCTGTTTACATGAGCGGGCTTTGGCTGTTCGCAGCTATTGCCGTGGTCGCCCACTTGGCGGTCTACATTTGGCGTCCGTGGTTCTGAGGAGGATCAAGACATGTCGAAATTCTACAAAATTTGGCTGATCTTCGATCCCCGTCGCGTCTTCGTGGCACAGGGCGTGTTCCTGTTCCTCCTGGCGGCGATGATCCACCTCGTCCTGCTGTCGAACCCGGCTTACAACTGGTTTTCGATCGCATCGGCGAAGTACAACTACGCTCCCGCAGCGACCGAGTAATCCTGCACAGGGTCGCGGGCGGTCGCCTCAACCGCCCGCCCGCGACCGATTTCCCAAGTATCATCCGGCACGATCCCCGGCCTCGCGCCCGGTGGGGGGTTGTCCCGCAACAGCGGAGACACGGGCATGGCATTGCTCAGCTTCGAACGAAAATACCGGGTGCCCGGTGGCACGCTGGCAGGCGGGAACCTGTTCGACTTCTGGGTCGGACCCTTCTACGTCGGTTTCTTTGGCGTCACGACCTTCTTCTTTGCCGCGCTTGGCACGCTTCTGATCCTTTGGGGCGCCATCCTGCAAGGCACGTGGAACCCGTGGCTTATCTCTATCAATCCCCCGCCGGTCGAGATGGGGCTGTCTTTCGCCCCGCTGGCACAGGGCGGGCTTTGGCAGATCATCACCATCTGCGCGATCGGGGCTTTCGTAAGCTGGGCCCTGCGCGAGGTTGAAATCTGCCGCAAGCTGGGCATGGGCTACCATGTTCCCTTTGCCTTCGGCATGGCGATCTTCGCCTATGTCACGCTGGTGGTGATCCGGCCGATGCTGATGGGCGCCTGGGGCTATGCGTTCCCCTATGGCATCTTCAGCCACCTCGATTGGGTGTCCAACACCGGCTACACCTATGGCAACTTCCACTATAACCCCGCCCACATGATCGCAGTGTCGTTCTTCTTCACCAACGCCTTGGCGTTGGCGCTGCATGGCGCACTGATCCTGTCCGCCGCCAACCCCGAAAAGGGCAAGGAGATGCGGACGCCGGATCATGAGGACACCTATTTCCGCGATCTGATCGGCTATTCGGTCGGCACGCTGGGCATCCACCGTCTGGGCCTGCTTCTGGCGCTGAACGCGGGCTTCTGGTCTGCGGTCTGCATCGTGATCTCGGGCACGATCTGGTTCGACCAATGGGTCGTCTGGTGGGATTGGTGGCTGCAACTGCCGTGGTGGGCCGACATCGCAGGAGGCGTGAATGGCTGAGTATCAAAACATCTTCACCCAGGTCCAGGTCCGGGGCCCCGCCGAAATGGGGCTGGTCGAGGGCGTGGAACTGGGCAACCGGACCAAATCGGCCAGCTTTTCCAACCTTGCGGGCTGGCTGGGCAACGCACAACTCGGGCCGGTCTATCTGGGCACGATGGGTGTCGTCTCGCTGATGTCGGGCGCCGTCTGGTTCATGCTCTGCGGCGCGTGGTTCTGGTATCAGGCGGGCTTCAACCCGGCTGTCTTTGCCCGCGATCTGTTCTGGTTCAGCCTTGAACCGCCAGCCGAGGAATACGGTCTGGGCTTCGCGCCCCTCTCCGAAGGCGGGCTGTGGCTGATCGCGTCGTTCTTCCTTCTGGTCTCGGTCGTCGCGTGGTGGGTCCGCACCTACCTGCGGGCCCAGGCTCTGGGCATGGGCAAACATGTGAGCTGGGCCTTTGCCAGCGCCATCTGGTTGTTCCTTGTGCTGGGTCTGATCCGTCCGGTCCTGATGGGCAGCTGGAGCCATGCCGTGCCTTACGGCATCTTCAGCCACCTCGACTGGACCAACAACTTCTCGCTGACCTATGGCAACCTGTTCTACAACCCCTTCCACGCGCTGAGCATCGCCTTCCTCTATGGCGCGGCCCTCTTGTTCGCGATGCATGGGGCGACCATTCTGGCGGTGTCGCGCTTCGGTGGCGACCGCGAGTTGGAGCAGATCGCCGACCGGGGCACCGCTTCGGAACGCGCCGCGCTGTTCTGGCGCTGGACCATGGGCTTCAACGCCACGATGGAGGGTATCCACCGGTGGGCGTGGTGGTTCGCGGTTCTGGTCACCTTGACCGGCGGCATCGGCATCCTCTTGACCGGCACCGTGGTCGACAACTGGTATGTCTGGGCGCAGGAGCACGGCTACGCGCCGTTGCAATAAGGGGAACGGACCATGTCTGACGACTATTACTCCGAAAACCGCTCGACGAGCCTTGTGTTCTGGGCGACCGGCCAGATGGCCAAGGGGATGCTCTACGCCGCCGTCTTCGTCATCGGGATCGGTCTGATCCTCTGGGCGATCTACGGTGTCGGGCTGCTGCTTCCCGAAGAAAGCAAACAGGCCCCGTCGCCCTATGGCGCGCTGGTGATCGACACCACCGCCGACGTGGCCTGATCCAATCGCCGGGGGCGGCACGCATCGCCCCCGGCTCTTCCGTTCGGGCCATTTGCCGGCCCGGGCCCGCGGCTTCCACAGCCCGGTTCCCTTCCTGTTGGCGACAGGAAACTGGTGCCGTGCCTGTCCCTGCACGGCACCCCTTTTCCCCCAGAGGGGTCACCACCATGGCACATCCCGACCGCAACACCCCGCTTCTGGACCGCGTCACGGCGCCGGTCGATCTGAAGGGGCTGACGGACCCGCAACTGACCGCCTTGGCGGCAGAGGTGCGGGACGAGACCATCCGCACCGTGGCCCAGACGGGCGGGCACCTCGGATCGTCGCTGGGCGTTGTGGAACTGACCGTCGCGCTGCATGCGGTGTTCGACACCCCGCGCGACAAGCTGATCTGGGACGTCGGCCACCAATGCTATCCCCACAAGATTCTGACCGGACGCCGCGACCGCATGCCCACCTTGCGGCAGGCGGGGGGGCTGTCGGGGTTCACCAAACGATCCGAAAGCGAATTCGACCCGTTCGGGGCGGCGCATTCGTCCACCTCAATCTCCGCCGCCCTTGGTTTCGCGCAAGGGCGTGAGATGGGGATGCCGGTGGGCGATTGCATCGCCGTGATCGGCGACGGGGCCATCACCGCAGGCATGGCCTATGAGGCGCTGAACCACGCGGGCCATCTGAAGAACCGGCTCTTCGTGATCCTGAACGACAATGACATGTCCATCGCGCCCCCCGTCGGGGCCTTGCAGACCCACCTGAACCGGCTGGCCGAGAAAGGCCCCTTCGCCGCGCTGAAAGCAGCGGCGGAAGGCTTCGAGGCGCATCTGCCCGGCCCCATGCGCGACGGCGCCCGCCGCGCGCGGGCCATCGTGACCGGCACGCCGCAAGGGGCGAGCCTGTTCGAACATGTGGGTTTTGACTACATCGGCCCCATCGACGGCCATGACATGGGCCAATTGCTGGCCACCTTGCGCGCCGTCCGCACGCGGGCAACCGGCCCGGTCCTGATCCATTGCGTCACCGTCAAGGGCAAGGGCTATGCCCCGGCTGAGCGCGCCGATGACCGCTATCACGGCGTGGCGAAGTTCGACATCGCCACCGGGGCGCAGGTCAAGGCAGGCTCCAACGCGCCCAGCTACACCAGCGTCTTCGGCCAGCGCCTGACGGATGAGGCCGCGCGCGATCCGCGCATCGTTGCCATCACCGCCGCCATGCCGGGGGGGACGGGGCTGGACATCATGGCGCGGCGCTTTCCGGCGCGGGTCTATGACGTGGGCATCGCCGAGCAGCATGGCGTGACCTTTGCCGCAGGTCTTGCGGCGGCGGGCATGCGGCCCTTCTGCGCGATCTATTCCAGTTTCCTGCAACGCGGCTATGACCAGATCGTGCATGACGTGGCGCTGCAAAATCTGCCCGTCCGCTTTGCCATCGACCGGGCGGGGCTGGTCGGGCAGGACGGGGCCACGCATGCGGGGGCTTTCGACATTGCCTTCCTTGCCAATCTGCCCAACTTCACCGTCATGGCGGCAGGGGATGAGGCGGATCTGTGCCACATGATCGCCACCGCCGCCGTGCATGACTCTGGCCCCATCGCCTTCCGCTACCCGCGTGGCGAGGGGCGCGGCGTCGAAATGCCAGAGGTCGGACAGCCCTTGGAAATCGGCAAGGGCCGCATCCTGCGCGAGGGTGCCGACGTCGCGCTCTTGTCCTTTGGGGCCCATCTGTCCGAGGTTCTGGCCGCCGCAGATCTGTTAGCGGCGCAGGGCATTTCCGCCACCGTGGCCGATGCGCGCTTTGCCAAACCGCTGGATACGGACCTGATCGACCGGCTGATCCTTGATCATCCGGCCCTTGTGACCATCGAACAGGGATCGACCGGCGGCTTTGGCGCGCTGGTGCTGCACCATCTCGCGGGGGCTGGTTTGCTGGAATTGGGCCGTGCAATCAGGACCTTGACCCTGCCTGACCGGTTCATCGACCAAGCCTCGCCCGCGCAGATGTATGCCTGGGCCGGGCTTTCGTCCGCCGACATCGCTCGCACGGTGCGCCACATGCTGGAGGGTCGGCGGGTGACGGGTTCTGTCCATCCGGCCTGACATTTTCTTCGGTATACGACGGAACACCCTTGCGAAAGTGTAAACCTGCGTGAGAAAGTCATGCAGCGCCGGGGGAGGCGTTCGACTCGCATAGGTTGGACAGGGCCAGGTGAAGTTCCAACAAGTTTACTTTGTCGTGGATGAAGAGTTCCGCCTGCTGTGGATTGGCGGGGAGTGGGACGAAGCCGCGCTGGCGAACGGCGGCTCTGACGCGCGTTCGAACGAGGTGTTGTCCACCTCGCTCCTGTCGCACATCACCGACGAACCCACCCGCCGCGCGACACAGGCCATGGCCGAAGCGGTTCAGGACACCCAGACCGCCTTGCGGATCGACTACCGCTGCGACAGCCCGACGCTGAAACGGCGCTATCTGATGACGATCCAGCCGATGAAGGACCACCGCGTGCTCTTCGTGCATGACCTGCGCGATGTGCAGTCCTTTCCCGTCAGTTTCGCGCCGTGGAAGCACAAGGCCGGGGCCGAGGCGTTGAAATGTTCGTTCTGCTGCTCGGTCAGCCTGCCCGATCTGGACTGGACCCCGCCCGAGGTGCTGACCGAACCCCACCCGGATGTGGTGGATTTCACGCTCTGCCCCGCGTGCGAGGCGCGGATCACCGAGGCGGTGGCTGCGCTGCGGGATGGCCGCAAGCCCGATGTCAGCACCACGGGCGGTTACGGGCCGGACGGCGTGGGCACCTGACCGCCGCCGCCACGGGCACCCCGCCTTGCCGCCGGAGGGGATCGCCGCCATTGTCATGCGGGAACCAATGGCGGGGCAGGTGACATGGGCTTTTCGATCCTTCAACCGGGGCGCATCCTGTTCGGGCGCGGTGTGGCGGCGCAGGCTGTTGACGTTGTGCGTGGGTTTGGGGGGCGTGTGCTCTTGGTCCACGGGGCTGCGGCCGCGCGGGCGGACTGGCTGGCGGATGGGCTGACCGCGCAGGGGGCTGTGGTGACCCGCCTGTCTTGCGGTGCCGAACCCACATTGGAGGGTCTGACAGCGGCACTGGCCATCGGACGCGCTGCTGCGCCGGATGTGGTTGTGGCCTTGGGCGGTGGCGCGGTGATGGATCTGGGCAAGGCCTTGGCCGCGTTGATCCCGGCACCGGGCGATCCGATGGACCATCTTGAGGTGGTGGGGAAAGGCTTGCCGCTGACCGTCGATCCCATCCCCTTTGTCGCGCTTCCGACAACCTCCGGCACCGGGGCCGAGGTGACGAAGAACGCCGTTGTCGGCCTGCCCGAACATGGCCGTAAGGTCAGCCTGCGCGATGACCGCATGATTGCCCGCGTGGCGATTGTCGATCCTGCGCTGACCGACCATTGCCCGCGCGGCGTCACGCTGGCATCCGGCCTTGATGCCCTGACGCAGGTGATCGAGCCTTATGTCTCCTGCAAGGCCAATGCCTATACCGACGCCATCACCTTGCCCGCCATCGCCCCCGGTCTGGCGGCGTTGATGCGCCTGATGGAGGGCGAAGATGCCGCCGCGCGGGACGCCTTGGCCTGGACCTCAATCGTGGGCGGGCTGGCGCTGGCCAATGCGGGGCTGGGCGCGGTGCATGGCTTCGCCGGGGTGATTGGCGGCACGACCGGGGCCGCGCATGGCGCGATTTGCGGGGCGCTCTTGGGGCCGGTTCTGGCGATGAACCGCGCGCGGACAGAGGGCGCAGCGCGGGCCCGGGTGGATCAGGTGTGTGCCATTCTGGGCGCGGGGTTGGGGGTCGCGGCAAGCGCCGCGCCCGCCGCGCTGACCGCATGGGCAAGGGCGGCGGGATTGCCGCGTCTGGTCGATCTGGGGCTGGACCCGGCGAGCCATCCTGCCGTTGCGGAGGCCTCGCTTGCCGCGTCATCGATGAAGGGCAATCCGGTGCCGCTGTCGTTGGCCGATCTGGTGACGGTGCTGGATCAGGCCTGATCCACCTCGGCAAAGGCTTGGCGGGCCAGACGGAACGCCTCGACCCCCGCTGGGACGCCGGCATAGACGGTCAGGTGGATCAGGGCATCGCGGATTTCGTCGCGGGTGACGCCATTGGTCAGGGCGCCCTTGACGTGCAGTTTGAACTCCTCACCCCGGTTCAGACAGCCGAGCATGACAAGGTTCATCAGACTGCGGTCGCGGCGGGAAAGTGGCCCATCCTCACGCCCCCAGCTTTCGCCCCAGCAAAAGCTGGTCACAAGCCGTTGGAAATCGCGGTTGAAATCATCCGCCGCTGCCATGGCGCGGTCCACGTAAGCCTCGCCCAGCACCTCTTTGCGGATGCGCAGGCCCTTGTCATAAGCGTCTTCGGTCATGGGGCTACCCCCTCAACGATGGTCAGATGCACGGTCGCCGCACCCGCACGGGCGGCGCGGGCGGCGGTGTACTCGGGGCTGGCGTAGCAATCCTTGGCCGCTTGCAGGCTGGGGAATGCGATCACCACGTGGCGGGACAGGTCCGGCCCTTCCATCACCGCGCTATCGCCACCCCGCGCAAGGAATTGCCCGCCAAAGCGGGCGAAGGCGGCCGGGGCAAGGGTTTGGTAGGCCTTGTAAGCCTCCGGGTCCGTGACAGTGACATGGGCGATCCAGTAGGCTTTCACGGGGTCTCCTCCAGCAGGCGGCGGGCGA
>JACCDH011168194.1_pt1 | contig 10414 bp, 9 predicted proteins | sample 7442481 | NCBI WGS metagenome assembly JACCDH01 (sample SAMN15323433, study PRJNA562643) | freshwater metagenome | isolation source: river surface water | place: USA:Blue River Watershed | collected 2017-08-15
CGTGATACATCGCATTGTCGGCGGCATTGACCAGCGACTGCATGTCCATGCCATCGCGCGGGAAGATGCTGATGCCGATCGAGCCCGAGATCTGGACCTCGATGCCGTCGATCAGCATCGGCTCGGCCAGTGACTTCAGCACGCGCTGCGCGATCTGCGCGGCCTCGGTGCTGTTGGTCAGTTGCGGCAGCAGCACGAGAAATTCATCGCCACCCAGCCGAAATACCAGATCAGCCTTGCGCACCTGGCCCTGCACACGGTGCGCGACCTGCTTCAGCACCTGGTCGCCGACCAGATGGCCGTGAATGTCGTTGATGGGCTTGAAACGGTCCAGGTCGATGAACAATATGCCGCCTTCATGCTGGTTGCGTGCAGCCTGGTCGAACACATGCGATGAATATTCGAACAGCAGCGCCCGGTTCGGCAGACCGGTCAGTTTGTCGTGCAGCGCGGCCTTTACCGTCGCTTCTTCGGCGCGTTTGCGGTCGGTGAAGTCGTGGGTGATACCCATCACTTCCTTCACCTTGCCATTTTCGTCGCGCAGCGGCACGCAGCTAATCAACAGGTTGCGCACGCCCGGGCCGAGGGGCACCTCGACTTCCACTGAATGCACTGCGCCTTCATGCAGTGCCGCATGCAGCGCCGGCTGCCACGGGGCGATCAAATCGGCAGGGAAGATCTCCGATTCGCGCTTGCCCAGAAAGTCTCCGGGCGACATGCCGGTCGTCCTGAGGGTGGCCGGGTTGATGTACTGGATGCGCAAGTCGCGGTCATAGATGACAACGACATCGGGAATATTGTCGAATGCGATGCGAAAGCGCGATTCGCTGGCTTGCAGCGCTTGTTTTGCCGCCAGCCTGTCTTGTTCGGCCAGCTTGCGATCATGGATGTTTTCAATGACCGAGACGAAGAACCAGGGATTGCCCTCGCCGTCGCGCGTGAGCTTGGCAGTCAGTCGTATCCAGATTAGTTCGCCGCCTTTGCGCAGGTAGCGCTTTTCGAGCGAGTAATTGGGCAGTTCCCCCGTCAGCAGTTTCTGCACCAGGGCCAGGTCTTCGGTCAGGTCATCCGGGTGAGTGATGTCCTGGAAAGTCAGCCGAAGCAGTTCTTCGCGCGAGTAGCCGACGATGCCGCACAGCGTGTCATTGACGGCCAGCCATTTGCCATCGAGATCGACGTGGGCCATGCCGACCGAAGGCAGCTCGAAGGTCGACTGCAGCCGCTGGACTTGCTCATGCAGTTGCGCTCGCACACGGGCAAGCTCCGCCCTCGCCGCGCTGAGTTCGGCGCGCAAATTGTCACGTTCTGCCTGACTGGCAGGCGTCAGGGTCCCGACCATCGTGGAAAAAGGGGGGCGAATTGTCAGAGTTTCTAATTGGCAAGCGCTAATGTATGGCCGATCGGCGGTATTGAATCCGATGAACAGAGCTGGTTTTGATGCTCGTCAAGCCGACAAGACAGTCTGCACAGGAGCAAGGTCATGATAGAGAGCAGTGAAACGCGAAAAACGTTCCTGATTGGCGATCGCTGCTCGATGCGTCAACCATGGGGCGATTGACCTTACGCCGGGTCGTTTTCTTTCATGAAATTCATTAAGCCCAATTAAGCTTTGTACTGGATGAATTTCAGTGCTGCCGTGCGATTGTGACGGCCTGTTCCAATAATCAGAAAACAAGAGACGCCATGATTCCCCAATCCCTCCACTACCGCCTCGCGAAGACGCTGCTGGCCGTTGCACTGGCCAGTGCTGCTGCCAGCGCTGTTGCGCAACAGGCATCGGTCGCGCAGCGAACCATCGATACGCTGGACCAGCTGTCCGGCGGTCCCCATGCCGGTTACCGTGCAAACCATGCGAAGGGCTTGATTGCCGGCGGCATTTTCACACCATCGCCGGAAGCGGCGACGATCAGCAAGGCACGGCATTTCCATCGTTCGGTCGGCGTTACGGTCAGGTATTCGACGGGCACCGGCGTGCCGACCATTCCGGATACGAACCAGAATGGCCGCCCGTTCGGTATGGCGATCCGCTTCGCGCTGCCCGGCGGCAGCTTTACCGATGTCGTCGGTATCAGCTACAACGGCTTCCCGGTGTCGAACCCGGAAGACTTCCTTGGCCTGCTGTCGGCCGTTGCGCAGAGTCGCAAGTCCGACGCCAAGCCGTCGCCGATCGAGGAATTCCTCGGTGCCCACCCGGCCGCGCTCGCTTTCGTGAAGGCACCCAAGCCCATGCCAGCCAGCTTCGCTACCCAGTCCTTCTATGGCGTGAGCGCATTCGAATTCACGAACAAACTCGGTAAGAGCGTGTTCGGCCGCTACCAGATCGTGCCCGTGGGCGGCGATCAGTCGCTGTCGGAAGAACAGGCGGCACAGCTCGCGCCGAACTACTTGATGGAAGAGCTCGCACAACGCGTGGCCATCAAGCCGACGAAGTACAAGGTGCTGCTGCAGATCGCAGACCAGGATGATGTGATCAATGACCCAACCGTCGTCTGGCCTGCCGAGCGCAAGCTCGTCGAGCTCGGCACCTTGATCATCAACCGCGTGGTGCCCGATGCCAAAGACATTGAAAAGAAGCTGGCCTTCAATCCGCTGAATCTGCCGGACGGGATCAAGCCCTCGAATGATCCGACGCTGCTTTACCGCCCGATAGTCTACGCAGTCAGTGTCGGTCGGCGCCAGTAAGCGCTGCAAGTCAACGTATATGACCTGCGGCCAGCCTCGTGCCGGCCCGGGTTCAGAACTTCGACCTGGATTTCGAGAACGGGGATTTCACCTCGGTGCACTTGCCCTTGAAAAGCGTGTGCGGGCGGCGATAAGCCTTTTCGAGTGCCGTGATGATGATTTCGCCGGTGCCGCGGTTGAGCATGAAATCGATGAACTCCACATAGTCATCGACCATCAGCTGCTTGTAGACGATCGCGCCTTTGACGTGCGACTCGCTGATCTTGGTCGCGAAGTTGGCTCGGCCGATCATGGTCAGCACGAAGCTGGTCATCTTCGTTTGCTCGTTGACTTCGACGCTCAGCATGTCGAAGTCGCTCGGGTCCGGATTGATCGGTACCCAGCTGCCGAGATAAATCGGCATCCAGCCGCGGCAGTTGAAGTGCAGCGTGTCCGCCTGCGCCACCGATGGTGCCAGCGATAGCAGCAGCGACAGCGCCATCCAGGACGCAGCCAGCGCACGCAAGGCGGGCCGTTGCAGCATCCGGACGAGCGAGCGCGGTGCGCTCTGCAGGTTGGGCGAGGTCAGCGGCAGGTGGGTGTGACGTGGCATCGGTCAGTGATCCGGAAAGTGCGTCAGCGGGCAAGCGCCACGGATTTTACCTGCACCCACACGCCATCTCCGACTTGTAGCCCGAGCTCGGCCAGCGAGCGCCGCGTCACCCGCGCGAGAACCGCCGCGCTGCCGACCTTGACCCGCACCAGGGCGAGGCCTGGCGCTTCATCGTCGGCGATGCCGTCGATCCGGCCCTGCATCACGTTCTGTATGCTGCTGCGGCCGGGCTCGTCACGCGCGAGGCTCACATCGCGCGCCAGGATACGCACGCGCGCGTGCGTGCCGGCAGGCAGCTGCGGGTCGCGCGTCCACAAATGACCACCGTCGAAGTCCATGCGCGCAAGGTGCCACTGCGGGTCGATGCTGCCGACGCGCGCGTCGATCACCACGCCGGCATCCTCCCCCAGCCTGACCGGCAAATCCAGCCGTGACAGCGTATCGGCCAGCGGGCCGCTGGCGACCACCCGGCCCTGGTCGAGTACCACCAGATGGCTGGCCAGGCGCGCCACTTCGTCCGGCGAGTGCGTGACGTACACCATCGGAATCGCGAGTTCCTGTTGCAGCCGGTCGAGATAGGGCAGGATCTCCTGCTTGCGCGCATGGTCGAGCGCGGCCAGCGGCTCGTCCATCAGCAGCAGCCGCGGGTTCACGGCCAGCGCGCGCGCAATGCCCACGCGTTGCCGCTCGCCACCCGACAGTGCATGCGGGCGGCGCTCCAGCAGTGCCCGGATGCCCAGCAGGTCGATCACATGGTCGAGCGGGATGCGCCCCGCGTCCGGCGAGCGCTTCATGCCGAACTGCAGGTTGCCCTTCACGCTCAGGTGTGGAAACAGGCTGGCCTCCTGGAACACGTAGCCCACCGGACGCCGGTGCGCGGGCTGCCAGGTCTGCGCGTCCTGCCAGACTTCGCCGTTGACGACCAGGTGTCCGCGCGGCTGCTCGAGGCCGGCCAAACTGCGCAACACCGTGGTCTTGCCGCAGCCCGAGGGGCCGAACAGCGCCGTCACGCCCCGGCCCGGCAGCTGCAGTTCGAGGTCCAGGCTGAAGCCCGGCCGGGCCAGCGCGAAGCGCGCGTGTATGCCTTCGCCGATCATCTCAGTGCTCCCGCCGTGCAGACGGCCGCCACAGGTGCAGCAGCAACAGCACCACGAACGAGAACGCGACCATGATCGCAGCCAGGTGATGCGCCTCGCTGTATTGCATCGCCTCGACGAAGTCATAGATCTGTACCGAGGCCACGCGCGTCTGTCCGGCGATATTCCCGCCTATCATCAGCACGACGCCGAACTCGCCCACCGTATGCGCAAACGTCATCACGCAGGCCGTCAGGAAGCCGGGCAGTGCCATTGGCACGGCGACCGTAAAGAACGCATCGAGCGGCGTCGCTCGCAGCGTTGCCGCGACCTCCAGCGGCCGCGGGCCGATGGCCTCGAAGGCATTCTGCAGTGGCTGTACCATGAATGGCAGCGAGTAGAACACCGACGCGATCACCAGGCCCCAGAATGTGAACGGCAACTGGCCGAGGCCCAGGGATTGCGTGATTCGGCCCACGGCGCCGTTCGGTCCCATCGCCAGCAGCAGGTAAAAGCCGAGCACGGTCGGTGGCAGCACCAGTGGCAGTGCGATCACGGCCGATAGCGGCGCTTTCAGCCGGCTGCGCGTGCGTGCGAGCCACCACGCGATCGGCGTGCCGATCGCCAGCAGGATGGCGGTCACGACGGCGGACAGTCTCAGCGTCAGCCAGATGGCTTGCAGGGATTCGGAGTCGAGCATGTTCTCGTTGTTGTGGTCGGGCTCAGGGCAGCTTGTAGCCGTAGCGCTCGATGATCCTTCTCGCCTTGTCGGACTTCAGCCAGGCCAGCAGCGCACTGGCGGCGGCCGACTCCTTGCCCGGATTGAGCAGTACTGCATCTTGCCGCAGTTCTTCGTGCATCGCTTCGGGCACGATCCAGCCGGAGCCCGACTTCAGCTTGCCGCCTTCCCAGACCTGCGACAGCGCGACAAAGCCCAGCTGCGCATTGCCGCTGGTGACGAACTGATGGGTCTGTGAAATGCTCTCGCCTTGCACGACCTTCGGCTCGATCGCGGTCAGCACGCCGAGCTTCTGCATAGTCTGTACCGCAGCGCGGCCATAGGGTGCGACCTTCGCATTTGCGATCGCGATGAACTTGAATTTGTCCGTCTTCAGCACGCCGCCGCCCGAGTCGACCAGCTTGTCATCCGGGGACCACAGCACGAGGCGGCCGATCGCATAGGTGAATTGCGAACCCGCGACGGCCTTGCCCTCGCTGATCAGCCGGGTCGGCGTTTCATCGTCAGCCGACAGCAGGATATCGAACGGTGCGCCATTGACGATCTGCGCGTAGAACTTGCCCGAGGCGCCCTGGCTCATCGTGACCTTGTGGGCGGTGTCCTTTTCGAACCCGGCCGCGATCTCCTTCATCGACTGTGCGAAGTTGGCCGCGACAGCGACCCTGACTTCGGCGGCCTGTGCCGACGCGGCGAGCAGCAGCGTCGCGATGAGGGTCAGGGGCTTGATGTGCTTCATGCCGGGTTTCCTTGTTGGCGAAGGTGGTCAGAACTCAGGTGGTCAGAACTTGTATTGCGCACCGATGCTCACGCCCGATTGCGGCTTCGTGCCTGCGGCCAGCGTCGACGGGCTTGTCGTGTCCGGTCGCCACGCATCGTAGATCGTGAAGGCGGCGGTCGCATTGCTGCGGCGATTGGCGTTCGCGTAATCGATGAACAGGTCCCAGTCCTTGTACGGGGTCCAGGTGAGGCCGGTGGCGAACATCTCGATATCGTTGGCGCCGGCCGTCGGGGTCTTGTCCCTGACCTGGTAATAGGCGCCGTTGACGCTCAGGGTCGGCGTCAGTCGATACACGAAGCCGCCAAAGCCGGTGTCAACATGGGCGCGGCCACCCGGCGATGTCGTGCTCAGCGTCGCGCTCGGGGTATGCGGGTTGGTCGTGAAGGCGACGCCGCCGCTCAGGGTCAGCTTGTCGATCGTGTATTTCAGGCCGAGGAAATGCACATCGTTGTTGGTTGCGCCGGCGGCAATCGCGGCACTGATGTGGTTGTAGCCGGCCTCGAAACCGCCGTTCTTGTAGCGTCCGCCAATGTAGGTGCCGCTGCCGTAATTGCTGTCGCCGGGCACGCCGCCTACCGAGACGGCGCCATCCAGCGTCAGACCCGAGAAGGACGGCGAGATGTAGCGGAACAGCTTGTCGGCACGGCTGATGCCGGAGGCGCTATGGAAGCCCGCATAGCGACCGATGGCCTTCAGGCCGCCGAAGTTCCAGTTCTGGCGCGGGTCGAATGCGCCGCTGAGGTCGTTTTGCAGGTTGGGTCCGCGGCCGATGATGAAGGTGCCATAGGTCTTCGAAATGACCCGGAAGTTGGCTTCGCGGTCGAGGATGGAGCCCACATACGGGCTGGACGTTGAGCCGGCATTGTTGACGCCGGACGCGCCGGCGTCCTTGCCGATGGCGCCGGTGCGCGCCGAGAAATTCGATTCCAGCGTGACCATCGCCGTCACGTCCGCATCCAGTTCACGCGATATCTTCAGCCCGACGCGGTTGTTGCCCTTGGGCTGGTCGCTCATGCCGCTGGCATCGATGCTGCCGCTCTTCATGTTGCTGGCGTCGTAGTAGCCGGCGGATACCTGGCCATAGAACTCGGTCTTGAACTTGCGCTCTTTTTCGGCACGCGCATCCACTTCCTTCGCGACACGGCGCACTTCCTGCGCTTCGTTGAAGGCGCGGATCTCTTCCATCTCCTGCGCCTTCTTGAGTTTGGCGTCGTACTCTGCTTGCGTGATGAGGCCTTTCTCCATCAGCAGTTCCAGCAGCACCCGCACGTCATCGCCGGCCCGGGCCGGCAGCGCGGTGGCGCACAGCGCGGCTGCCAGCAGGGCGGCGGCGCGTGACTGCACACTTACCCGGGCACGGACCTGGGCAAGCACGCGGGTGGGGAATCGTGTTGTCATTGAAATCTCCTTCGGGCTTGGCTTGTCGGGTGGGGCCGGGACGATGGGGGCTATTGGGGGCCAAGTCGGTAGCCAAGATAATCGGCAGGCCAGCCGGGCCGACAGGGGTATATCAAAATATACCCCTGTATATTTCAAGCGAAATTTACTCGACTTTATTTTGCCTGTCAAACCGTCTATGATGTTGCAAGGAAATAAATACGGGGTGTCCGCATGGCTGACCGCGAATTCGAGCTGCATGCCGAGCTGACCATACGGGTCGGCGATGCGACGCTGGCCAATCCGAAGCGCATCGAACTGCTGCGGCAGATCGACAAGCTGGGCAATCTGACGCAGGCCGCAAAACTGGCCGGCTACAGTTACAAGGGCGCCTGGGATGCGATCGACCAGATGGCGGCACTTTCCGGCGGCACGCTGATCGAGCGCCATGCGGGCGGCAAAGGCGGCGGTGGCACGACGCTGACCGAGCGCGGGCGCCAGTTGCTGCGCAACTTCACGCTGATCCAGGATGAGCACCAGCGCTTCATCGCTCGCCTTAACAAGCTTGCGCAGGGCCTGTCGAACGACTACGCACTGGCCAACGAGATTGCGATGAAGACCAGCGCGCGCAACCAATTCGCCGGCATCATCGTGTCCATCGTGCCGGGGCCGGTGAATGACGAACTGGGCATCATGGTCAACGACATCCAGCGGGTCAGCGCATCGATCACGCATGGCAGTTGCCGCGAACTGCAGCTCGATGTCGGTGCAAAGGTGTTCGCGCTGGTGAAGGCCTCATCGGTCAGCATCGCGCGGCCGGGCAAGGCGGCAAGCATGCCGAAGGCGGTGAATGTCTACGCCGGCATCGTGCAGACCGTGATCCGCGGCGAGCGTACGTCGGAAGTCGGGGTGATGCTGGAGGGCGGCATGGAAATCGTCGGTACGCTGCCCAATGCCGAGATCGATGCACTGGCGCTGAGGCAGGGCGATGCGGTGATGGCGGGCTTCGATCCGTCCAGCGTCATCATCGGCATCGCTGCGTGAGCGATGCGCATCATCGCAGCGGCAGCGTCCGGGACGCCCGGCCCCGCGTCAGGGGCGCCCGGCCAGTATCGCCAGCGGCCAGGACACGGTACGCGGATGGGCAGGATCGCCCCAGGACGCAAGCAGCACGTTGCCCAGCGCCTCGACCGCATCCTTGCCGGTCGCTTCACGATAGCGCGCCGACGCCGACCACGAGCCGAGGTAACCCAGCAACTGCGCCAGCGGCCATGACACCTGCATCGCCAGTTCCGGCGTCGCGATGCGCGTGAACGGGAAGGGCAGTTCGCGGTAACCCGTCTCCACATTGCGCCGTTCGGGCGGCCAGTAGGGACCGATCACCTGATGGTAGAAGTGCCGGATCGCGTCATTCACCGCATCGCCATCGACCACGATCATGCCGTAGCTCCACGCGGCCAGCAGCCCGTCGGGCTTCAGTACGCGTTTGGCTTCGTCATAGAAGCTGTCGTCGGCGAACCAGTGCAGGGCCTGTGCGACGGTAATCAGATCAGCCGATGCATCAGGCAGGCCGCTTGCGCTGGCCGGTGCGGTGGCATAGTGGACGCGAGCATGCGGTGCCGCGTGTTCGATCTGGCCGGCGCTGGCGTCGGTGGCATGCACCTGCCCGAAATGCGCTGCAAGGGCAACGGACGCTTGGCCATTGCCACAGCCACAGTCCCAAACGAGATCATGCGCGCCACATTGCTCGGCCAGCCAGTCGAACAGTTCGGCAGGGTAGGTGGGACGGAAGTCGGCGTAGCGTCCTGCGACTTTGCCGAAGTGATCGCTGAAACTCGTCATGGCCATCCCGTGATTGTCAGGCTAGGTCAGGCCATCGTTGTCAGCCGGCGTTGCGGTTCAGGGGCGAACCAGCACCTTGGCATTCGCGCCGCGCTCGACTTGCTCGTGCGCCGCGGCCGCCGCGTCCAGCGCGTGGATCGCGACCGTCGGATGCCGGAAGCCGGGGTGGGCCAGTGCTGCCGAGACGCCGTCCAGCACTTCGCGCAGCAAGGGCTGCGGCAGCTTGTAGACGATGAAGTAATAGAGGCTGACGAAGCCGAGGATCATCGGGCCGAACGGCATCGCCACCTGAGGGCTGTTGGTGCCATAGATGACGGCCTTGCCGCCGAAACGCAGCAGGCTGCCGTAGTGCGGCGCATGCGCGGCGGCATCCATGTCGATGATGAAGTCTGCGCCTGCGCTTCCGTCATCGCGGTCGGTCAGTGCCTGCACGCGCGCAACCAGATCTTCGGTCTTGTAGTTGATGGTGTCGGCAGCGCCATTCTCGCGCGCCAGCTTGGCCTTGTCGTCATTGCTGACGATGGCGATCACGCGTGCGCCGGCCATCGCTGCCAGCTGCGTCACATAGAAGCCCACGCTGCCGGCCGCACCGGGCACCAGCACGGTTTTGCCGAGCAGATTGCCGCAGCTTTGCACCGCATGCATGGCCGTCATCAGCGGGATGCCGATCGATGCGCCCGTTTCGAAGGACACCCCCTCGGGCAAGGGCACCACCTGCGACGCCGGCAGCGCGACATATTCGGCGCAGCTGCCATACGGGCGTTCCCATTGCGCGTTGAACATCCAGACACGCTGGTTCAGCAGCGCGGCATCGACACCGGCGCCGATCTTGTCGACGACGCCTGATCCGTCGCTATGCGGCGTCACTTCCGGATAGCCGCCGGTGCGCGCGGCGATGCCCGACCGCGATTTCACGTCCGAAGGATTGACGCCGCTGTAGGCAACCTTCACGCGCACCTCGCCCGGGCCGGGCTCGGGCAGCGGCTTGTCGACGACCTTCAGTACCTCGGCCGCCGGGCCCTTGCTGGTGTAGACGACAGCGCGCATTGCGGCTCCTTCGCGTTTTGGATCAGGACTTGGATCAGAACAGACCGACGATCTTGCCGGTTTCGTCGATGTCGATCTTGACCGCGCTCGGTACCTTGGGCAGGCCAGGCATGGTCATGATGTCGCCGCAGATCATCACGATGAACGGCGCGCCGGCCGCAAGACGCACTGCGCGAATGTTCACGATATGCCCGCTGGGCGCGCCACGCGAGCTCGCATCGGTAGAGAATGACGACTGCGTTTTCGCGACGCAGATCGGGTAGTTGCCGTAGCCGGCATCC
>JACCDH011365971.1_pt1 | contig 10410 bp, 11 predicted proteins | sample 7442481 | NCBI WGS metagenome assembly JACCDH01 (sample SAMN15323433, study PRJNA562643) | freshwater metagenome | isolation source: river surface water | place: USA:Blue River Watershed | collected 2017-08-15
AATTCCTGGTGCCCGAGACCGGAATCGAACCGGTACGCTGCCTCTCGGCTAAGCGGCGGATTTTAAGTCCGCTGTGTCTACCAATTTCACCACTCGGGCGCTGCGCCGCTTGATCGGCGCATCAGCGCGTATTGTAAGGCCGCCATGCGAATCTCAGAAGCGATTCCGTGGCCAGGCATCAACGGATCGCTCTGGATACCATAACGAAGAAAATTGCGGCTGCGAAGGCTGTCCGCCCGATGTTGCGGACCGCGTTCCGCCATGGTTCCGAGATCAAAAACTTCGACCATCTTGCATGCCTCCCGATGAGGAAGACAAGCAGCAAGATATCTCGCCAGTGCGCCGACGCGATGTCCGTCAGGCGACCGCCAAAAACAAAACGGCCTCCACAAGGGAGGCCGTCGATATCTGGAGGCGGGGGTCGGAATCGAACCGGCGTAGACGGCTTTGCAGGCCGCTGCATAACCACTTTGCTACCCCGCCAAGGGAGCCGTATTGTACCCGTGAAGCCCGCATCCTGCTCGGGCGCGGTGCGCGAACCACAGCGTCACCTTCACGAATGAAAAAGGGAAGCTTTGTTAGCTTCCCTTCTGAATTTGGAGCGGGAGAAGAGTCTCGAACTCTCGACCTCAACCTTGGCAAGGTTGCGCTCTACCAACTGAGCTACTCCCGCGTTGCTACTGCTTTGTTGTTGTCATCAACAACAGAAACGAGATTATAAAGGACTCGTAAGTTTTGTCAACAAGCACCATCGAAAATTTTACTAACTTATTTCGTGACGCTCCTTGATCAGCGGCCATGCCTTGCGAAGATAGTAGACCATCGACCACAAGGTCAGCACCGCTGCCACATCGAGCAGCAGCTGCCCGACCAGCAAGGTCGGCATCATACCAAAAATCGGCTCGCTGTAAAGCAGCATCGGTATCGCGATCATCTGCGCCGCTGTTTTCAATTTGCCCAGCGAACTGACGGCCACCGACTTCGACGCACCGATCTGCGCCATCCACTCGCGCAACGCCGTGATGGCGATCTCGCGGCCGATGATCACGAAGGCGATCACCGCGTTCGTGCGATCGAGCTGCACCAGCAGCAGCAAGGCACCGGCGACCATCAGCTTGTCGGCCACCGGGTCGAGGAAAGCGCCGAAGGCCGAGGTCTCGTTCCAGCGCCGCGCCAGATAGCCGTCGAACCAGTCGGTCAGCGCGGCGACGACGAAGATGATGGTCGCGGCCAGGCCCCGCTCATAGAGCGTCATCCAGTGGTCCGGCAGGAAGAAGACGCCAACCACCAGCGGGATCAGCGCCACGCGCAGCCAGGTCAGCAGGATCGGTATATTGAACGGCATGGATGAACTCGGTTGGGCGGGTTGCAGGCGATTGTAAATCAATGCAGCTGGCGGTAGATGTCTTCGGCCAGCTGCCGTGAAATCCCCTCGACCGAGGCCAGGTCGTCGATGCTGGCGTCCATCACGCCGCGCAGGCCGCCAAAGCGCGCCAGCAGCTTCTGGCGCCGCTTCGCGCCGATGCCCTCGATTTCCTCCAGCCGCGAGGTCTGGCGCGCCTTCGCACGCTTGGCGCGCATGCCGGTGATCGCAAAGCGGTGCGCCTCATCGCGGATCTGCGCAACCAGCATCAGCGCCGCCGACTCCTTGCCCAGTTCCAGTGGCGCGCGGGCATCGGCGAAGATCAGGGTCTCCAGACCAACCTTGCGCCCTTCGCCTTTCGCGACGCCGACGATCAGGCCGATGTCCAGCCCGAGCTCGGACAGCACCTGCCGCGCGATCTCGACCTGCCCCTTGCCGCCGTCGATCAGCACGAGGTCAGGCATCACGCCGTCGCCATTGGCGACCTTCTCGTAGCGGCGCGTGAGTACCTGCCGCATCGCCGCGTAGTCATCGCCGGGCGTGATGTCATTGATGTTGTAGCGGCGGTATTCGCCGTTCTGCATCTGGTGGTGCTGGTAGACCACGCAGGAAGCCTGCGTCGCCTCGCCCTGCGTGTGGCTGATGTCGAAGCACTCGATGCGCAACGCGTCGAGATCGGCCCCGTCGAGTCCCAGCGTGTCGACCAGCGCGCGCGTGCGCGCCTGCTGCGAGCCTTGCTCGGACAGCACGCGCGCCAGCGCGATCTGCGCGCCCTTCTCGGCCATTTCCTGCCAGTCGCGCCGCTTGCCCTGCGGCTGGAACACCAGTTGTATGCGGTGCCCGCACTGCTCCATCAGCATCATCATCAGCTCGGGCTCATCGAGCTCGAGATTGACGATGAGGATGCCGGGGATGAACTTGTCGACGTAGTGCTGCGCAAGGAAGGCCTTCAGCACTTCCTTGTCGACCGCATCGTCGGCCGAGGCCGGCGCCATGTCGACCTGCGTCGGGAAGTACGCGCGGTCGCCGAGGTGACGGCCGCCCCTGACCATCGCGAGGTTCACGCATGCGCGGCCGCCCTGCACTACCACCGCGATGATGTCAATGTCGGCGTCGCCGACGGTCTCCATGCTCTGCTGGTGCAGCACGCGCGACAGCGCGGTGATCTGGTTGCGCACGGCGGCGGCCTGCTCGAACTTCAGCTCGGCGGCAAAGGCGTGCATCTTCTTTTCCAGCGAGTCCATCAGCTCGGTCTGGCGGCCGCGCAGGAATTGCGCGGCGTTGTCGACGTCGACCGCGTAGTCTTCCTTGCTGATGTAGTTCACGCAGGGGCCGCTGCATCGATGGATCTGATGCAGCAGGCAGGGCCGCGTGCGGTTCTGGAAGACGGAATCTTCGCAGGTGCGCAGCAGGAAGATCTTCTGCAGGATCTCCATCGACTGCTTCACCGCCCACGCGCTCGGAAAGGGGCCGAAGTACTGGCTCTTCTTGTCGACCGCGCCGCGGTAATACGCCATGCGCGGGTAGTCGCCTGCGGACAGCTTCAGGTACGGGTAGGACTTGTCATCCCTGAACAGGATGTTGAAGCGCGGCTGCTGCGTCTTGATCAGGTTGTTTTCGAGGATCAGCGCCTCGGCCTCGCTGCGCGTGACCGTGGTCTCCATGCGCACGATGCGCTCGACCATCATCGCGGTGCGCGGGCTGGCCAGCGTCTTCTGGAAGTAGCTCGACACCCGCTTCTTCAGGTCGCGCGCCTTGCCGACATACAGCAGCTTGTCCTGCGCGTCGAAGTAGCGATAGACGCCGGGCAAATGCGGCAGCTTCGCGACTTCGTCGAGGAGGGAAGCGCGGGGGTCGGGTTGTGTGTCTTTATCGTCCATCAGGCTTTCAAACGATCGCTGTCAACGACGGAAGCCGGCGTCTTTTTTATCCCAGCGATCTCACCAGTTTATGCGCCGCCTTGTACACCGGATCAGCCTGCAGCGCATCCCAGTCCTTCGCACCCGACGGCGGCACCAGCGCCGCAATCCGCGCCGCCGAGCGGTGTGCATCGATCGCCACTGACGGATCCAGCCCTTCGAGCAACTGGTCTGCCTTGTCCGGCGAATTGCAGACCAGCACCATGTCGCAGCCGGCCTTCAAGGCCGCATGCGCGCCCTGCACCACCGTGCCGGCAACGCTCGCGCCTTCCATCGACAGGTCGTCACTGAAGATCACGCCCTCGAAACCGAGGTCCTTGCGCAGCAGCGTCAGCCACTTCTTCGAAAAGCCGGCCGGGTGCTTGTCGAATTTCGGGTAGATCACATGCGCCGGCATCACCGCCGACAGGCTCATGCCCAGCCAGCCATACGGCGCCGCGTCCTCTTTCAGAATGTCTTTCGGGTCGCGCTCGTCGACCGGGATCGCGACATGCGAATCGGCCGCGACAAAACCATGCCCCGGGAAATGCTTGCCGCAGTTCGCCATGCCCGCTTCGAGCAGGCCATGGTTGATGCTCTTGGCCAGCAGCGTGACCGTGCGCGGATCGCGATGGAAGGAACGGTCGCCGATCACTTCCGACTGGCCGTAGTCGAGGTCGAGCACCGGCGTGAACGACAGGTCGACGCCGCATGCGCGCAGCTCGGCCGCCAGCACGTAGCCCAGCGCGGTCGCCGCCTTGCAGGCGGCCAGCACATCGGTGTCCCACAGCTCGCCGAGCTTCTTCATCGCCGGCAGGCGCGTAAAGCCGTCGCTGCGGAAACGCTGCACGCGACCGCCTTCATGGTCGACCGCGATCAGCACGCCGGGGCGCGCCGCATGGATCGCGTCGCACAGCGCGACGAGCTGCGCGCGGCTCTCATAGTTGCGCGCGAACAGGATCACGCCGCCCGTCAGCGGATGACGGATGCGCCGCAGGTCGTCGTCGGTCAGGGTCTTGCCGACCACGTCGAGCATCACCGGTCCGAGCGGCATATGGGCTTGGTTCATATCTTCTCCACGATCACGAAAGCAACTGCGTATTCTGCCTCATCGGTCAGCGAGACCTGCGCGGCAATGCCATGCGCCTGCATGAATTCTGTCAGCGCGCCGCTGGTCACGACGATGGGCTTGCCGCTGGGCGCGTTCAGGAACTGCACTGCGCGCCAGGTCATCGGCATGCGCATGCCGAGACCGATCGCCTTCGAGAAAGCTTCCTTTGCGGCGAAACGCGTGGCCAGGAAGCGCAGTCCGCGCGCCTCGACCTTGGCCTTGCGGCGCAGGTATTTTTCCATCTCCTGCGGCCCGAGCACTTTTTGCGCGAAGCGGTCGCCGTGACGCTGCACGGCTGCCGCAATGCGGCTGATCTGGATGATGTCGGTGCCGATGCCGAAGATCATTTTTTCAGCGCGGCTAGCCGCGCTCGCGTCATGATCGCCTTCATCTCGCGCACCGCATTTTCCCAGCCGACGAACACCGCATGCGCCACGATGGCGTGCCCGATGTTCAGCTCGGCGATGTCCGGCATCGCGGCGATCGCCTGCACGTTCGTGTAATGCAGGCCGTGGCCGGCATTCACTTTCAGCCCCTGCTGCACGCCGACGGCCACACCGGCGCGGATGCGTTCGAGTTCCTTCTGCTGCTCGTCGCCCTCGGTATCGGCATAACGGCCGGTGTGCAGCTCGATCACGGGCGCGCCGGCCTCGGCGGACGCGCGGATCTGCTCGGCGTCGGCATCAATGAACAGCGACACGCGTATGCCTTCCTTCGCCAGACGCTCGCAGGCGCGCTTCACGTCGTCGAAGAAGCGCACCACGTCCAGCCCGCCCTCGGTCGTGACTTCGTTGCGCCGCTCGGGCACGAGGCATACGTCCTGCGGCTGGATGCGGCACGCGATATCGAGCATTTCCTCGGTGATCGCGGACTCGAGGTTCATGCGCGTGGTCAGCCGCGGACGAATCTGCTCGACGTCGGCATCCCGGATATGCCGGCGGTCTTCGCGCAGGTGCAGCGTGATGGCGTCCGCGCCGGCCTGCTCGGCCAGCAGCGCCGCCTGCAGCGGATCCGGGTAGACAGTGCCGCGCGCATTGCGCAGCGTTGCGACGTGGTCGATATTGACGCCCAGGTCGATGACGGGGCCATGGGGATTCATGAAGCTCATCGTTGTGTTTGTTATTTATAGCTGCAGAAGGTCGATCAGGATCTGCCGGGTGTTCAAGGTCATGTTGCCAAGATGATGCGCCAACAGGTAGCGCATCAGGAACTTGCTCTGCTGCTGGGTCGCGGGGTCGCGGTAGTCGCCCGCCTCCATGTCGATCAGCGTCTTGCCCGACACGACCGGCGCGGTGTCGCTGGGCAGCGCCTCGCGCGGGCCGCGGTCCGGCTCGAAAACATAATACAGGTCTGGCTCGACCCGCTCGCCGCCCTGCGGCGATTCGACCAGGCTGCCGGCGACGCCGGTCTCCTTCAGCAGCGCGATCTCGAACTGGCGCAGCACGATGGCCGGCGGCTCGTCGTGCGCGAGCTGGTTCAGCGCGGACACATAGGCGTCGAACAATGCCGGATGCGGATCGTCGCGCGCCAGCAGTTTCACCAGCAATTCGTTCAGATAGAAGCCGCACAAGAGCGCCGAGCGCTCCAGCGGCAGCAAGCCGCCGACCCACTCGGCCGAGATCAGCGTGCGCACCTCGGACTTGCCGCTCCAAGCCAGCTGCAAGGGCTGGAAGGTCTGCAGCACGCCGCGCAGCTTCGAGTGCGGACGCTTGGCGCCTTTCGCGATCAGCGGCACGCGGCCATGGTCGCGCGCGAACACCTCGACGATCAGGCTGGTTTCCTTGTACGGATAGCTGTGCAGTACGAAGCCAGGCTGCTCGGCGACGCGATGTTCGCGCTCCGGCGACTTCGCGCGCGATGCGGGCTTGCTGGCAACGGCAGTGTCAGCGGCGACGGCCATCGCTTATTCGTAGCCGTACGCGCGCAGCCCGGCCTCATTGTCGGCCCAGCCGGATTTCACCTTGACCCAGACTTCGAGATAGACCTTGCCGCCGAACAGCTTTTCCATGTCGAGCCGCGCCTGCGTCGAAATCTCTTTCAGCCTTGCGCCCTTCTGCCCGATCAGCATCGCCTTGTGCGCATCACGGCCCACGAGGATCGCGGCGAATACGCGGCGCAGGTTGCCTTCCTGCTCGAATTTCTCGATCACGACGGTGCTGGTGTACGGCAGTTCGTCGCCGACGAAGCGGAACACTTTCTCGCGCACGATCTCGGCGGCGAGGAATTTCTCGCTGCGGTCGGTGATGTCGTCCTCGTCGAACATCGCCTCGCCCTCGGGCAACAAGTTGCGAATCTCGCCTTCGAGCCGGTCGAGCTGGAAGCCCTGCTTGGCCGATACCGGCACGATGGCGACGAAGTCGCGCTTCGCGGCCACCTGCTGCGCGAAGTTCATCAGCGCTGCCCGGTCCTTCAGGTGGTCGGACTTGTTGATCACGAGGATGGCCGGCACCTGCTTCGGCAGCAGCTCCATCACCTTCGCGTCGGCGTCGCCGAACATGCCGGCCTCGACCACGAACAGCACCACGTCGGCCGCGGTGAGCGTGGTGGTGACGGTGCGGTTGAGCGTCTTGTTCAGCGCATTGCTGTGCCGGGTCTGGAAGCCGGGCGTGTCGACATACACATACTGCGCGTCGTCACGGGTCTGGATGCCGGTGATGCGGTGGCGCGTGGTCTGCGCCTTGCGCGACGTGATGCTGACCTTGGCGCCGACCAGCTTGTTCATCAGGGTCGATTTGCCGACGTTCGGTCGCCCGACGATGGCGATATAGCCGCACCGGAATCCGGTCGCAGCGGGCGTGGTGCTCATGCGGATTTACTTTGATTGACGGCGCCTGCGTTCGAGCCATCGGCATCGAGAGGCAGTTCGTCCTGCTCACGGGCTGCGGACATCTTTGCAGGCTTGGGTTTCTTGTCGGGGGCCGGCGCGGCCGGGGCATCGGGCTGTACGGTCGCGATGCCGGCCAGTTTCAGCTGCGTGGTGCGCTGCCGGGTCTTCTTCGGCGCGGAAGGCGCCTTGGCCAGCGCGGCCTGCACGGCTTCGAGCGCGAGCTTGGCTGCGGCCTGCTCGCCGGCGCGACGGCTGCCGCCAGTGCCGAAGACCTGGATCTCGAGCTTGGGCACGAGGCACTCGATCTCGAATTCCTGGCTGTGTGCAGCGCCATGCGTGGCCACCACGTTGTACTGCGGCAGCGGTATCTTCTTGCCCTGCAGGTATTCCTGCAGCAGCGTCTTCGCATCCTTGCCCAGCGTCTTCGGGTCGACAGTCTGCAGGATGGGCACGTACATGGAACGGATCACGTCGCGCGCCGCATCGAAGCCGCCATCGAGGAAGATCGCGCCGAACAGCGCCTCCAGCGTATCGGCAAGGATGGAGGGCCGGCGGAAGCCGCCGGACTTCAGCTCGCCTTCGCCCAAACGCAGGAACTGCGACAGTTCGAGGCGCTGCGCGATCTCGTACAGCGACTGCTGCTTGACCAGGTTGGCGCGCAGCCGCGACAGGTCGCCTTCGTCGATCTTGCTGAACTTGTCGAACAGCAGCGACGCGACCACGCAGTTGAGCACCGAGTCGCCGAGAAACTCGAGCCGCTCGTTGTGCAGGCTGCTATGGCTGCGATGCGTCAGCGCCTGCTGCAGCAATGCAGCATTCGCGAACGTGTGGCCTAGCCGTTTTTGCAATAGCTCGATATCCATTCGAATTGCCGCTACCTGGCGGCCTTCTCCTGTCCTTCTTCGGCAGTGTCTTGTTTATATTCGATCAGCAGGCTGGCCGGCCCGAACAGCGGGATTTTCTTTTCATAAGAAAAACTCACCTGCATGTCCTTGCCGCGTCCGCTGACCTTCAGGTCCTTGCCCTGCAGCGCGTCAGCAAAACCGACGCTGGCCATCTTGTCATAGCTTTCCCGCAGTTCGGCCGGCGTGTCGGACACGGCGGCAGCGGCAGCGACCGCTTTCTTGATCGCCCAGTATTCCAGCACGCTCGGTCCAGCCCGCAGCGCCAGCAGGCCAGCCGTGCCCAGCACGATCAGGGTGCAAAGAAAGCCGATCAACGAAAAACCCCGGCGGCCTTGGTCAGACCGCAGCGGGGTCGAATCGCTCCGGTGCGCAAGCTTCAATGGAAGCCGCCGATACGTTTCAGGTTGCCGAGATTCATCCAGACGAAAAATGCCTTTCCGACAATATTCTGGTCCGGGACGAAGCCCCAGTACCGGGAGTCGAGACTGTTGTCCCGATTATCACCCATCATGAAGTATTGTCCAGCCGGCACGGTGCACTCGAAGCCTTCCAGGTCATAGGTGCACAACTCATGCTGCGGGAAGTTGTCCGGCCCCGGCACATAGGGGGGCAACTTGCCGTCGGTCAGGATCCGGTGCCTGACGCCGGTCAGGTCTTCGCGGAAATGCTGGTAGTACTGCAGCCGGTCCTCGTCCAGATAGTCGGGGAGCTTCTCATAGGAAAGTTCTTTTCCGTTGATCGTCAGCCGCTTGTTCTTGTACACCACCTTGTCGCCGGGCACGCCGACCACGCGCTTGATGTAGTCGAGCGAGGTGTCCTTCGGGAACTTGAACACCATCACGTCGCCGCGCTGCGGGTCGTTGATCGGGATGACCTTGGCATTGGCCACCGGCAGCCGGATGCCGTAGGTGAATTTGTTCACCAGGATCAGGTCGCCGATCTGCAGCGTCGGCAGCATCGAGCTCGACGGGATCTTGAAGGGCTCGAACAGGAAGGAGCGGAACAGGAACACGGCTGCGATCACCGGGAAAAAGCTGCCCGTGTAAGCGATCCAGCCCGGTTGCTGGTGCAGGCGCGAGGCCAGTTCCGCGCGCGCGGTCGGGTCGGGCTTGACGCCGGTCTCGGCCAGCTTCGCCTGCCGCGCATCGAACTCGGCCAGCGCCGACTCGGCAATGCGGCGGCGCTTGGGCGCGTAGTGGAAACGGTCGTACAGCCAGATCAGGCCGGTGCCTATCGTCAGCAACAGCAGGATCAGGGCAAAGTTGCCCAGTATCGATTGCATCGTCATTTATTTTTCTTCCACCTGGAGGATCGCGAGGAAGGCTTCCTGCGGAATCTCGACCGAGCCGACCTGCTTCATCCGCTTCTTGCCGGCCTTCTGTTTCTCGAGCAGCTTGCGCTTGCGGCTGATGTCGCCGCCGTAGCACTTCGCAAGCACGTTCTTGCGCAGCGCCTTGACGTTTTCGCGCGAGATGATGTTGGAGCCGATCGCGGCCTGGATCGCGACGTCGAACATCTGGCGCGGGATCAGTTCTCGCATCTTGGCAGCGACGGCACGGCCGCGGAACGGCGCGTTCGAACGGTGAACGATGATCGCCAGCGCATCGACCTTTTCGCTGTTGATCAGCATATCGACCTTCACCACGTCGGACGAGCGGTATTCCTTGAACTCATAGTCCATCGACGCATAGCCGCGCGAGATCGACTTCAGGCGATCGAAGAAGTCCAGCACCACTTCGCCCATCGGAATCTCGTAGGTCAGCTGCACCTGCTTGCCGTGGTAGCTCATGTTGACCTGGATGCCGCGCTTCTGCGTGCACAGCGTGATCACCGCGCCCACGTATTCCTGTGGCATGTACAGGTTGACCGTGACGATGGGCTCGCGGATGTCTTCGATCTTCGACGGCTCCGGCATCTTCGACGGGTTGTCGACCATGAGGATGGTGCCGTCGCGCATCAGCACCTCGTAGATCACGGTCGGCGCGGTGGTGATCAGGTCCATGTCGAACTCGCGCTCGAGACGCTCCTGCACGATCTCCATGTGCAGCAGCCCGAGGAAGCCGCAGCGGAAGCCGAAACCCAGCGCCTGCGAGACTTCCGGCTCGTACATCAGCGCAGCATCATTGAGCTTGAGCTTTTCGAGCGAATCGCGCAGCGCATCGTACTGGTTGGCTTCGACGGGGAAGAGGCCGGCAAACACCTGCGGCTGCACTTCCTTGAAACCAGGCAGCGGCTCGGACGCCGGCTTGGATGCCAACGTAATGGTGTCGCCGACTTTCGCAGCCTTCAGTTCCTTGATCCCGGCG
>JACCDH010025958.1_pt1 | contig 10408 bp, 9 predicted proteins | sample 7442481 | NCBI WGS metagenome assembly JACCDH01 (sample SAMN15323433, study PRJNA562643) | freshwater metagenome | isolation source: river surface water | place: USA:Blue River Watershed | collected 2017-08-15
ACCTCGTGAATGTTATCTTCCCAAGCATCGTCTTGCGCTTTGAATCCGCGTTGTCCAAAGAAATTGGCTTTGCGTTCTGGCCAATGCAATTGATAAATATCGACATAATCAGTTTGAAGACGTTGCAAACTATGATCCAAGGCATATTGAATACTCGCTGGCGAAAAATCGACTTTTTCACGCATATAGGTAAAGGCAGGATTAGGTCCCGCAATTTTTGTAGCCAAAACGACTTGATCACGTTTTCCTGTTTTTTTAAACCAAGTTCCAATAATGCGTTCGGTGCTTCCATAAGTTTCTTGACGTCCTGGTACCGAATACATCTCGGCTGTATCAAAAAAATTAACTCCTTGTTCTAAGGCATATTCCATTTGGGCGTGACCCTCTGCTTCGGTGTTTTGTTCACCAAAAGTCATGGTACCTAAACATATTTTACTGACTTTAATTTCGGTATTGGGTATAGTAGTGTATTTCATGTTTGTACGTTGCTTTTTTTGAAAAACAAATATACAAAGGAATGGCAATTGCAATACAAAAAAGAACTCGAATTCAAACGCATTTATAAATAAAAAAGCACAACTGAGTTGTGCTTTTCAATATTTAAAATCTGTGCAATTTGTGTAATCTGTGTTTTAAATTATCAACCGCAGGTGCGCTTCGTCGTACCTCCTCATAATGACTCTGCTACTTTGCACTTCTAATTAATCTCATTCAACATCTCCGCAATAGCATCTAATCTTGGGGTTAAAATAATTTCGATACGGCGATTTTTGGCTTTACCCTCAGCAGTAGCGTTGCTTGCTAATGGTGAAAATTCTCCTCTACCCGCAGCAGTCAAATTTTGTTTGTTGATTTTTTTGTTTTCACTCAAGATACCTACAATTGAAGTCGCTCTTTTAGTTGATAAATCCCAGTTATCTGCAATAGGTCCCGAAGCGGTAAACGCATCATCATCGGTATGACCTTCAATTAAAACGGCAATATCTGGATTATCGCCTAGTACTTTTCCCAATTCAACTACGGCTTTTTTACCTTCGGCACTTACCGCCCAACTTCCTGAACTAAACAACAATTTGTTTTCCATTGAAACGTATACTTTTCCGTTTTTTTGTTCTACAGTCAAACCTTTGCCTTCAAAACTATTTAGGGCTTTAGATAAGGTTTCTTTTAGTTTTTTCATGCTTGCTTCTTTAGCGGCAATCATGTCTTCTAGTTCTTTCAAACGTTGTGCATTTTTACTTAATTGCTCTTGTTCTAAAGCTAAGGCTTTCGCTTTTTCATCTAATTCGTCAAGCAATTCACGATTCTTTTTCATGTTTTTTTCCAAAGACTCATTGCTGTTTTTTTCTAGAGCCGCATACGAATCCTGAAGCGCTTTGTATTTATCTAAATTAGTTTCATGTTCTGCTTTCAATTTGGTGTAATCTGATTTTAGCTTATCCAAATCGGTTTTCAAAGCTGCACCGTCTAATTCCAGTTGGTTTTTGGCTTTCGCCAAAGCGGCATTTTCGTCTGCAAGTGTTCTGTTTTCTTTCTTTAAGTCGGTGTATTTACTTTCTAAATCGGTATAGATTTTTTTAGACACACAAGAAGTGCTTAGCGCCAATACTAACAATGCGATGGAAACTCTTTTTATCATGATTGTGAGGTTTTTATTTTATGTTTTAAACTACTTTTTATCTTTTTTATTGTGGTCCTAGCCCTGATGGAAGCGGCATCCTGTGACGACGGGGTTCGGCGACACAGATATAGCGTACAGCAGGAAATAGCTCCCAACAAAACTACTCAATTTCTACCAAAATCGGACAATGATCCGAATGTTTGGCTTCGGGCAAAATTAAAGCGCGTTTGATTCGGTTTTTCAAAGGTTCGCTAACCAAACAATAATCGATGCGCCAGCCTTTGTTATTCAATCTTGCGGTGGGGAAGCGCATAGTCCACCAGGTATAATTATCGGGTTCTTTGTTCAAAAAACGGAAGCTATCAATGAAGCCGCTTTTCAAGAAATTGTCTAGCCAAGTACGCTCGGCAGGCAAAAATCCGGATACATTTTTATTGCGAATCGGGTCATGAATATCTATTGCCTCATGGCAAATGTTATAATCACCACAGATCACTAAATTTGGAACGTCCTTCTTTAAATCGTTAATATAGTTTTGAAAATCATCCATGTACATGAACTTATGATCCAAGCGCTCCGAATTGGTTCCAGAAGGTAGGTACAAACTCATCACCGAAACCTCATCAAAGTCCACCCGAAGGTTACGCCCTTCAAAATCCATGTGTTCGATTCCGGTGCCAAAAACAATGTTATTGGGTTTTATTTTGGATAAAATAGCCACGCCACTGTACCCCTTTTTGGTAGCTGGAAACCAGTAATGATAAGGATAACCCGCTAGTTCAATATCTAAGGTCGGTACTTGATCGGCTTGGGCTTTAATCTCTTGAAAACAAATAACATCTGGATTGGCCTGTTGCAACCATTCGAGCAGTCCTTTTGAAATGGCCGACCTGATTCCATTGACATTGTAAGAAATAATCTTCATTGAAAAGTAGTGTTTTATTAAAGCTTAATTGGGCAGAATACTGTCTTCAAATGTAATAAAAAAGTAGAAGTTTGAACTAGAAAAGATAGAAAATGGAGTTTTTTGTTATCTTTGTCAATCGCCTCAAATACAAAAAAAATGATATGGGTTTAGTAACTGCTAAAGAAGTTGCGAAAGCAATAAATACGGATAAATACGGATTCCTAGGTACATTTTCGGGCTGGGTACTGATGAAAGTGCTTAAGATTTCTGAATTAAATAATGTCTATGACAGAAATAAACATTTGAGCGAAGTAGCGTTCTTAAATGGTGTTCTTGACGACTTACAAATCAAATTTGAAATTCCTGAAGAAGACCTAAAGAGGCTTCCTAAAGAAGGACCCTATATTACCATCTCTAACCATCCATTAGGTGGAATTGATGGCGTGTTGTTATTGAAATTAATGCTCGAGAGAGAGCCTAATTTCAAAATTATTGCCAACTTCCTTTTACACCGTATTGAACCTTTAAAAAAATACATCATGCCCGTAAATCCTTTTGAAAATCATAAGGATGCTAAATCGAGCGTAGTAGGAATCAAAGAAACATTACGTCATTTAAGCGACGGAAAACCGTTAGGTATGTTTCCGGCTGGAGAGGTTTCAACCTACAAAGATGGGAAATTAATGGTAGACAAACCTTGGGAAGAAGGTGCTATCAAAGTAATTCGCAAAGCACAAGTCCCTGTGGTGCCTATTTATTTTCACGCTAAAAATAGTGGTTTATTCTATTTACTTTCAAAAATCAGCGGCACCTTGCGTACAGCCAAATTACCTTCGGAAGTATTCAGTCAAAAAAACCGTATCATTAAAGTGCGTATTGGCAAACCGATATCGGTAGCAGAGCAAAACGAATACCAATCATTAGAAGACTATTCAGAATTCTTAAGAAAGAAAACCTATATGTTAGCCAATCCTTTTGAAAAAGGAAGTAAACTATTGCCAACACCCAACTTAAAATTACCCAAAAGTCCTAAAGAAATAGTGACTCCGGCAAATCAAGATAAAATCATTGCCGAAGTAGATGCACTACGAAATTCAGACTGTCGCTTACTACAAAGTAAAAATTACGAAGTGTTTTTTACTAAAGCATCTGAAATTCCAAATGTGTTACACGAACTCGGTCGCCTACGCGAAATTACTTTTAGAGAAGTAGGAGAAGGAACTAATGAATCAATTGATTTGGATCAATTTGACCAATATTATCACCATATGTTTTTATGGGATGATGATGCTAAAAAAGTAGCAGGAGCTTACCGTATGGGATTAGGTTCTGAAATTTATCCTAAATATGGAATGGAGGGATTTTATCTGAATGACCTATTTCGTTTTGAACCTGAATTGCATGATATGATGAGTAAATCCATTGAAATGGGTCGCGCTTTTATCATCAAAGAATACCAACAAAAACCCATGCCTTTATTCCTACTTTGGAAAGGAATTATCCATACTACTTTACGTTATCCAGAACATAAATTTTTGTTAGGAGGAGTTAGTATCAGTAATCAATTCTCTGATTTCTCAAAATCATTGATGATTGAATTCATGAAATCAAACTATTACGATCCCTATATTGCCCAGTACATTCACCCTAAAAAAGCATTCAAAGTCAAATTAAAAGATGCTGATAAAGATTTTATCTTTAACGAAACTGAAGCTGATTTGAATAAATTTGATAAAATCATAGACGAGTTAGAACCTGGCAGTTTACGCTTACCTGTTTTGATTAAAAAATACATTAAACAAAACGCACGAGTGGTCGCTTTTAACGTAGACCCATTATTTAATAACGCTATTGATGGCTTGATGTACATTCGTGTCGAAGACATTCCAGATAGTACTATGAAACCTGTTATGGAAGAATTTCAAGCAGAGTTAGAACGAAAATTAAGCGAGAAAGAAGAGTAAACCAATTTCAAAATCAATAGCAATAGCAAAAATCAAATTATGGATTTGATTAATTCTATTGAATTGTGAACCTTAGCGACCTTGTGCCTTTGCGGCAAAAAAATCAGCTATAAAGAGCTTTTATTTTATCAACAATAACTTGTGCCAATCGTTCGTGACTTTCAAAAGTCCAACCTGCGATATGAGGAGTCAAAATAACATTTTTAGCATTCAGCAAATACTGAAAAGCTTCGGGTGTAGTTGCCTCTTGGAACAAAGTTTCAAAGGACAATTTTTCATATTCTAAAACATCCAATCCAGCGCCTAACACTTTCCCTGATTGTAAAGCCGCAACCAAATCCGCTGTGACAATGTTTTTTCCGCGCGACGTATTGATAATCCAAAGTGGTTTTGCAAATCCATTAATAAATGCCGCATCAACCATTTTATCTGTTTCGGGAGTCCAAGGAATATGTAAACTTAATACGTCTACTTTTTCTTGAAATTCGGCAAACTCAACTTGTCTGGCATTTTCATCACCCACATTTTCTTGAATATCATAACACAAAACATCCACCTCAAAACCGCGTAGTTTTTTGGCGAAAGCCTTGCCCATATTTCCGTAACCGATAATTCCCACCGTTTTACCGTCTAATTCGTGTCCGCGATTGCTTTCACGGTTCCAATGTCCCGCTCGAATCTCAGCATCGGCTTGGTTGAGATTATTAAAAAGCGATAAAATCATTCCTAAACTGTGCTCTGCAACTGCATTTCGATTGCCTTCGGGTGCGGCAATGAGTGCGATGCCTTTCGACTGCGCATACTCGCAATCAGTACTTTCTAGTCCGGCGCCTACTCGAGCTATGAACTGCAAATTAGTCGCTTTGTCTAAAAAGGCTTTGTCAATTTTAAATCGGCTACGAATAACAATCCCTTGGTAGTTGTGAATTTTAGCTTCGATTTCCGCTTTGGAAGAGGTAAAATCTTCGTGATTCACGAAACCCGCTTGTTCTAATTGATTCCAAAGCAAGGGATGATTGCTATCGATATGAAGAATGTGTACCGCCATAAAAGGATTGTGTTTTGCAACCCCAAATTAACAAAAAAATTAGGTGTGAAATGTGTAAATTGCAGGCAATCTCATTAAAATGCAAAACTATGAACGCCAGCCGATTGTTTCGAGAATTTTTTGAAAGTGAAAAAGCAGGCGGTTTACTATTGCTTTTGGTGACGCTGATCTCTTTAACTCTAGCCAATTCTCCTATCCAAACGGACTACATTGGGTTTTGGGAAACCGAGATAGGACATCATTCCCTTACCCATTGGATTAACGATGGACTCATGACACTTTTCTTTTTGTTAATTGGTTTGGAATTGGAACGCGAATTGTACGGTGGGGAATTATCCAACATCAAAAATGCTGCTTTACCGATTTTTGGTGCTTTTGGCGGAATGATACTTCCAGCAGGTATTTTTTTAGCATTCAATTTAGGTACACCAACACAAAACGGCGCCGGAATTCCAATGGCTACCGATATTGCGTTTGCTATTGGAATTTTATCACTTTTGGGCAATCGAGTACCAACATCTTTAAAAATCTTCTTGACCGCTTTGGCTGTCATTGACGACTTGGGAGCAATTCTCGTCATCGCGATATTTTATACGGAAACGATATCCTTTCTATATTTAGGTTTGGCATTGGGTGTAATGGGTTTGCTATTTCTTTTAAATAGAAAAAATGTACACAACCTGATTCCGTATCTAATTGGTGGGGGTTTAATGTGGTATTGCATGCTGAATTCAGGCGTTCATGCTACGATAACGGGTGTGCTTTTAGCCTTTGTCATTCCGTATGGGAATGGCGGAAAAACCACTTCTTCTTACCGATTGCAACACGTTTTGCACCGCCCGGTAGCCTTTTTCATTTTACCTTTATTTGCTATCGCTAATACTTGTATTGCTGTTGATTCGGATTGGCACGAAGGACTCATTCATACCAACTCAATCGGAATTATGGCGGGATTGATTTTAGGAAAACCCATTGGAATTACTCTTTTTGCTTTTTTATGTGTCAAATTAGGTGTTGGATCGCTTCCTAAAGAGTTGCAATAGAAACACATTCTTGGTGCCGGAATGCTAGGCGGAATTGGGTTTACTATGTCTATTTTCATTACGCTTTTGGCCTTCAAAAACGATGGCGAAGCTGTAATTACCTATTCTAAAATAGCCATCTTGGTTGCTTCGTTTGTTTCTGGGACTCTGGGTTTTTTGTGGTTGAAAATGAGTTTGAAGAAATAGTTTTTTAAAACTCCCATTTTCAAATTTTCAAATTAGTACATTTTCAAATTAAAAAAATTGCTACATTTGAAAAGCCCCTGTAACTGCAATAGACCCCAAGTCGTTTTCCTTTTACAGATTTTTATAATGAAATGTAACGCTTATGCAATTAGGATAACGCTTTCGTTATTTTGAATGCGTAATTTTTATTTATTTCATAACTTTTATTAAAAATTTGTTTCTTATTTAGGAAACTTTTACCTTTGATATGAAAATAATAGAACCCAAATTTAAAGTAGAATTTTTAGAAGACGTAAAGCTCTTTTTGGACGAAGTTGACGAAAAAGCGAGAGCTAAAATCATTTATAATATTTGGAAAGCACGAAGCACTAATGACAAAGAACTTTTCAAAAAATTACAAGGTGAAATTTGGGAGTTTAGAACTATGTACAACAAAACATATTACCGCCTATTTGCATTTTGGGATACAACAGACAAAAGCAATACCGTCGTAATTTCAACTCACGGTTTAATTAAGAAAACTGACAAAATCCCAAAAAACGAAATTGAGCGCGCTGAAAATTTAAGAGAAACGTATTTTAAAAACAAAAGCAACAAACCATGAAAACCTATAGTTTAGAAGAGTTAACCAATGCCTACATAGGTAAAATTGGCACAAAAAAACGAGACGAATTTGAAAATGAATTGCGCCTTGACTTAGTGGGTCAAGCCATTAAACAAGCAAGACAAGAACGCAACTTAACACAAGAACAGCTGGGCGAATTAGTGGGTGTAAAAAAAGCGCAGATTTCAAAAATTGAAAACAGCACCACCGATGCACGATTTGAAACCATCCTAAAAGTGTTTAAAGCATTAAACGCTAAAGTGAGTTTTAATGTCGAGTTGTTGAATGAGCATTTGATAATTGAATAACCCCTCATTTTCAAATTTTCAAATTAATCCATTTTTACATTAAATTAGCTACATTTGAAAAGCGTATCAAAAAAATTGAATTAAAACAAGCAAAACTTTCGTCAATATTGCCCATTTGGAATAAAAGTAGTTTGAAAGTTTCGCATATAAACGAGTTAGTGGCAACCAATCCTCAGAAATCAAAACAGAAGTATTTATGAAAAAAATATTCCTCATTTTATTTACCTATTTCCTCGTAAATTGCTCAAGGAAAGTAGATAGTTTTGATTTATTTATTTCAAATGCTGATTATAAATTGGATGTGAAAACCGGTGAATTTAAAATAGATTGGTACGGAAATTATAAAGACACTGTAAGATTTTCTAAAACCGAAAATGAAAAAATAAATGAATTGATTTATAAGTATCATTTAGACACCTTGAAAGGTGAAAAATGGGTTTGTGAAAATGAAATCTTAATTATGCCTAATTTTAATGATGTCCTTACATTGAAGAAAGAAAACTCAATAACTTCTAAATTATATATTTCTACTCAAGTGAGTTTAGAAAAATCTAAACCGAATAAAACTGAAATTGATATTTTTAATTTTAAAGAAGATTTTTTTAAACTTCTGAATGGAAACAAAGATTTTAAAAAAAATATGAATACCTTAAAAGTTGCTAAAAAAAATGACAGAAGATTATTTCTATGACCTTTGGCAGCCACTAACACACGCTACAAGCAATATTTAAGCACCGAAACCTATTAATATGAGAAATAAAAAAGCATATAAACCTGATAGCGCGGATTTGCAATCCGTGCCTACTAAAACAACGAAACAAAAAAGGCCGCTATTTACAGCAGCCTTTCTCTTTATTTAAAAAGTATATTTACCCCTTAATTTGTTTCAACGAGGTTTTAATTCCTCTAATCAAAGACGAACTAAATCCGTGCAATTCCATTTCGTTCAAACCAGCAATCGTACAGCCTTGGGGTGTGGTTACTCGGTCAATCAATTGTTCTGGATGGGTTTTTTCTTCCAATAGCATTTCGGCAGCGCCTTTTACTGTTTGGGCAGAAATGGCTAAAGCCGTTTGCCAGTCAAATCCTATTTCGATTCCCGCCTGCATTGAGGCGCGAATGTAACGCAAGGCAAATGCCGTTCCGCTAGCCGCCAAAACAGTTGCGGCATCCATTAATTTTTCGTCAATAATAGGCGCTGTTCCTAAGCCTTCAAAAAGTGTTACTACTTGTTGAGCGGCTTCTTTATTGCTTTCTTGAAACGCAATACAGGTTGCCGAAGCGCCAAATTGCGAAGCAATATTCGGCATGATGCGCACCGCTTGGTGGGTGGCGCCAATTTTATTTTGCAAGTTTTCAATTGACAATCCACTCACTGCCGAAGCAATGGTTTTATTGGCAATTGCAGGCAATATTTCGGCCAAAACAGAATCTACTTGGTACGGTTTAATAGTCAAAATAATAATATCTGCTTCTTGAATATTGTGTTTGTTGTCGGTAGAAACGGTAACCCCTAGTTGTTCTAAGTGCAAAATACTCTTTGTATTTCTTCTTGTTACGGTTACTTGATTGCCTTCGGTGAATTTAGCAATCCCGATGGCAATTGAGGCTCCTAAGTTGCCCCCGCCAATAATGTGTACGTTCATGTTGTGTAGTTATAGTGGTTGTGTTGTGTGTTCTTTTAAACTCCCAAAATCAATTTAGCAATGGTAAAATACAAGATAATTCCAAATACATCATTGGTAGTAGTGATAAAGGGTCCCGTCGCAATAGCCGGGTCAATTTTCTTTTTATGTAAAAATAAAGGCACTAAAGTTCCCAAAGTAGCTGCAAATAAAATCACCACAATAATCGAAATGGAAATGGCTAATCCTACTTGGAATTGCCCGTACATAATGGTATGATAGGCCAAAACTAATAAGGAAATAATGGTTCCGGAAATCATAGCAACAGTAATTTCTTTGCTAAAATATTCTCGACTAAATCCTTTTAAAGTACCATTTGCTAAACCTTGAACAATAATTGCCGATGCTTGTACCCCAATATTCCCTGCCGTAGCCGAAAGCAAAGGCATAAAAATAATCAAAGTGTAAAATTCTTGCGAAGTCGCTTCATTGCCTTTCAACACATACGAAGCTACTAATTCAATTAGCATTCCCATAATCAGCCAAGGCAAACGCGCTTTGGTATGTTCGTAAACGCTATCGTCGGCTTCTACGTCTTGGGTGATACCCGCCGCCATTTGGTAATCCTTGTCGGCTTCTTCCTTGATGACATCCACAATATCGTCAATGGTAATTCGGCCGACCAAACGACCCAATTCGTCCACTACCGGAATGGCTTCCAAATCGTATTTTTGCATGATACGCGCCACCTCAACGTCTTCGGTATCTACATTCACCGAATTTAGTTTTCGGATATAGACATCATTGATGGGTGTTCGCGAAGAAGTAGTCAATAAATCTTTAGGCGGCAAACGTCCTTTCAAACGGTCTTCATCGTCCACCACATAAATCGAATGCACTCTTGAAATATTTTCGGCTTGAATGCGCATTTCTTTCACGCAAGTCAACACATTCCAGTTTTCGTTCACTTTTACCAACTCCTTGTGCATGATTCCCCCCGCAGTATCCTCTGGATAACGAAGCAAATCAACAATATCTTTGGCGTGTTCAACGTCTTGTAATTCCGAAATTACTTCTGCCTTAATTTCTTGCGATAACTCGG
>JACCDH011727110.1_pt1 | contig 10406 bp, 8 predicted proteins | sample 7442481 | NCBI WGS metagenome assembly JACCDH01 (sample SAMN15323433, study PRJNA562643) | freshwater metagenome | isolation source: river surface water | place: USA:Blue River Watershed | collected 2017-08-15
AGCAAGACAATCGGATCGGACTCGTTGGGGCCTGCAGGATCGGCGGGCGACTCGCCCCGACCCAGCTTGGAGACCACCATGCGCACGCCGGGCACTTCGGCGATGGTTTTCATGGCCGCCATTTCCATGCGGATGGACTCGTCCAGCGAGATGCTGGGCACCCGGTTGATCTGCGGCGTCAGGGCGCCCTCTTTCATGGTGGGCATGAAGGATTTGCCGAGCAATGGGAACAGCGCCAATGAACCCACCAGCAGGCCGACCGCAACGCCGAGCGTGAGCCGGTTTTGCGCCGTGGCTGCGTCAAGCAGGCGCAGGTAGCGGACCTTCAGGTAAGCGATCAATCGCGTGTCTTCGCCCGAGCCACCTTTGAGGAAATAGGAGCACAGCACGGGCGACAAGAACAGCGAGACCAGCAAGGACACCGCCAAAGACATGGCGATGGTCAGCGCCAGGGGCGCGAACATCTTGCCTTCAATGCCTTGCAAGGTCATCAACGGCAGGAACACCAAAATGATGATGGCAATGCCAAAGATGGTGGGGGTGGCCACTTCGGTGGTGGCAGCCAACACCGTGCGCACCCGCTCGCCCACGCTTTGGCCTGTGTGTCCCAGTCGGTGGTAGACGTTTTCGACCACCACCACGGTGGCGTCCACCATCAGGCCAATGGCAATGGCCAGGCCCCCCAGTGACATCAGGTTGGCCGAGATGCCGTAGCGGTTCATCAGGATGAAGGTGGTCAGTGGCGTGATGATCAGGGTGGCCACCACGATCAAACTTGAGCGCACATCACCCAAGAAGACAAACAGCACGACGACGACCAGGAAGATGCCTTCGATCAGCACCTTGCCCACGGTCCACAGTGCAGAGTCCACCAGTTCGGTGCGATCGTAGTAAGGCACGATCTGCAGGCCATCGGGCAGCATGTGCTGGCGGTTGATTTGATCGACACGTTTTTTGACACGCGACACGACTTCTTTGGCGTTGCCCCCGCGCATCATCAGCACGATGCCGGAAACGCCTTCGGTGTAGCCGCCTTTGATGATGGCGCCCTGGCGCACTTCGCTGCCGATTTGCAATTGCGCCACATCGCGCACAAACACGGGCACGCCCGCTTGTTCTTTGATCACGATGTTGCCAATGTCATCGATGGACTGGATCAGGCCCACGCCACGGATCAGGTATTGCTCATTGACCTGGGGCAGGATGCCGCCGCTGGCGTTGGAGTTGTTGGCGGCAATGGCCTGCACCACTTGCTGCACCGAGAGGTTGTAGTGCCGCAGACGTCCAGGGTCGACCAGCGCTTGGTATTGTTTGACATAACCCCCTTGGGAGTTGATCTCGGCCACGCCTGGAATGGAGCGCAGCAGAGGGCGAACGACCCAATCTTGGATGGTTCGCCGTTCGGCCAATTCTTGCGGCGTGAGGGCGCGTTGGCCGTCATCGGGCCGCTCCAAGGTGTATTGGTACACCTCGCCCAGGCCAGTCGAGACAGGCCCCAACACCGGGGCAATGCCCGCAGGCATGCGAGGGGTGACTTCGATCAGGCGTTCGGTGACCAGTTGTCTGGCGAAGTAAACATCGGTCTTGTCGGTGAACACCAAGGTGATGATGGACAGGCCGCTCTTGTTGAGCGAGCGCATTTCCACCAAGCCAGGCAAGCCGGTCATGGCGATTTCCAGCGGCACGGTCACAAAGCGTTCGATCTCTTCGGGTGACCGACCGGGGGCTTCTGTGGCCACCTGAACCTGGACGTTGGTCACATCCGGAAAGGCATCGACCGACAGCCGCGTGGCTTCACGCAGACCAAAGGCGCAAAGCACCAGTGCGAGGACCACAACAATCAGGCGCTGGCTCAGCGCCCCACGGATCATGGAGATGATCATGCGTTACTCCAACTCAGCGCGTTTGCGCTCGTTGTTCATGTGAAAAGCACCTTCGGTGACCACTTCCGTGCCTTCGGTCAGACCTTTGAGGACGGGGCGCATGTCGTCTTGTGCAAGGGCTAATTCAACGGGGGTCAGGCGAAAGCGTTGCTCAGCGGTGCGCACAAAGACGTGGTCGCGGTCGTTTTCGCGCACCACGGCTTGCGCAGGCAAGGCCAGCGTCTGTTGCGCTCCGCCGCGCACACGCATGGTGGCCAGCATCTGGGGCTTCAGGTCGCGCTTGGGGTTGTCCACTTGCGTGCGGATGGTCACGCTGCGGGTCTCGGGCGAGACGGTGTCGCCCACATAGACGATCTTGCCCGACAGTGAGCGGTTGCCCAGTGCCGGCACTTCGATCATCACGGTTTGGCCCGCTTGCACGGAGCGTGCGGTTTGTTCGGGCAGTGCGCCCACCACCCACACCGTGTCCAGATCGGCCACGGTGAACAAATGGTCACCCGGTTGAGCCACTTGCCCGTTGCTGACTTTGCGCTCGATCACCACACCGGCCAGTGTGGCGCTGACGGCCGCCACGGGGTGCAGTGTGCCTTGGTCTTTGAGGCGATCAATGGCTTCGGAGGGCAAGCCCATCAAACGCAACTGGTCGCCTGCGGCACGCAACTCCGCACGGGCGACGGCCAGCTCGGATTCTCGGCGTTGCAATTCCGCCGAGCCGATCACATCGGCCTGGATGAGCTGACGCGCCCTGTCGACTGCCCGTTCGGCTTGCGATGCGGCAGAGTGCGCTTTGAGAAAGCCCATTTGCGCGGTGGTCAGTTCGCTGCTGGCCAGACGCGCCAATGCTTGACCGCGTTGAACCCGGTCACCGACTTCCGCCAGAACTTCAGTCACGCGCCCTGTGACAGCTGCACCAATGCGGGTGACCAAGCGGTCATTGGCCTCGATGCGGCCTGAAATCTCAAGCCACGGGATGATTTGCTGTGTTTCCAGTTTGCTCACTTTGAACTGGTTGGCCATCTCAGCTTTGATCACCACACTCAAAGGATCGGCTTCGGCGGTGGCGGCTGGTGTGGGCGCTGAAGCTTTGTCGCCGCAGGCGGCCAACAACAAGACGCTGGTGCCCAAGAGCATGGACAAGACGGTGCGTTGGAGGGTGAAGGATTGGGGTGTCATGACGAGGTCCTGCAAAATTCAAGAAGGTGTGTGTTCGATGTTCTGGCCGATCAACTGGTCCAGCATGACGCGCGCTTCTTGCAACTGGTAGCGTGCCTGGATCAGGTCCGCGCGGACGCTGCGCAACACGCGTTGCGCGTCCAACACATCCAGAATGCCCCGCTCACCAAAGCGGTAAGCGGCTTGTGCCACGCGCAAGGCCGCTTCGGCCTCGCGCACGGAGCCCTGGCTCAAGGCCTCGATGCGCAGACGCGCCATCTCCAGGGACTTCCAGGTCAACAACACTTGTTGGGACAGCTCGGCCTTGCGCCCTTCCAGGCGTATTTGGGCGCGCTCCAGTTCGGCACTGGCTTGTGCGATGGGCCCTGAGCGCCTGTCCAGCAAAGGAAGCTGGACGCCCACGCCCCATTGGCCTTGACGAAACTCCGGATCACGGCTTTGGCTGTAGCGCAACTCCACGCCTGGCCAGCGGCTGGATTCGGCGCTGCGCAGTTGCGCTTGCGCTTTGTTCACATCGGTTTGGAGCAAACTCAACTCGGTGTTGTGCTTGAGCATCAATTGCTGCAGTTGCGCCATGTCCAGCAACTCTTGGCTGTCTTTGAGATCGCCTTGCAGTCGCCATTGCGCAGGCAGCTGGCCGGCAGCCAATTGGTTCAGCTGGATCTTGCTTTGTTCCACCATCAGGCGCGCTGTTTGAAGGCGTTCACGGGCGGTGATGATTTCGGCATCGGCCTTGATGATCTCGTAGCGTGCGGCTTCCCCGCTCTCTACCCTGATGCGCACACGTTCGCGCACCTGCTCCAGCAGCTGCACATCGTCGGCTGCCGCGGTCGCCTGGGCCTGGTGCAGCAGGCCTTGGTATATGAACAAGCGCACCTGGCTCACCAGCCCGTTGCGGGTTTGTCCAATCAGGTGTTTGCCTTCAAGCTCCGACGCGTTGGCGAAGTCAATCCGCGCTTGGCGGCCGTACGGATTTTCGATGGGTTGACTGAGGGTCCAGCTTCGCAATGCGCCCGATGTCACGCCCGGGATGCGTGCCGTATTGTGGCCTTGTGTCCAGTCAAAACGCGGGTTGGGCAGTGCCCTGGCTGTTTGGATGCCCGATTTGGCGGCGTCGAGCGCGCTTTGTGCTGCGCGCAACTGGGGGTTGTGCTCGAGGACGGTGGCGATGATTTGTGCCTGGGCCAGTTCGGGGGCGGTGGCCGGGTTGATGGGGTTGATCGCTACAGGCGGTGTGGTTTGTGCCAGCGCGCTGTGCATCAAGAGCGTGAGGGGCCAAGCCCAATGCCAGCTTGGGCGTTTGGCTTGCCCGTTGGCAGATGTGGATAGGCGCATGGGGTTGTTCCGTGGTTCAAAAAACAGATCGAATCCTAAAGCCTGAGAGGCTTTTGAAAAAGCAGATTATTGATGACTGTCAGTTCGTAAAAAACTGAATGTTTTCAGTTCACCATGTCGGTGAAGGTCTGCCGAGGGCAGACGAGTCGTTGGTTCGCATCAAGCGGCCAGTGCCGCCTCAATGTCTTGAGCGATCTTTGCGGGGGCATCTTGAGGCGCGTAGCGCTTGATCACGCGGCCGTCTTTGCCCACCAGGAACTTGGTGAAGTTCCACTTGATGGCCTTGCTGCCCAAAATGCCGGGGGCCTCTGCCGTGAGCCATTGGTACAGCGGGTGTGCGCCATCGCCGTTGACTTTGACCTTGCTCATCATTTGGAAGCTCACGCCGTAGTTCTTCTGGCAGAAGTTGGCGATCTGGGCGTCGTCGCCCGGGTCCTGGCTGGCGAACTGGTTGCACGGAAAGCCGATCACGGCCAGGCCTTGTGCGCCGTATTGCTGGTGCAGTTTTTCCAGGCCGGTGAATTGGGGCGTGAAGCCGCAGGCGCTGGCGGTGTTCACGATCAACATCACCTGGCCTTTGTATTGGTTCAGGGCCACAGCTTGGCCGTCGATGCCGAGGGCTTCAAAGTCGTACAGGCTCATGGGGTACTCCAATTCAGTCGTGTTGCGAAGGGCCGACCACCGACAGCAGCGCTGCCAGCAGAATCAAGGCGCCGCCCCATAAGGTGCGGCTGTCCCATTGGGAGGCACCCAGTATGACGGAAGACACGCTGGCAAACAGCACCTCGGACAACATGACCAGGGCCGTGGTGTGGGCAGCCAGCCGCGCCGCACCGTATTGCAGCGCCAGGTTACCCAACAGAAAGGACACGCACAGCAGGGCCACAAAAGGCAGCCAGGCCCAGTCGGGGTCGGCTCCCGTGCTGACCACGCCTGTGGCCAGTCCGACCAAGGCTGCGGCCGTGGCCATGACCGCGCCACCCCCAAACATGGCCAGGGTGCGCGAGGCGCTGGGACTGTCCTTGAGCTTGAGCAGCAGCGCGTTGGTCACCGCAAAGGTGAAGCCGCTGAGCAAGGCCAGCACATCGGCCAGGCTCTCGGGTACGGGCCAGGGGGTTTCGGGGGTCTTGAGCACGATGACCAGACCGGCCAGCGCCATGAGCAGCCGCAGCAGCGCCATGGGGCGCGGTTTGTCGCCCAGCATCAGCCAGGCCACCAGCACCGACCAGGCGGGCATCAGGTAAAACAGCAGCACCACGCGCACTACATCGCCCACGGTCACGGCCCAGTTGAAACCCACATTGGTCAGGCCGGAAGCCAGCAGCAGCCACCACAGACCGGGGTGCGCACGCCAGCTCAGCAGGCGGCCGCTGCGCCAGAGGTGCAAACCGATGGCAAGGGTGACAAAACCGTAAACCAGCGCGGTGGCCCACAGCGGGTGCAGACCCATCGCTTCGAGGTGTTTGAATGGCCACCAGCAAATGCCCCAGACCAAGGCATTGAACAGCAGCCCGGCCACAGCCAGGCTTGTGTTGGTGGGGCGAGCCATGGCGAGGCTCAGAGGGTGTCGTTCGGTTGTGCTGCCGCAGCTTTGTGCTTGCGCCACCAGCGCCAGCCCACCCAGCCCAGCCCCAAGGCCAGCAGAGCAAAAATGCCGTGCTGGAATTGGCGCAGGACGCCAAACATCCAGTCCCAGTTTTGGGCGCCAAAGTAGCCCAGGTACACCCAGATCGGCACGCTGATCAGGGCGGCAAAGCCGTCCATCAGGAACCAGGTGGGGAAGGTGACGCGGTGGCTCATGCCGGCCGAGAAGAACACGGGGGTGCGCAAGCCGGGCAGAAAGCGGGCCACGAACATGACCCACTTGCCATATTTGTGGAAGGCGTCTTGCGCGCTGGTGAAACGCTCGGGTGTCAGGATTTTGCGAAAGCCGGGCATTTGCGAGATGCGTTGGCCATAAAGACGACCGAGTGTGAACATCAGCCCGTCGCCGATCATCACGCCGGCCATGCCCACGGCAAACATGGTGTGCACATCGGCGTGGCCCAGCCCGGCGATGACACCGCCGGTCACCAGCGTCACGTCTTCAGGGACAGGAATGCCGAAGCCACAGACCAACAGCATCACGAACACGGCCCAGTAGCCGTACTCGGTGAAGATGGGCATCAGAAATTGAAAAACTTCCATCGAATATCAAAGTTCAACCAGCGCCTTGGCGGGTGAGCGAAATGCTCGTTGCCAGAAGGCAGCGGGCCAGTGTAATCCATTTGCATGACCCTTTCGGAGCAGGGTTTGGCGGGGTTTTCCCATGGGCACCCAGTGGGGTTTTGACGGCCGTTGCGCTGGGGCGGTGCTTGGGTGTGAAGCTGGCATACTTCATTGGCCTTTTTCATCTTTGCGCCCATGCCCCGTCCGATACAAGCCACCATCCACACCGCCGCCTTGCGCCACAACCTGGGGGCTGCCCGGCAAGCCGCGCCCGATGCCCAGGCCTGGGCGGTGGTCAAGGCCAATGCCTATGGTCACGGCATCGAGCGGGTGTTTGAAGGCCTGCGCGCCGCCGATGGCTTTGCCTTGCTGGACTTGAGCGAAGCCGAGCGCGTGCGTGCCTTGGGCTGGCGCGGCCCCATCTTGCTGCTGGAAGGCGCGTTTGAGGCCCGTGACCTGGAGCTGTGCTCGCGCCTGCACCTGTGGCATACGGTGCATTGCGACGAACAGATCGACATGCTGGCACTGCACAAGACGCACGAGCCGCACCGGGTGTTCCTCAAGATGAACTCGGGCATGAACCGTCTGGGTTTCACCCCGCAGCGTTACCGCTCGGCCTGGACACGACTGAACGCTTTGCCCCAGGTGGACGAGATTTCGCTGATCACCCATTTCAGCGATGCCGATGGCGACAAAGGCATTGCCGAGCAAGTGGCCCGGTTTGAAGAAGCCACCCGCGACCTGCCAGGCGAGCGCAGCCTGAGCAACAGCGCTGCCACATTGCGCCATGCCCAAGAGGCCAGCGTCAAGGCCGACTGGATCCGTCCGGGCATTGCGCTGTATGGCAGCTCGCCGGATTTCCCGGCGCATTCGGCCGCCGATTGGGGCTTGCAGCCCGCCATGAGCCTGCACGCGAACATCATCGCGGTGCAGCAGTTGCAAGTGGGCGACAGCGTGGGTTATGGCTCCAGCTTTGTGGCTGATCGGCCGATGCGCATCGGCGTGGTGGCTTGCGGTTATGCCGATGGCTACCCGCGCATTTGCCCCACCGGCACGCCGGTGCTGGTGGATGGCGTGCGCAGCCGCACCCTGGGCCGTGTGAGCATGGACATGTTGGCGGTGGACTTGAGCGATTTGCCCGAGGCCGGCATGGGCAGCCGCGTGACCTTGTGGGGGCGCGCCGCCAATGGTGCGGTGCTGAGCATCGACGAGGTGGCCCAGTCCGCAGGCACGGTGGGCTACGAGCTGATGTGCGCACTGTCCCAGCGCGTGCCGGTCGTTAACGAAGACTGATCTGGCCCTTGCTGCAAGCGTGACAAGCCTTCTGGCAGACCACGGTGACAATGGCCCATGCCCCACCGATCGCCCACGCACCGCCATGATCAAACCGCTTTGATGGCCGCGCTGGCCCTGATCGTGATCTGGGGGGCCAACTTCACGCTGCAAAAGTTCCTGTTCGACTTGATTTCGCCCACCGGTTTCTTGATGGCGCGGTACATCATCATGCCTTCGTGTGCGCTCTTGTTGATGCGCTGGCGTCTGGGCCGCTGGCTGCCAGCTTTGCCTCGTAAAGACCTGTTGCACATGGCCTGGCTGGGCTTTGCGGGTCACACCCTGCACGTGGGCTTGGTCACTTACGGCATCCATTGGTCCACCGCGTTTTCCAGCGCGGTCATCCTCGCGTGTGGTCCGGTCTTCACCTTGCTGATCCTGCGTTACAAGGGCCTTGAGCGCTTGAGTCTGGCCCAGATTCTGGGTGTGGCGCTGGCGCTGGGTGGCGTTTTGATGTTTTTGTCCGACAAGCTGTTGGGCGGCCACTGGCAGGCCGGTGGCGGTGATCTGGTCTTGCTGATCGCCGCCAGCCTGTTTTCTTATTACACCGTGGCGGCCAAGCCGCTCATGCAGCGGCATGGGCCGGTGCTGACCATGGGTTACACCACCTTGCTCGGCAGCCTGCCGATTTTGCTTTTGTCGGTGCCGGTGGGCCTGCAGGCCCCATGGGCCACGCTCGATGCGTGGGCCTGGGCGGGCCTGTTCTGGTCGGTGTTGGTGTCGGCCTTCATGGGCTGGCTGATCTGGGGTTGGATCAACATCGTGCGCGGCGTGGCCCGCACCGCGCCCCTGATGTACCTGATGCCGCCCATGACGGGCCTGTTTGCTTGGGCTTGGTCGGGGGAGCACTACACCTGGATCAAGATCGCCGGGGCAGGGGTGATCTTGTCGGGCGTGGCGCTGGCGCAGTACGCCGGGCAGATCAAGTGGCGCTTGCGCTGAAGTTGCGGGTGTGCAGGCATGGATGCCGGATCGCGTCCGGCATGACCAAGAGCCGCACTTGCCGCATTTCGAGCCAGCCTTCGATCCTGAAGCCATCGCGTTGACGGCAGCTTAGCCCTGGCCGCATGTCATCCCGGACTCCGAGCCGGGATCCATCGGCGTTGAACGGCAGTTAAGACCTGGTTCAAACGACGCCCTTGAGCCAAGTGTCGTAACCGGTCTTGCAGATCAAGGCCAGCACCACGAAGATGAAGACGTGGCGCACAAAGCCCGCCCCGTGCTTGAGGGCCAGTCGGGTGCCGATCAGGCTGCCGATCACGTTGGCCACGGCCATGGCCAGCGCCAGGTGCCACCAGACATGGCCTTTGATGGTGAACAGCACCAGGGCCGCCAAGTTGGTGAACAGGTTGATGAATTTCGCAGCGGCCGAGGCGTGCAAAAAGTCATAACCCAGCCAGCGCACACAAGCAAACACCAAAAAACTGCCGGTACCGGGGCCAAAGAAGCCGTCGTAAAACCCGATCACCAGGCCGATGCCTGCCGCCACCCAGGCCTCTTGCGAACCGGCAAAGCGCGGCGCGTGGCTGCGGCCCAGGTCTTTTTTGACCAGGGTGTACAGCAAGAGCAAGACCAGCAGGACTGGCAAAGCTTTGCGAAACAGGCTGGGGTCCACCTGCGTGACCAGCCAGGCACCCCACAGCGAGCCCAACAAGCCAGCCCCTGCTGCAGGCAGCAAAGATCGCCAGGGCATGACCACTTTGCGGCTGTACTGCACGGTGGCAAAGGCGGTGCCCCAGATCGAGGCGCTTTTGTTGGTGCCAAACAAGGTGGCGGGCGGCGCGCCAGGGAAGGCGGCAAACAGGGCGGGCAGCAAGATCAGGCCACCGCCGCCCACGATCGAGTCCACCAGGCCGGCCAGCAGCGAGGCCAGCGAAACAATCAGCAATTCCATGCGGTCGATTGTGGCATCGGGTGTGCGCAGGGCTTGTCGGGCCAGCGACGGGCGAAAAAAAAGCGCCGCTTGCGCGGCGCCTGAGAAGTCACATCTCGTTCGGATGTTGGTTCATGTTGGAGTTCTTAGGGATTCGAGTTGTCTCCTCGGCCCTCGGGATGCAAGGTACTGCTTTGCATCGAGTGAGTGAAATGTAAGGGCAGGCGGAGGCAGAAACCCTCAGGGATTTCCCGATTTGCGGGAAATCCCTGATCAGAACTGAACGGGAACTGACCTTCGGGCGGTTTTCAGGCTGCCGAACGCTCGGCGTCCTGTGCGATCCATTGCGCAGCCTTCTCGGCAATCATCAGGGTCGGGCTGTTGGTGTTGCCGCTGGTGATGGTGGGCATCACGCCCGCATCGACCACGCGCAGGCCCGCCACACCGCGCACCTGCAGGCGCGAGTTGACCACCGCCATGGGGTCTTCATCGCGCCCCATGCGGGTGGTGCCCACGGGGTGGAAGATGGTGCTGGCGATGTCCCCGGCCAGCTTGGCCAGTTCTTCGTCGGTTTGGTACTGCACGCCGGGTTTGAACTCTTC
>JACCDH010648462.1_pt1 | contig 10405 bp, 11 predicted proteins | sample 7442481 | NCBI WGS metagenome assembly JACCDH01 (sample SAMN15323433, study PRJNA562643) | freshwater metagenome | isolation source: river surface water | place: USA:Blue River Watershed | collected 2017-08-15
CCGTTTTGTTCTGAGGGTGCATTTCGAGGTTCGCAAAAATCACAATGGTAGGCATTTGAATTCGTGATTTTTCGAATGACCAAATGGTTGCCAGCCTCTCGACTGAAACCAACCAAAAATTGGCTGAAACCATTGGAAAAGCGTCATCTTTTAGAGAACTAAGACCTCAGACTGAGTTAGTATTTGGGCCCTATTTGAGGAATGGCGGAGGATGCAGAACCCCAATCCAAAGTTCTCTCAGATCGGAACCATTGGTTTTCCGGGGCTCCAATCAAATTTGTAATATCGCCACCGACCATAACGTGCTCAAAGCTGAAGTATCCAGCGGCGGGCTTGACCCGCGTATACTATATGGTCGTCATACTATTCTCGCAAATCCGGCCGTTCCGGGAGAAGCCGTTTGGGGCGTTGGGCGCGCAGTATTAGGTATGGCTCTAAGTTTGGAGACCGGCCCGCAAAACATTGCTTCCATCGTTTGCACGCAAATACCAACACTGTCATGTGCAAGCGTGTACCAAACCTGTTTTGCTTCTTTGCGGGTAATAACAAGTTCGGCTCGGCGGAGTTCGGCAAGCTGCTGGCTAAGCGCAGGCTGCACGATGCCGGTTGCCGCGCCGATCTCGGCCACATTCTGTTCGCCGCGCAACAAACAACTTAGGATCATCAGTCGTTGAGGCTGGGCATAGATTTTTAGCTTGTCGGCGACGCTATCCGCTAAGTCCCTGCTCTCGAAAATAGCTGTCATGGGAGCGTCCTGCAAAACCAATCTGCCGCAGACGTTACGTCTGCGCAGTCATTGGGCGGGGGTGCCAGCAGGGCCTGGCCGGGCTGCCAACCTTCTGGAGCAAAGCTCTTCCCGCCCTCAACTGCTTTGAGCGCCGACACGAGCCGAAGCATTTCGTCGGCGGACCGTCCCACATTGTGGGGATAGGAGGTAATGGCTCGGATGATGCCTTTAGGATCGATGTAAAATGCCGAGCGCATCGCCATCGCATCAATACTATTGTTATCGATCATGCCATACGCTCGACCGACGGCCATGCTGGGATCTTCGATAATCGGGAAATCGATGGCGACGCCGAACCGGTTTTCGATCGCCTGCACCCAGGCGATATGCGCATAGAGGCTGTCAACGGAAAGGCCGGCGAGCGCGCAGTCGAGTGCTTCGAATGCAGCCTTGCGTTTTGCCAGTCCAACAAATTCAGTCGTGCAGACCGGCGTGAAGTCAGCTGGGTGTGAAAAGAATATGAGCCAGCGACCGCGATAATCCGACAGCTTGAATGCGCCTTTCGTTGAGCGAGCCATAAAGTCAGGGGCGATGTCGCCCAGCCTAAGAGGATTTGCGGCTTTCAGCGTTTGTTGATCGGACATTGTCACAGCATTTTCCATCGCTCTGCACTGCCTTCCTGCCTAGCTTGACGCAAGCCTTTTAATGTATTACACGATTTATGTAAATATGAATTTAATGAGGCTTCTTATGACCGACTCAGCTCTTGCCGCCGCCAGTGACCAGGTCTGCGCTGCTCAGCGCGGCGTGCCGATGATCGAATCTTTTTTTGATGAGCCAACAAACACGGTGTCCTATGTTGTTCACGATCCCGAGAGCCGCCGCGCTGCAATCATTGATAGCGTGTTGGACTATGACCCCGCCTCAGGTCGCACGTCCTTCAAGTCGGCAGACGCGGTCATTGCCTACGTCGCGGAGCACGGACTTTCCATTGACTGGCTGCTCGAAACCCACGCCCATGCCGATCATCTTTCGGCAGCGCCCTATCTCCAACAGAAACTTGGCGGAAAAATAGCCATTGGTGAGCATATCATTACGGTGCAGGGCGTCTTCGGGAAGCTATTCAACGCTGGCAGCGATTTCCAGCGTGACGGGTCTGATTTTGACCGCCTCTGGAAAGATGGTGATCGGTTTCAAATAGGCAATCTGGATGTGACCGTGCTGCATGTCCCCGGTCATACACCTGCCTGTATTGCCTATGTTATCGGCGATGCCGTGTTCGTTGGCGATACCATGTTCATGCCTGATTATGGCACGGCACGTGCCGATTTCCCAGGGGGCGACGCACGAACTCTGTACCGCTCTGCGCGGCGGTTACTTGAGCTGCCGCCAGAGACGCGGTTGTTCATGTGTCACGACTATTTACCCTCTGGGCGCAGCGCCTATGTTTGGGAAACAACCGTTGCGGCAGAAAGAGCAGCAAACATTCATATCCATGATGGCGTAGGCGAAGATGAGTTTGTGGCCATGCGGGAAGCGCGCGATGCGACCCTAGCCATGCCGCGTCTGATCTTGCCGTCGGTGCAGGTCAACATGCGTGCCGGCCATATGCCCGCGCCAGAGGAAAATGGCGTGACTTACCTTAAAATCCCGGTCAACGCAGTATGATCACAGGCTTTCCAAACGCCATGCCTGTTGAAGGGCTGATTGGCGGAGCGATGATTGGCGCATCCGCCGCCATTATGCTGCTGGGCTTAGGCCGGATTGCAGGGGTTAGTGGCCTTGCGGCACGTGCGACCGGGATCGCTGACAGCGGCGCACCTCGGGATATGGCGCTTGCCTTTGTCCTTGGCCTGCCAATTGGCGCGTTGGTGGTTGCGTACATTGTCGGCGGTGTCGCCGTTACTTTCCCAACGTCAATCTGGCAGCTTGCGCTTGGCGGCCTTCTAGTCGGTTACGGGACACGCCTAGGCTCGGGCTGCACCAGTGGTCACGGTGTTTGCGGCCTTTCCAGACTGTCGCCACGGTCAATATTGGCAACGGGCGTGTTCATGGCGAGCGGTTTTGCCACTGTTGCCATGCTTCGGGCCGGAGGTTGGCTATGAACCGAATTGGTGTCGCATTGATAGCTGGGGGTCTGTTCGGAGCGGGTCTCGCCTTTTCGGGCATGGCCAACCCAGCACGTGTGCAGGGGTTCCTTGACCTATTTGGAGCTTGGGACCCGACGCTTGCCTTTGTCATGGGCGGTGCTCTGGTGCCGATGGTCATGGCTTGGGTTTGGCAAAAGCGGCTCAAAAAGCCGCTAGCGGCTGCCCAGTTCGATCTACCGGAAACGATGGCGCTCGATAGCAAATTGGTTCTTGGTGCGGTACTATTTGGTATCGGCTGGGGGGTAAGCGGTCTCTGCCCTGGACCCGCGATTGCCAATCTTGCCATCGCACCCCTTCAGGTCATGCCGTTCATTCTGGCCATGCTCGGCGGCATGACGTTGCATCGCATTTCATCACGATAACACTGTTTTGCCGGCCTGCGGCTGGTCGGGAGGAAGATATGGACATCAAGCGTCTTAATGCAAGGCTGGGCGTCTCACCACAGATCAAACCCGAGGACGTCGTCGCAATCGGCCGGGCAGGCTATAAGTCGATCATTTGTAACCGTCCGGAGGGCGAAGAGCAGCAGCAGCCGTCCGTCGGGAGCATTGAAGCTGCGGCCCGTGCTGCAGGTTTGGCCTTTGCTCATATCCCGGCCATTTCCGGCGCATTAACGGATCAAAACGTGCAAGACATGGCAAGCGCGCTCGATCACTTGCCCGCGCCTGTTCTTGCCTATTGTCGATCTGGCGCACGATCTGCAAAACTTGCCGAAATGGCAGGTGCGATTGATGGCAATGAAAATGTATCCAGAATTTATGACTTCGTGATTGTTGGCGGCGGCAGCGCAGGTATTGCGACTGCCGCGAGTATACTCAAGCGCAATCGCGACGTCTCGCTTGCGATCATCGAGCCAAACGAGGACCATTATTACCAGCCGGGCTGGACAATGGTAGGCGCGGGCGTCTTCGACCGCGAATTCACTCATCGTCACGAGGCACAGTTGATCCCGCAAGGAGCCGACTGGATCAAGGCTTCCGCCAGTGGTTTCTTGCCTGAAAAAAACCAAGTTCAGCTCTGCGATGGCAGCGTGGTTTCCTATCGCGTGCTCATTGCTTGCCCTGGTATTAAACTCGATTGGGATGCCATTTCTGGGCTTACGGAAACACTCGGGGAAAATGGCGTTACTTCTAATTACGGCTTTGATCTTGCACCATATACCAACCGTTTGGTCAAGGAGTTCAAAGGCGGCAGAGCTTTGTTCACCCAGCCGCCAATGCCCATAAAGTGTGCGGGAGCGCCGCAGAAGGCAATGTATCTTTCTTGCCATCGCTGGGAAAAGGCAGGTGTCTTGAAGGATGTCGACGTGCAATTCCATACGGCAGGAGCTGTGCTATTCGGCGTTGCGGCCTATGTTCCTGCGTTGATGGAATATATTGAACGCTATGGCGCGCATCTGAACTTTGAGTCGAAATTGGTCGCCATAGACGGAACGTCCAAGGTGGCCAGGTTTGTTCAGAAAGACGGTGATAGCACTCGCGTCGTCGAAGAATGCTTCGACATGATCCATGTTGTTCCGCCGCAGGTTGCGCCAGATTTTGTGCGCTCTAGCCCGTTAGCTGCTACATCGGGCTTTATTGACGTTAACGAAGCGACACTTCAGCATTCACGCTATAATAATGTCTTTGCACTGGGGGACGCGTGTTCGGCGTCCAATGCCAAGACAGCCGCGGCCGCGCGTAAACAGGCTCCGGTCGTGGCCGTTAATGCACTCGCCGCCTTGGATGGCAAACCTCCTGTCGCCGATTATGACGGCTATGGAAGCTGCCCGCTAACGGTGGAGGCTGGTAAAATTGTCCTCGCAGAGTTTGGCTATGGTGGCAAATTGTTGCCAAGCTTTCCAAATTGGTTGATCGACGGCACTCGGCCATCACGGCTGTCATGGCTGCTGAAGGACACTATCCTGCCGCCAGTTTACTGGCATGGCATGCTCAAAGGTCATGAATGGATGGTCAAACCCCATTTGATCGGGTCATGATATGACTGCGCTGGCGCGATATCTGCCGATTTTTGATTGGGCGCGCGGTTACAACAGCGTGGCGCTAACCAATGATTTGGTGGCTGCCATGATTGTCACGATCATGCTCATCCCGCAGAGCTTGGCTTACGCCACGCTTGCGGGCTTACCACCTGAGATTGGCCTTTATGCGTCTATCGCGCCAATCATCGCTTATGCCATGTTTGGCACCAGCAGATCACTCGCCGTCGGACCCGTGGCTGTCATCTCGCTCATGACCCTTACGGCAGCAAGCAATGTGGCCCCTCCGGGCAGTCCGCAATTCATAGCCGCCGCGCTGATACTCGCACTGCTCTCTGGCCTCATGCTAATCTCAATGGGTGTTCTGCGGCTCGGCTTTCTCGCCAATCTGCTTTCGCATCCCGTTGTGTCTGGCTTTATCACGGCCAGTGGCATCATCATTGCTACCAGTCAGCTCAAATCTATCTTCGGGATCAAGGCCAGCGGCGAAGCCATGCCTGAGTTAGTGCAGACTCTGGCAATGAATATGGGGCAGCTTAACTTTCCGACACTGGTGATCGGTGTTACAGTGACGGCTTTCCTGTTTTGGGTTCGCAAAGGTTTGAAGCCCTTATTGGTCAGGCTTGGACTTGGTCTGCGAACCGCTGACCTTGTTGCAAAGGCAGGGCCAATTGCTGCCGTGGCCGCCTCGACAATCGCAGTCATTACCCTCGATCTGGAAGTGCAAGGCGTCAAGATCGTGGGCGCAATTCCACAGAGCCTTCCGCCGTTAACCATGCCACTGTTCGATGCTCGGCTCTGGCAAAGTCTAGCGATACCTGCGTTGCTTCTTTCTATCATCGGCTTTGTTGAAAGCGTTTCGGTTGCGCAGACGCTTGCTGCAAAAAAACGCCAGCGGATTCATCCGGATCAGGAGCTAATCGGGCTTGGTGCGGCCAACGTTGCTGCAAGCTTTACCGGCGGTTATCCTGTTACTGGTGGATTTGCCCGTTCGGTGGTGAATTTTGACGCTGGCGCTGAAACTCCGGCAGCTGGTGCATTCACAGCTGTCGGCATCCTCATCGCGGCCCTTTTCCTCACGCCATTGCTCTACGCACTGCCTATTGCGACGCTGGCAGCGACAATTGTCGTTGCTGTACTCAGCCTCGTTGATTTTAAGACGCCGCGTGATGTGTTCCGCTACTCCAAGCCGGATTTTGCAGCGATGTTCGCGACCATAACCGTTACCTTGCTCGCCGGCGTGGAACCGGGTGTTATCGCGGGTGTCGGAATGAGCCTGGCATTGTTCTTGTGGCGCGCTTCCCGGCCACATGCTGCCATCGTTGGCCGCATTCCAGAGACCGAGCATTTCCGAAACGTGAAACGCCACAAGGTGTTTACCGATCCACGCATCCTGACCATTCGTATTGACGAGAGCTTGACCTATCTCAACGCTCGCTGGCTTGAAGAATTCGTGTTGGAAGAAGTCGCGGAGCATCATCAGCTCAAACACTTGATCCTGATGTGCTCGGCGGTGAATGCGATTGATGCTTCGGCACTGGAGAGCATTGAGGCAATTAACCACCGCATGGCTGATGCTGGGGTCCAGTTGCACCTGTCGGAAGTTAAAGGCCCGGTGATGGACGCGCTCGAACGCTCGCACTTGCTTCATCATCTGACCGGCAACGTTTGGCTGTCGCAGAACGAGGCTTTCGATGCCGTGATTGCTCTCGCAGACCGCGACGAAGGTGCAGGGCAAACACCCGATATGTGGATGGCTAGGGGGCTCATATGATGATCGAACAGGATTGGGCACTTCTCTTAGCCCGTGCGCAATTTGCTTTTACTGTTAGCTTCCACTTCCTATTCCCAGCCTTCTCGATAGGTTTGGCGAGCTTTCTGGCCGTTCTTGAGGGGCTGTGGCTTAAGACAGGGCAGGGCGTATTTGCCAATCTTTATCGCTATTGGCTGAAGATATTCGCCGTTGTTTTTGCGATGGGTGTCGTATCTGGCATCGTCATGTCCTATCAATTTGGCACCAACTGGTCGGTGTTTTCGGATAAGGCAGGGCCAGTCATTGGTCCTTTGATGGCCTATGAAGTTTTGACGGCCTTCTTTTTAGAGGCCGGCTTCTTGGGCGTTATGCTGTTCGGCATCAACAAAGTTGGACGCAAGCTTCACTTTCTTGCAACGCTTGCCGTCGCCCTTGGCACTTTCATTTCTGCATTCTGGATATTGTCGGTAAACAGCTGGATGCAAACGCCAGCGGGTTTTGAGATTGCGACCAATGGGCAATTCATGCCCGGCGACAGCTGGTGGACGATCATATTCAACCCGAGCTTCCCTTACCGCCTCATCCACACATTATTGGCAGCCTATTTGACGACGGCGTTTGCTGTCGGGGCTGTTGGGGCGTGGCATTTACTCCAAGACAAAACCAACCCGGGTGCGCGCAAGATGTTCTCGATGGCCATGTGGATGGCAGCCATTGTCGCACCGCTTCAGGTCGTGGCAGGCGACTTTCACGGTATCAACACGCTGGAGCATCAACCAGCCAAAGTCATGGCAATGGAGGGGCATTATCAAAGCCACCCTAATGGCGCGCCGCTTATTTTATTTGGTGTTCCCAATAGCCAAGAACGCAAGGTCGATTACGCCGTCGAAATTCCAAAAGCATCGTCGTTAATCCTTAAGCATGATCTGAATGCGCCGCTCGCTGGCCTTGATACCATTCCCGATGCAGATGAGCCGCCCGTGGGCATCGTTTTCTGGGCATTCCGGATCATGGTGGGCCTCGGCATGGCTATGGTCGGCATTGGCCTGTGGAGCTTGCTCGCGCGTTCGAGAAAGCGCCTTTACGAATGGGCTTGGTTGCATAAGGCGGCCCTGGCGATGGGCCCGTCAGGCTTTATTGCGGTGCTCGCGGGCTGGGTCGTGACGGAAGTCGGCCGGCAACCTTTCACTGTCTATGGCGTGCTCCGCACAGTTGATAGTGTATCACCACTTGACGCTCCTGCTGTTGCTTTTTCGCTTCTCGCTTTTGTTGTCATCTATTTCGCTGTTTTCGGCATGGGCATCTGGTATTTGCTGCGCCTCATGAAAAAGCCACCTGAGGCGCATGAAAGCGCGCTTGATGGCACCCCCATCCGCAGTGCTGGCATCACGTCGGCCCCTGCGGTGATGGAAGGAGTTTCTATATGATCGACCTTACCATCATTTGGGCTGCTATTATCGGTTTTGCCATCATTGCCTATGTTGTGATGGATGGCTTTGATCTAGGCATCGGGATGTTGTTTCCCTTCTTCACAGTGGGCAAGGATCGCGACACTGCGATGAACAGCATCGCGCCAGTCTGGGATGGAAACGAGACATGGCTGGTTATGGGTGTAGGCGGCTTACTTGCAGCCTTTCCGCTTGCTTATGCAATCATTTTGCCAGCACTTTATGCGCCGATGATCGCGATGCTTTTGGGGCTTGTATTTCGCGGTGTGGCCTTTGAGTTCCGTTGGCGTGACCCGGTCCATCGCGCGCTTTGGGATCGCGCCTTTACGATAGGTTCTTTCATCGCAACCTTTGCCCAAGGTGTGGCATTGGGCGCTTTGCTTCAGGGCATAACGGTTGAAGACCGCTCTTATGCTGGGGGGTGGTGGGAATGGCTTTCACCGTTCAGCATTTTGACCGGTTTTGGACTTGTTGTTGGCTATGCACTCTTGGGTGCATGTTGGCTGAACTGGAAAACAGAAGGCTCCTTGCAGCGTCAGGCCGTCACTTATGCCGGGCGGCTGGGCATTAGCCTGCTACTCATGATCGGTTTAATCAGTCTCGCCACCCTCACGCTAGAGGCGCAATATTACACGCGATGGCTCAGCTTTCCTGGTATTCTGGCAACTGCACTTGTACCGATTGCAACCGTCGCCGTGACGCTCCTCTTTTACCGCAGCCTGCGCCAAACCAAAGACGCACAGCCGTTCTTCTGGGCACTAGCCTTGTTCGGCTTATGCCTGATTGGCCTTGGCATTTCGATCTGGCCCAATGTCATACCCGCGCGGGTCACTATCTGGGAAGCGGCAGCACCACATCGCAGCCAGGTCTTCATGTTGATCGGCGCGTCCATCATGGTCCCGATCATCGTCGCCTACACCGCATGGTCCTATTGGGTGTTTCGCGGCAAAGTCGGCCACGACGGATATCATTAATGTCACGCGCCAAGCAATTGGGCTGGTTCTTCGGCATTTGGCTGCTGAGCGTGACAGTTCTTGCGATCGTCGGAAGCATCATCCGCTGGGCATTGCTGTAATGGGTTAAGGGGAGCAACGTAAAATGACCGGAGCGGTTGAGAACAGCGCCGAAGCTTTGAAAGGCGAAGATTGGGCTGGCGAGATGGGAGCCAAATGGCTTGCCAATCTCGAGCGGTTTGAAGGCATGATTGAGCCGATTGGCGAAGCTCTGCTCAAACAGGCAGAATTCCAGCCCGGCGAACGCGTGCTCGATATCGGTTGTGGAGGGGGTGGTACGACGATTGCTATTGCAAAGGCCGTAGCGCCCTCGGGTGACGTTCTTGGCGTCGACATCTCGCCGGACCTGACCACAGCTTCAACCCAGCGCGCGACAGATGCCGGCGTGAGAAATATTCGCTTCATGTGTGCTGACGCTGCCAGTGTTCAACTCGCAGGCGCCCCTTATGATCGGCTCTTTTCCCGCTTTGGGAGCATGTTCTTTTCTGAGCCGCACGACGCTTTTGCTAATTTGGCTTCGCTATTGCGCCCCGGCGCGCGCATCGATCTCGCAGTATGGGCGGCACCGCGCGACAATCTTTGGATGATGGAGATGATGGCAATCGTCCGCCGCTTTGTCGCAGCACCTCCAGCAATACCCCGTGCGCCCGGTCCATTTGCATTTGAGGATCTTGATTATTTGCGTGAGGTTTTAGCTGCAGGCGGCTTTTCTGAGCCGAATATAGTATCTTATGAAGGGCTGCAGCCTGTTGGCGGTGTGAATGCCACGCCTCATGAGGCGGCTTCGTTTGTGTTGTCCTCAATGGCGGCTGGGCGTTTGCTGGATGAGCAAGGCCCGGATGTTCGTGCCGCAGCAGAGTTCGAACTGATAGAGCTTTTCAAGGCGCATCGGGTCGAAGGGCAAGGCGTTATGATGCAGGGTAAGGCATGGCTTGTGTCGGCTATTTTGTAATTGCCGCAGCTAAGCCTTGACGCTCCTCGGAACTGAATGGGCAATTGCACCATTCAATATGGTCTGCAGTTCGCCGCCTAGTGACAACGTAAAATTCTTTCGCTAGCGGGACGTTTCATGAACGCATGGGTCCGATATTCGAAGGCGGGGAAATCGCTGTTCGCGATTTCCTTTCTTTTGGTGCTCTCCCTGCGCGTTCTGATCCCGACTGGCTTTATGCCATCGGTCAGCGCCCAAGGTGTGGTTGTAGAACTCTGTGACCGGCCCCCACTGAGTGGTCCGCGTTAATTGTTAGTGCAAGATTGCCTCCGGCGCCATGGGTGACCGCAGGTGGAGCGAAGCGGAACCGGAGGGCTGCCATGGCGGTGTCGCCGTTTCCGGGGC
>JACCDH010240685.1_pt1 | contig 10403 bp, 4 predicted proteins | sample 7442481 | NCBI WGS metagenome assembly JACCDH01 (sample SAMN15323433, study PRJNA562643) | freshwater metagenome | isolation source: river surface water | place: USA:Blue River Watershed | collected 2017-08-15
ATATATCGAAATAGGATCGGGCAACTCTACTAAAGTTGCTTATAAAGCAAAAAAGGAAAATAATTTAGATACAAAAATTATTTCGATAGACCCTATGCCTAGGGCAGAAATTGATAACTTGGCTGATGTTGTTATTAGAAAACCTTTTGAAAATATTGATTTAAATATTTTAGAGGAGTTAAACGAAAACGATATTTTATTTGTGGATAATTCGCATAGGATTTTACCAAACTCGGATGCGATGGTGTTTTTTATGGAAATTTTACCACGATTAAAAAAAGGGGTGATTGTGCATATTCATGATATTTATTTACCGTATGATTACCCGCAGTTTATGTGCGACAGATTTTACTCGGAACAATATGGATTGGCGATGTATTTATTAGCAAATCCTAAAAAATATCAAACCATTTTACCTAACTATTTTATTTTTGAGGATAAAGAATTATCTGAATTGATTGCACCAATATGGAATCATCCAAATTTAAAAGGAGTGGAGCAACATAGTGGCTCGTATTGGTTAAAAATTAATGAGTAATTATATCAAATAAAAAATACTAACCAGCTTTATTTTTTGATAGCTGATGAATAAAATCATTAAACGCCTATCAGGTTTTGGAAACCTGACAGGTGTTTAAAAGTGGTTTAGGTTTAAAGATTAATTGGTTTTAAAATCAAAATGTGTAAATGCGTTTCGTTTTCGAAATTCTTTTTTCGCTCTTAAAACTCTAGTTTAAAATAATTTTCCGGAGGTTTAAAAAAATCCGTAGAGGATTTAACATCAAGTTTAATTAAGATTGTTTAATTTTACCAAAAAATTAATCAATATAAATTTTATGGAGAAAATTGCTATTTTAGGTGGAGGTAATATTGGTATGGCTTTGGCGAGAGGTTTGGTAAAATCTGGGAAATATACCAAGGAACAAATTACCATTACACGCCGAAGAAAAAAAAATGTGGACGCTATTGCTGCCGAAGGTTTTGTGGCTTTACAAAGTAATGCCGAAGCGGTAGCAAATGCAGATATTATTGTTTTGGCAATTTTACCGCAAACTTTAAATGAGGTGTTGGATGAAATTAGAGACAGTATAAACCATGAGCAATTGTTTATTAGTGTAATTTCGGGTGTTTCTACGCAGGATGTAAAGGATTATTTAAAAATGAATGTGCCTGTGGTACGTGCAATGCCAAACACTGCAATTTCTATTCAGGAATCTATGACGTGTATTGCGGCTAAAACTTTGGATTATAGCTATATTGAAAAAACCGATCAGTTATTCCAAACCGTGGGAGATACAGTCGTAATTGATGAGGACAACATGACGGCTGCAACAGCTTTATGTGCTTGCGGAATTGCTTTCTTTTTAAGATTTATTCGCGCAGCTTCACAAGGTGGCACGGAAATAGGATTTCACAGTCACGATGCCCTAAAAATGGCAGTACAAACTGCATTAGGAGCTGCATCTTTATTACGTAAAAACGAATCGCATCCAGAAGATGAAATTGATAAAGTTACCTCACCAAAAGGTTGTACAATTGCAGGATTAAACGAAATGGAACACCAAGGATTTAGTTCATCGTTAATTAAAGGAATTATTACATCTTATAACAAAGCAGGAAATTTATATTCCGAAAATAAACAATGTTGTTAATTTAATACAATACTAAAGGAGGGCTGTTGAATAAACGGCTCTTTTTTTTTCAATCATGACTCTTAAAAATACTAGCGTAAAATTACTATCTGATTTTTTAAAATGGCGCGTAAAACATTTAAGCGACCGAAGATTTTTGGTGCTTTTAAGTTTTGTTATAGGTGTAGCAGGAGGAATTTCTGCAAGTATTTTAAAAACTTTAATTCATTTTATCGAAACCCTAATTCACAGTAAATACTTTACCGGAGTACAAAACTTTTGGTATTTTATTTTCCCTTTAATTGGTATCTTTGTTAGCTTAATTTTTATTCGGTACGTATCCAAAAATCGTTTACCAGAAGGCGTACCCTTAGCCTTGTACAGTATAGGGAAAAACAACGGTATTATTAAACGTTTACACATTTATGCGCATTTAATTACTAGCGGAATTACGGTAAGTTTTGGTGGGTCTGTTGGGTTAGAAGGTCCAAGTGTAGCAACAGGTTCCGCAATTGGTTCCAACATTGGTCAGCTTTTTCATTTGAATCATAAGCGCAAATCCTTGTTGATAGGTTGTGGGAGCGCAGCCGCTATAGCAGCACTATTTAATTCGCCCGTTGCAGCAGTAATTTTTGTGTTGGAAATTATATTGGTAGAGTTAAAAATTGCATTTATCATTCCCTTATTAGTTGCATCCGTAACCGCAACTTTAGTATCTAAACTTTTAATGGGAAATGATTTATTATTTGATTTTGGTACATTGTCGCCCATTATTTTACAAGATATACCATTTTACATTCTTTTGGGTTTATTTACTGGGTTTTTATCGGTGTATTTCATGAAAACTACTCAAAAAATTAGCAATTTCGCTCAAAAATTCACAAAATACCGGACAAATTATCTATTTTTCGGTTCGTTTTTAGGTTTAATTCTTTTATTATTTCCAACATTATATGGAGAAGGTTATTATACTTTAAGGAGTTTATTAAAAAATCAGGATTTTATTTTAATCGAAAAAAGTATTTACGCCTCCATACCAGTAGTTAAAAATGCAATATACGAACAGTGGTTTTTAATTATATTTATAATTGCCACATTATTTATAAAAGTGTTTGCAACAAGTTTTACCCGCTTGGCAGGTGGTGTAGGCGGTGTTTTTGCGCCCTCTTTATTTATGGGAGGATTGGCAGGTTTTTTAGTAGCAAGAGTGGTAAATTTATTTAATTTTTCGTTTAATTTACCCGAGAATAATTTTATTTTAGTGGGAATGTCGGGGGTGATTGCAGGAATAATGCACGCACCATTAACAGCGATATTTTTAATTGCAGAAATTACGCAAGGGTACGAATTGTTTATACCCTTAATGATTGTGGTTGCTTTGTCGTATGGTAGCTCCATTAATCATAGTAAATTTAGTTATTACACCAGAAATTTAGCTAATAGGGGGGATTTGGTAGCCCATGATAGAGATAAAACATTGTTAACCGAAATTGGGGTGTTAAAAGTGATTGAAAAAGATTTGTTGTGTGTACACGAGGACGGAACGTTAAAGGATTTGATTCAGGCAATATCCAAAAGTAATCGGAATATATTTCCTGTGCTCAATTCGCAAGAAGAATTAATGGGAGTAATTTTATTAGATGATGTGCGCCATTTAATTTTTAAACCCGAAAATTACGGAATAGAATTAAAAGCTTTGATGCATCCGCCACCAGCATTTGTTAATTTTGATGAACATTTGGATACCGTAATGGATAAATTTGATTCCACCAATGCTTGGAATTTACCAGTTTTAAAAGAAGGTAAATACTATGGGTTTTTATCAAAATCGAAAATCTTCACAGTTTACCGAGATAAATTATCTTGCAGTAACAATATTGATTTTTAAACCTTTAACCTTAGGTAATTACAAATCTTTAAACTTACACTTAGCAATTGCATTTTAGGATGACCGTTTCTTTCGATTGCTGCGTTTAATTCGTTTAGGGTTTGATGAAAAAAACCAATATTACCGGCGTGTATAAATAAACTAAAGCGCACAGCGAATTTACTTTCGGCATCGTTCATATTGTTTAAACTTCCATCGGTATAATTACTAATTAAAACCTCGCGTAACATTCGTAAACAGTAGCTAATAAAATCTTTTTGTTTTTCGCGCCCCAAATTACTAATTTCATCAATCCATTCGATTAGGTTTTCCATTCGTAATTCGTAACAAGCACGCATCCATCGGATAAATAAATCGGTGTAAATTAAACCCGACTCTGGATTAGAGGATATTTTAATTGCTTTAACCATATCTCCATCGCACAAAGCAGCAATATCTTTAGCGTTGGATTCGGGTAAAGATTCGATTTTCATTAAACCATTAGTGATTTCCTGAGCACTTAATTTTTCGATATTTAAAATTTGTAAACGCGATATAATTGTAGGAAGTAATTCCTCAGTTTGATGACCAACTAATAAAAAAACACTATCAGGAGTAGGTTCTTCCAGCATTTTTAAAATTTTATTGCTAGCTACATGGTTCATTTTTTCGGGCCACCAAAGCAAAATCACCTTGTATTTTCCTTCACTTTTACGTAAAGATAAAAACTTATTAACGCTACCAATATCTAATTTATTGATAATTAATTGTTTGTTTTCGGCATTTAGTTCCTCCGTCCAATCCTCTAAAGTAAAATAAGGTTTGGTTTTTAAAAAATTAACCCATTCCTTATAAAATAATTCGCTTTGAGGATCTTTTTTTACACTTTCGTTGGTGTTGTTAGGGAAAATATAATACAAATCTGGGTGTTGAAAATTTTGATATTTTAAGCAGCTTGAGCATTTGCCACAAGAATCATTTTCGGAAGGATTTTTACAATTTATCAATTGTGCATAAGCCAAAGCCAACTGGAAATTACCACCACCTTCCTGTCCTAAAAACAATTGCGCATGGCTAACTCTACCTTGTTTAAATTGTGATAATAATTTATCTTTTGCTTTATGTAAGCCAATTACATCTTTAAATTGCATATCAAATGGGTTGCATTACTTGAAAAGTAAAAGTACAAAAATAACTTTACACACATATTTGTTTCATCAACTTTCTTTATTTGGTATGTTTTTTCTTATTTTCGTAAAGTTTTTAACAGGCAATAGTTAAAATTAACAACTTGCTTATACGTATGATTGTAAAAGAAATTAATGGAATGCAAGGTTTATTTGCAAGCCAAGATTATAAAATAAACGATTTGTTATTTACGATAGAAGGTGAAATTTTGGATATACCCACACGCACTTCTATTCAAATTTCAATAAATCAGCATGTAAATGTTCAAGCTCCTTTGGCATTTATTAACCATTCTTGTTTCCCTAATATTTGTATCGAAAATCAACAAATTAAAGTAATAAAACCGATACAATCCGGAGATCAAATTTGTTTTAATTACAATGAAACCGAGAATGATTTGGCGAATAAATTTGAATGTGTAGAATGTGGGCAATGGATAAAAGGAAGGTTGTTTTCCAAAGATTTTCCGTGTTTAAAAGGAGGTGAAAATGTAGGTGTTGAGGGCGAAATATTACAGGAAAATTTTTAAGAAACTTAAATTACAAACTAACGTTAAATAATTTGTGCATAAAACATTAACACATATAACATATAAAATTAAGCTACAGTTTTTAACTGTATGTTTATTTTTTTGTAGTGTTGTAAGTGTTGCACAAATAAAATATTGGGTAGGAGGAACAGGTAATTGGAATGATAACCAACATTGGGCTCAAAGCTCTGGAGGTGATGGAGGAGTTGCGATTCCCACTTTACAAGATACCGTAATTATAGATGATTTATCCTTGGATAAAGATTTAAGTATTGATTTTTCTGGTAAAATATTTGCCAAAACCATCCTTATACAAACCGCTAAAAACCTTTATTTTTCATCAGATAATCGAACGAGCATTTACATTTCTCAAACTTTTAATTTCCCTAAAAATGTTCAAAATCAAATATTGGGAAAAGTTACGGTTTTAAACACGCATAGCAACAAAATTCCTCAAAAATTTGGAGTGAACGAATTTGTAAATGTATTATCTTCTCCAACTTTTTCTAATAAAAATTTATTACAACCTTTATCTCTAGATATTACTATTGATGTAACTGATGTAAGTTGTCACAATGCCAAAGATGGAGAAATAGAGTTAACAGTTAATAATGGAACAGGGCCTTTTACATACGACTGGTTCCCCAATTCGCCACCCTTAAATGGAGATGGAACAAATAAAGTAATACAATTAGATCCTGGATTATATAATGTAATTGTTACGGATTTATTTGACGGTACAGAGGAGGTTTTGGTAGATATTCCAGTATCTAGTCCTTCGCCCATCACTATTGTTCGTTTAAATTCATCCTTAAATGTAACTTGTCCGCGTGGAAACGATGGTAGATTAAATACAACTGTTTTTGGAGGTCAAGGTCCTTATATCTTTAGTTGGAATACCTCTCCAGTGCAAACAACACAAAATGCTTTAAATTTGCAAGCAGGAAATTACCAATTAACCGTAACTGATGCTACTGGTTGTGTAGCAAATAGTCAGATTTTTACCGTAACACAACCTCCAGATATCCAAGCAAATTTTACAGATGTTATTACCGTAGATTGTAATGGGAATTGTAATGGAGAAGCCACCGCAGCAGTATTAGGAGGAACACCAGGTTATACCTATTTGTGGTATGATGCCAATAACGAAAATACGCCTGATGCACAAAATTTATGCGCTGGAACCTATAATATTAGAGTTACAGATAGTAGAGGTTGTTTAGATACAGTTCAGTTAATAATGACAGAGCCCGATGTTTTAACCCTTCCTTATGATTCCACCAATGTAACATGTTTTGAATTAGATAATGGAACCATCACTATAAATCCTACGGGAGGAACAGCACCTTTTAATTACAACTGGTTAAATACCCCTAATCCAGAAACAGCAGCTTTTGTAGATAGTTTACCACCAGGAACTTATAATGTTGTCGTAACAGATTTTAGAGGTTGTACGGAAACTACCCAAGTAAATATTGGAGAACCGAATATTTTAAATATTTCCATATCTTCTAGTGTGGATGTATTGTGTTTTAATGCCTGTACAGGTGAAGCAAATGCAGCAGTAATTGGAGGAACAACACCCTACCAAATTTCGTGGTTAAATGTAAATGGAACTCCAACAACTAATGCCGTTACTAATTTATGTGCAGATACATTTTTTGTAGCAGTAACAGACGATAACAACTGTACTGATACAGCTTCGATAATCATTACACAACCTTTAGATTCTATTTCGATTGCATTAACAGATACGGTTTTTAACCAATGTTTTGGCGAATGTGCAGGAGAAGCAACTGTATTAGCAATAGGAGGTACAGGCGGATTATCCTATTTTTGGTTAAATGTTTCAGGGAATCCTACTACTCCAAATGTTACTAATTTATGCGGAGATATTTATCAGGTAAGAGTAACTGATGATAATGGATGTAGAGATACCTTAAATGTAGAAATTCCATCGTTAGGACTATTAACAGGAAATGTAGTGAAAACAGATGTGAGTTGTGGAGGTGTTTGTGATGGAGAAGCCACGGTTATTCAAACAGGAGGTGTAAGGCCATACAGTTATGATTGGTACGATTTACCCGGAGGCAGCTCAGATAGTAGTTTAACAGGATTGTGCGCGGGGGTGTATAATGTAAAAATTACCGATGCTAATGGTTGTTTGGATACCGTTGAAGTTACGATAACAGAACCACCAACTTTATCTTTAAATTTAAATACCCTTTCGAATGTTGCGTGTAAAGGTGAATGTAACGGTGCTGTATCGGTTACAAGAACTGGAGGAACAGCTCCATATAATTTTTCGTGGTACGATACACCTGGAAATCCAACTATTTTAAATTACAATTTGTTTTGTGCAGGAACTTATAATTTAGCAGTTGAGGACGGAATAAATTGTAAGGATACCTTGCAAATTACTATTACAGAACCTGCTTTGGAGTTAAGTTCGTCCATTATAGATTCCTTAGATTTAAGATGTTTTGGCGTTTGTGCCGGTGAAGCAGAGGTGCAAGCTTTAGGAGGAACTTCGCCTTATACTTATAGATGGTACAATGCAGAAAATCAAACGGTATCTGCTGTAAATAATTTGTGTGCTGGTACTTCTTTTGTTGAAGTAACCGATTTTAATGGATGTAAAGATACCAGTTCGGTAAGTTTAACACAACCGCCTACACATGTTCGTGCAGAAATTACAGATAGTTTAGATTTAACTTGTTTTGGAGTTTGTATTGGATCAGCAACAGTGGCTTATTCTGGTGGTATCGCACCCTATACGGTAGATTGGTATAATTTCGGAAATGCCTCTACGGATCAAATTTCTAATATTTGTGAGGGAAATTATTTTGTGAGAGTTTTAGATGATAATCAGTGTGCCGATACAGTTTCTGTATCCATTTCTCAACCCACTCAAATAAATATTTTTAATACTTCTCGTTTACCAACTTGTAGCAACGATTGTGATGGGATTTTATCAGTTGTACCTTTTGGAGGAACAGGACCTTATGCATTGCAATGGTTAAATATTCCTGGAAATCCTACCGCTGCATCTATACCAAATTTATGTGCAGGAAATTATACTTTATCTATTACGGATGATTCATTATGTAATCGTGTGTTAAACGTTCCATTAAACAATCCTTCTAATTTATCCATTAGTATTGCTAATGTTACAGATGTTGCTTGTAAAGGCGATTGTTCGGGCTCGGCAACTGTAAGAGGAAATGGTGGTTTAACTCCTTATAGTTTTTCATGGACAAACACACCAGATCAAGGAACGGATTCTACCGAAAATAATTTATGTGTAGGAAGCTATACGGTTTCTATGACAGATTCCAATGGTTGTTCCATATCGAGATTGGTAACCGTAAACGAACCTGCACAATTTTTAAGCGGACAGCAAATAGCAATGGATAGTACTTTGTGTTTTTATAGTTTGGATGGCGAAGCAGAAGTGCAAGCTTCTGGAGGAACTGCTCCTTACGTGTACAACTGGTTTACTGCGGGTAACCAAATTGGTGCTAGAGCGGATAGTTTAAGTGTGGGTTCTTATTTGGTTGAAATTACCGATTTTAATGGCTGTTTGGATACTGTTGTAGCTACTATTTTTGGACCAGATACCTTACAGATTAATGCTTCCATCCGCCATATTTCGTGTAATTCTACGAATGATGGTAATATTAAATTAAATCCTACAGGAGGATATCCACCGTATAATTTTAACTGGTTAAATTTAGGAAACATCAATACAGATTCTGTTTTTAACTTAACTGCTGGTATATATCAAGTTGAATTAACAGATGCCCAAAATTGTGTGGATACTTTTGATATCGAAATTATTCAAACCACTCAGGTTTTTGGTGAGGTGAATAGTACAACTAACCTAAGTTGTTATAATTCCTGCGATGGTTCCATAACTGTTTCGGGAACTGGCGGTTTAGGAACTTATTTTTACGATTGGTATGATGCACCAGGAACCCCTTCAACGGCAACTGTAAATAATTTATGCGCAGGTACTTACAATGTTCGAGTGTATGATATTGCTCAGTGTAGCGATACTTTAACTATTTCATTAACTCAACCACAACCAATCGTTTATCAAAAAGATTCTACCATGGCAACTTGTAATGGGATTTGTGATGCAACAGCCGAATTAAATTTTGTTTCAGGAGATGCTCCTTTGTCGCTGGTTTGGATTAATATCCCCGGAAATCCTACAACAAACTCGGTTAGTAATGTTTGTTTCGGACCATTATATGTTCGGATTAGAGATGGAAACAATTGTTTAGATACCGTAACAATAAATATTGATGCACCAACGGTAGTGCAAGCAATTATTACGGATTCCTTAGATAATTTATGTGTTACAGATTGTAATGGTATGGCAAAAGTAACACCAGTTGGAGGTACTTTACCTTATACCTACTTATGGAATACTTTGGCTGCGGATAGTGTTAATGATGAAATTAATAATTTATGTAATGGTGTGTACACTGTTAGGGTAAGAGATGATAATGGTTGTATGGATAATGCTAGTGTAACAATCAATTCCCCAGATACTTTACAAACCGATTTTACGACGTATCCAGTGAGTTGTTTGGGGGGCAGTGATGGAAGAATAAAATTAAATGTTCAAGGCGGACAAACACCATATAGTTTTGATTGGTACGATTTAGGGAATTTAACAACAGATAGTGTATCTGTTTTATCCATAGGAACTTATGGTGTTGTGGTAACAGATTTTAATGGTTGTACAGATTCTTTAAGTATATCGGTTACACAAATACCAAGCTTACAAGCGCAAGTGATCAATAATATTCCGAATGTTTGTTTTGGCGAAAATGCGGCAGAAGTGGAGTTGGGAGCAGTAGGAGGAACGGTACCTTATGTATTTACATGGTTTACAATGCCAGGCGAACCTACGGGGACTTTACAAACCAACTTATTTTCAGGTAATTATCAGGTAGCTTTACAAGATGCATTAGGTTGTACAGATACCATTAGTTTTGCGATTTCTCCTCCAGATAGTATTCAGTATCAGGTAAATCTAAATGGAGTATCTTGTTTTGGAGTATGCGATGCCGAAATTACAGTAAATGTGAGTGGTGGAGTTGCACCTTATATTTACAATTGGTATCAATTACCAGGTAATCCAAGCACGAACACCTTACAAAATTTATGTGTAGGA
>JACCDH010028928.1_pt1 | contig 10401 bp, 11 predicted proteins | sample 7442481 | NCBI WGS metagenome assembly JACCDH01 (sample SAMN15323433, study PRJNA562643) | freshwater metagenome | isolation source: river surface water | place: USA:Blue River Watershed | collected 2017-08-15
ATTGTTGGCGCCGGCATCGTCGGATTAGCCACTGCCCTTAAGATAAAAGAAAAACAACCTGAGTTAAACGTCGTTGTTTTAGAAAAGGAAAACAAAGTAGCAGCCCATCAAACAGGGAATAATAGTGGTGTTATTCATAGCGGCATTTATTACAAACCAGGTAGTTTAAAAGCCAAAAATTGTATCGACGGCTATCACATGCTGATTGAATTTTGTGACAAACATGCTATCCCATACGACCTCTGTGGTAAAATCATTGTAGCAACCTCAGACTCCGAACTTACCGCCCTCGATAACATTTACAACAGAGGTATAGAAAACGGTCTTCAAGGTTTGCGCTATATCAACACAGATGAAATAAAAGCTTTAGAACCTCATACTTATGGTGTACGAGGTCTGGTGGTGCCGCAAACTGGAATAGTCGATTACAAAGTGGTGGCGGCTAAATATGCAGAAGTATTTCAGCAAGCAGGTGGTGTTTTAATGTTGAACACCAAAGTCAACGGCGTTAAAGAATCTAATGGCAAAGTTAATATCTCTAGTACCAAAGGTGATATAGAAGCCAGATTGATCATTAATTGTGCAGGTTTATACTGCGACAAAATTGCCGCTTATACTGTCGATGATTTACAAGTTAAGATCATTCCTTTCAGAGGAGAATATTATTCTTTAAAAAAGGAAAAACGTCAACTTGTTAAAAACCTCATATATCCTGTACCAGATCCAAATTTCCCATTCCTGGGCGTTCATTTTACGCGCAGAATAGATGGGGAAATCGAAGCGGGACCGAATGCAGTGTTGGCATTCAGAAGAGAAGGCTATAAAAAATCACAAATCAGTTTATCAGAATTATTCGAATCACTGACCTGGGGTGGTTTCATCAAAGTGGCAAAGAAATATTGGAAAACTGGCTTTGGAGAATTTTACAGATCCTTTAGCAAATCGGCCTTTACTACAGCTTTGCAAAAGTTATTACCCGAGATTCAGAAAAGTGATTTAGAACCAGGCGGAGCGGGTGTAAGAGCTCAGGCATGCGACAAAGACGGTGGATTAATAGATGATTTCTACATCAAAGAATTACCAGGACAAATTCATGTACTCAACGCTCCTAGTCCTGCCGCCACAAGCTCTCTCTCCATTGGCAATACCATTTCCGATTTGGCATTGAAGCAATTACATGGGTAATTCTTCCGACATCATTGATTACCACTTTCGTGAACCTGCCAAAGGTGAATTCCGTGATATTTTTCTAAAATACGCTCTTATGCCTTATGGCATACTTCTGCTTTTGATTCCAGCCTATTTCCAGTTCAAAACCATATTGGTTTTTGCACCATTGATTGTTATAAGTATTTTTCAAATCATCATTTACTTCTATTTAAAAGCGAAGTTTAATATCTACATCTATAGAATCGTTTTTAATCAGGAAGAACAAACGCTACAATTGGAATACATCGACAGACAAGAGAAGAGGCAGATAACAGTTCCCAATAAAACATTGAATATTCATATAATTATCCGAACAAACCAGATGAAGGCTTTCAGTTATTTTGATGTATTCGATAGTCGCGCAAGAAAAAAAATCTTACGACAATATTTTACTGGAGAATGGACTGTTGAAAAAGCTAAAACTGTATTTGAAGAATTGGCAAACTCAATAAAAGTACACGAGAACAAGCAGGTTGGATTTTAGAAGTTTATTGTAAAACTATCTTCATTACTGCGGGTTTAGAGCAGTTAAGTTCTGTTTTACATCTCTGTAATTTTTGGGAGATACTCTCTGGAAAACTATCACTAGTTGTGAAACCTGTGCGAGAAAAATATTCAGGAATTTCTGTAACGGTATACACCTGTTTGGTGTCTGTAGCTTCAAGAAGTGCTTTAACAATTCCACTACCAATTCCCAGATTCCGATAATCTTCCAGCACGCCGATAGACGCCAGTTCGCAGGCATCTTCGAAATAGCGCAATCTGCCGACACCAACAATTTCGCCTTTTACGAGTGCAACCATCCAATCATCTTCATCCAGGTCTTCCATATCCAGATTCAGTTCCTCCAGAATTTCGATGACATCAGGAAGATCAAAATGTTCGGCAAGTTTTATTTGGAAGGGTTGCATGGATGTTGGTGGTAAAAAAGTGTAAGCAAAGATAGTAAAAAAACAACCTTCCAGGTCTCCGACCTGGAAGGTTGTCATTTTTCCCAAACGGCTTTCACCCCGTTATTCCTCACTTCTTTCCAAAATCGTTAAAACGCTTAACACCTTCCAGGTGCTACTTCAATTCAAAAAACCACCAAAGACATACCCCATTTTTATGCCGCAGGTCAGCGCCAAAGGAGTGTCTTCGTAATTCCAGAAACCAAAAACGGTAGGTGTATTTTGTGGCGAAATAGAGTATGCAAATTCTTTAGATATATCATTAGATGTTAAGTAAGCACCTACTCCAAACATATACTCCAGAGAAAATCTTTTATACAAAACAAACTGCTTACCAAGTCCCACAAACACCGTAGCATGTGGATTATTCATACGTTCCTCAACTGTCATGTATTTACCTGGTGACACCAGCACAGAACGTTCTTCTACAAAATTCACAAACCCCAGACTGCCGCTCAGCTGAACAAACGACCCATCCAAAACTTGTGGACCAGGTTTACTGAGATACTTCCTATAGGCCATTGAGGCGGCGTAGCCTTTCGGCTGATTCATCTTAAACTGCGTCACTGGGAAAGTACCGAACGATTCGACACCAAAAACCAAACTACTTCTATTACGTTTAGAGGGCAAACCAAGTTCGTAGTTTAGCACCAATCGTCCGCCAATCATAGGAAAAAGATTGACTTTAATAATTTCGTTGTGTACTTTTTCAGGCGCAGTTTCTAACACATCCATTTTGTCAGTGGCAAGTATCATCGCAGAATCTGTCGACTGTGCACCGAGTGGCATTGAGATCAGAAACGCAAGAAAGGGAAAAAGTAACTGCTTCATTGTTTCAAATGTATCAAAAAAAATCGGATTTTTTCAACCTTCCAGGTCGTAGACCTGGAAGGTTGTCATTTTTCCCAAACGGCTTCCCCCTCGCTATCACTCATTCTTTTTAAAAAACAATAAAACGTTTAAGCACCTGGAAGCTTGCCAAGCTTCCAGGTGGTTCCAAAAAAAAATCCCCGAAGCGCTTAACTCCGGGGATTTTTTATTATTCCGTTTCTTTATTAGTAACCCATGCCGCCCATGTCTGGTGCGCCATGTGCATGAGGTGCTTCTTTTTCTTTTATCTCAACTAAAGCGCACTCGGTAGTTAGGATCATGCCTGCTACTGAAGCCGCATTCTCTAAAGCTACACGACTAACTTTGGTTGGATCGATAACACCAGATTTAATCAGATTCTCATATTGCTCTGTGCGGGCATTGTATCCGAAATCGTCTTTACCTTCTTTAACTTTTTGGACAATGATAGAACCTTCGCCACCTGCGTTAGCAATAATCTGACGCAATGGCTCTTCAAGCGCTCTTTTTACGATAGCAATACCAGTATTCTCATCATCGTTGTCGCCTTTTAATTGCTCTAAAGCTTCAACTGCTCTGATGTAAGCAATACCACCACCTGGAACGATACCTTCTTCAACAGCGGCTCTGGTAGCATGTAATGCATCGTCAACTCTGTCTTTCTTTTCTTTCATCTCTACTTCACTCGCAGCACCAATATATAACACTGCAACACCGCCAGCTAATTTAGCCAAACGCTCCTGAAGTTTTTCTCTATCGTAGTCGCTTGTAGTATTTTCAATCTGAGCTTTAATCTGGTTGATACGTGCTTCGATAGCAGCTTTCTGACCAGCTCCACCAACAATAGTAGTGTTATCTTTATCGATGGTAATACTATCAGCTCTACCTAAATCTTCCATTGTAGCATCTTCCAGCTTTCTGCCTTGCTCTTCGCTGATAACAGTTCCGCCAGTTAATACTGCGATGTCTTGTAGCATTTCTTTTCTTCTGTCACCGAAACCTGGAGCTTTAACAGCTGCAATTTTCAGAGAACCTCTGATTTTATTAACTACCAATGTTGCCAAAGCTTCACCTTCTACTTCTTCACTGATGATCAGCAAAGGTTTTCCGGTTTGAACCACTTTCTCTAATACTGGAAGTAAATCTTTCATGTTACTTACCTTTTTGTCAAAAATCAGGATGTAAGCATTTTCAAGATCTGCAATCATTTTCTCAGTGTTGGTCACAAAGTAAGCTGACTGGTAACCGCGGTCGAACTGCATACCTTCAACAACTTCAACAGTTGTATCAGTACCTTTTGCTTCTTCAACTGTGATAACACCATCTTTACCAACTCTCTCCATTGCTTCAGCAATCAGTTTACCGATTGCATTGTCGTTGTTGGCAGAGATTGTAGCAACCTGTTCAATTTTCTTATTGTCGTCGCCGATTTCTTTTGATAATTTCTTTAATGAATCGATGGTATTTGCAACTGCTTTTTCGATACCGCGTTTCAAATCCATTGGATTAGCACCTGCTGCTACGTTTTTCAAACCAGTAGTAACGATGCTCTGAGCCAATACAGTTGCAGTAGTGGTACCATCACCTGCTAAATCAGCAGTTTTGCTTGCCACTTCTTTCACCATCTGTGCACCCATGTTTTCGATTTCGTTCTCTAATTCGATCTCCTTTGCTACAGATACACCATCTTTGGTGATCACTGGTGAACCGTATTTTCTGCCGATAACCACATTTCTGCCTTTCGGACCAAGTGTAACTTTTACTGCATTTGCTAATGCATCAACGCCGCGTTTTAAACCTTCGCGGGCTTCTATGTTAAAATGAATTGATTTTGCCATTGTTTCTTATTTCGATAATTGTTGAATTGTTAATACTAAAATCAGATAATTGCGAAAATGTCGCTTTCTCTCATAATCAGGTAATCTTTTCCGTCTACATTGATTTCTGTTCCGGCGTATTTACCATACAATACGGTATCACCCGGTTTGCAAGTCATAGGCTCATCCTTCTTACCGTTACCTACAGCTACTATGATACCTCTTTGTGGTTTCTCTTTGGCTGTGTCAGGAATAATAATACCGCCTGCTGTTTTGATCTCTGCCGCTGCCGGCTCTACCAATACTCTGTCTGCTAATGGTTTGATGTTCATATGTAATGTAATTATTGTTGTACTCTCCTATCCTATCACGAACCATGCCAACAGGTTGTTTTCTGCCATTACTTATGAGAGTGACATTTTTTATTGACACCTTGTCAGTTTTTTTGTCAATATCTTTGCTAAGGCATTCCTTACAATTTCTTAACTTTGCACTTTCTAATCCATATTACATGTCGCAAATCGAGCCAAAAGGCATTTTAATTTCAGTGGGGGGGGCAGAAGACAAAGGGACAGATCTTGAACTGGGTATCATTTCCAGAAATAATCTTAACTTCTTCGAAATTGGTATTCTAAAAAACATTGTCAAAGAAATCAATAATGACAATGCAAGAATCGAAGTGGTGACAACGGCTTCCCAAATTCCGGATGAGGTTGGCGACAACTATCTGGATGCCTTTAAAAAGCTGGGCTGCAACAATGTTGGTCACATGAAAATTCGCAACCGCGAAGATGCCATGATGCACGAATACTGCGAGCGTCTTCAAAAATGCGATGCTATTATGTTTAGCGGGGGCAATCAGTTGCGCCTGACTTCCATATTTGGCGGTACAGAATTCCTTGAGATCCTCCACAAACGCTACGAAAACGAACGCTTCATTATCGCTGGCACAAGCGCTGGCGCAATGGCTATGTCTAATACCATGATCTATCAAGGCAATGCCACCGATGCTCACTTAAAGGGTGAGGTAAAAATCACCACTGGTCTGGCCTTCATCAAAGATGTTATTATCGATTCGCATTTCAATAAACGCGGTCGCTTTGCACGACTGGCTCAAGCTGTCGCCTCTAATCCATCTGCCATCGGCATCGGACTCGGAGAAGACACTGGTGTTATCATCAGAAATGGCTATGAAATGGAAGCTATTGGTAGCGGTGCAGTCATCATCATCGATGGTAGACATATCCGCCACAACAACATCGCCGACATCGAAGAAGGTCAGCCTATTTCAGTAGAAAACTTCATCGTCCACATCCTTGAAAAAGGCAACCGCTACAACGCCAAAACCAAGGTGTTTGAAGCTGCCGATGTCAATGTGTTTGATTAGGAGCGAAGGAACAGGATTTAGGAGGCTGGCGCGAGAAAATAAACCTTGATGTGCCAGATATATTGTCGAATCAATTTTATTGACTTGCTAAATTAAATGAGTAAATACAATTGAGCCCCATTTTATAAAATCCATAACCAGGTAAAAACACCGATCTATAGCCTGCTGCGATACTGTTGTCGACAATCTCTTTACTATCATAAGCCATGAACATGGTGTAATACTGAAACTTAAAAGAGCGCTTCACCCCTGTAAACTCATACCCAAAAGCCCATTCCATACAATCCGCAATTTTGGCGGAAGTACTAAATATTTTAACATCATCACCCCAATACTTACTTCTGGTGTTCAAGACACCTGACTCCCTGAAATTAACTCGTCCATAAGATAGACTTGTCACTAAACTATGTCTGCTACGAGCTGTGCTGTATAATTTAACACCCGTCTGAACACCTAATTTAATACAATATCCCCTAGATCTATAATCAGACATATTAATGTAACCATTCCCGCGACTATTAGAAACATCATTAAAATACAGGGCTGAACTAAGCGACAATTGCTTTAATATCTTATACTGACCGCATAATCCGATGTTCAGTCCGGTTTTATGTGGAGAAACAAAATACGTCCATTGAGTCAAGTCAACGCCCAATAAAACTTGTTTACTGGAATCAATGTTCACACCTTGGGCAAATACAGGTAAAACATAAAGACACAACGCTAACAACAAGCCTTTTTTCATCTTAATTTAATCTTTAACTCCACTTTCAAATCCATATATTCACCTTGTCTTAAATCATTTCGCTGACTAACGGAACTGCTATCCAAAAAAATCCCCGATGAACATTTGAGTATTTTAATCCCCCGCAATGCCATGTACACCTCATGACTCCAGCCCGTTGTCATCACCCTATTGTAGCCTAACCATATTGTGTCTTTACTCAAATCCTTTCTTTCAAAACAAAACACACTTGTGTCGCTTTTGATATTAAATGGCAGATAAAACACCGAATCAATTTTACCAAACACCTGGCGGTTGTCACTAATAAAAATTTTATTGACATCTTTCCCTGCACCGTGAAAGAAATTCACTAATCTCAAATCCTCAATTCCATTTTTAAAAACTTTAGTACTTACTTCATATGTGTACTGATTGGATGTAAAAACTCCTGGCGGGGTATACCCTGCTTCATTGGTGTCGCAAGAAATAAGACATAATAAACTCAATACTAATAGTTGTTTCATATAGCTTTTCTACATCCAAAAATAAGACTTTTTTATATAACTGCACATTACTCTAAATTATCAATTCCGACTGATAAATCATTCGTGAAGACACATAAATCATATAAAAAATTTACCTTTGCCCACATGCCTGCCTTCACAGCTTTCTTTGCCAAATTCTTTGTTTGGTCGTTTATATGGAAATGGATCAAACGTATCGTGCTCGGTTTTATCATCCTTAGTGTTGCCTCTGTTATTCTTTTCAGATGGGTGCCCGTACCTTATACGTTTTATATGTATCAGCGATGCGTTCAGCAAAAACTTGATGGAGAAACTGTTAAACTATACCGCGACTGGGTGCCGCTAGAGCAAATATCTCCCTATATTCAATTGGCAGTGGTATGTGCCGAAGACCAGAATTACCTTAAACATAATGGCTTCGATTATGGCGCCATCAGAAAGGCTTTAAAGTTCAATGAGAAAATGGAACAGAAAGGCAAATCCAAACGTCGGGGCGCCTCTACCATCAGTCAGCAAACAGCCAAAAATGTGTTCTTATGGCATGGCAGAAGCTGGATCAGAAAAGGCTTTGAAGTCTATTTCACTTTCCTCATCGAAACTTTCTGGAGCAAGGAACGCATCATGGAAGTCTACCTCAATGTGATCGAATTTGGCAATGGTGTATACGGTGTCGAAGCTGCCTCTCACGAATACCTTAACAAATCGGCTAAAAAACTAACGGCTAAAAATGCGGCTCTTATGGCCGTCGTTTTACCAAATCCTCGTAAGTTCTCCATTCAGAATCCAAGTGCCTATACCAAAAAACGTCAGGCCTGGTGCTTACAGCAAATGAAGTTCTGGGGACTGGAGCTCGACTACGATAAAGAACCTGAATAAACTTCACCCATAAAAAAATCCCGTTGCTTCTTCAACAACGGGATTTCTAATTTTTATATCTTTTAGATTAACTCACCAAAGTACCAACTTTTTCGCCCATCATTAAGCGTTTCAAGTTGCCTTGTCTGTTCATATCAAATACCAAAATTGGTAGTTTGTTCTCCTGACATAAAGTAATGGCTGTTAAATCCATAATGCTTAAACCTCTTTCGTATACTTCGCTGAAAGTGATGGTATCAAACTTCTGTGCGTCGCTGTGCTTCTCTGGATCAGCTGTGTATACACCATCTACTCTGGTACCTTTCAAAATCAAATCGGCTTCTATCTCTACTGCTCTTAATGAAGCTGCTGTATCAGTTGTAAAATAAGGATTACCTGTACCGGCACCAAAAATTACCACTCTGCCTTTTTCTAAATGTCTAATGGCTCTTCTTCTGATAAATGGTTCACAGATTTGCTCCATCTTAATAGCAGATAATAATCTGGTTTTTACTTCCATCTTTTCAAGTGCTCCTTGTAAGGCCATAGCATTGATAACAGTCGCTAACATACCCATATAATCACCTTGAGCTCTGTCTACCACTCCACCTTGTACACCTTGAACACCTCTGAAAATATTGCCTCCACCTATTACAATGGCGACTTCTACGCCTAGTGCTACGGTGTCTTTGATTTCGCTGGCGTATTGTTCCAATACTTTTGGATCGATGCCATACTGTTGGTCACCCATCAGGGCTTCTCCACTTAATTTCAGTAGTATTCTTTTATATTTCATTAAATTTAAATGCTGACGCGTGCTTAGATGCCTGCAAATTTAAAGGATTTTGTGCAATATTGAAAGCCTTTACTACCAAGACATTATCTTTACATGAACTTTCCAAACAATTTACCCATCGGCGAATTGACCATCTTCAATAAATTCTTATCGATGCCAATAAATCCACATATACCATCCAGGTCTTTGCTATAACCCGATGCCGTAAATGCACCAACCAACAAGTCGACTGCTTTACTCAAGGCAAACTGTCCTATCTCTTCTTTTTGCGGATGATCTATCCCTGCTGCATTCACAGCTACCTTAATATCTTTCTCGGCTTCTACTTTTAAACCTGATCCGTCATACGTTTTCTGTCCGAGTAAAATTTGCTCTATCTCGCCGCTGCCATTTTTCATAACATACGATTTTAATGTTTGGGTCAGGGTGTTCTGCCCTGCTGCACTCACCGATTTCAACTGCTGCTCGTTTAACCCATAGCATTCCTTCAAACTACTGTTTAAATCGGCAAATATTTTATCTGTTATTGATTTGTCCATCTTGCTTTTATATTTAAAACCAGGAACTCTTTTTTCTTCTGCTCGTACCTTTCAATCCGAGCACACCTAACAAGCCTCGTGTCACTTCTCTGACAATGGTTCTGGTGACTGAACTATTCATCACTTCTTCGAAGGTAGACTTACCTTTTTTCTCTTTAGGTTCTTCTTTTTCTTCTACCTCTGGCTCAGCTTCTTCAACTTTCTGTTCCAGCTTCCCGCTTAATATCTCGAAGGCACTTTGTCTGTCAATATCCTGATTGTATTTTTTGGCTAACTGAGAACCATCTACAATACTGTTCAACTCTTGCTCACTTATTACATCCATCCTACTCTGAGGCGCTGTCATATAAGCATGTACCAATGGCGTCGGAATTCCTTTTTCATTCAATACCGTTACCAGGGCTTCTCCTATTCCTAAGCTGGTTAGTAAATCGGAGGTCTTGTAATAATCACTCAACGGAAAATTCTCGGCGATGGTTTTAATAGCTTTTCTATCCTTCTCAGTAAAGGCTCTAAGGGCATGTTGAATCTTCATCCCTAATTGTCCCAGTACTTCTTCTGGCACATCTGTTGGATCTTGGGTGATGAAAAACAAGCCTACTCCTTTAGAACGAATCAATTTTACAATCGTTGTAATCTGATTCAATAAAGATTTTGAAGCTTCATTAAATATCAGATGGGCTTCATCAATAAAGATGCACAATTTTGGTTTATCCTGATCGCCTTGTTCTGGAAATTTTTCATAAATCTC
>JACCDH011223805.1_pt1 | contig 10401 bp, 8 predicted proteins | sample 7442481 | NCBI WGS metagenome assembly JACCDH01 (sample SAMN15323433, study PRJNA562643) | freshwater metagenome | isolation source: river surface water | place: USA:Blue River Watershed | collected 2017-08-15
AACTAAATTTGATTCAATACTTTATTGATTGCAGCCACCATTTTAGTCCCCTTCTCTTGAATTTGTTCCTCAGTCCAAACTAAGCTAATAGCAGAAGAGATACAACGACTCATAATGGCATCACTTTCTGCAAATTGTGTGTTTTGTAATTTGAGTAAAGCGGCTTCTTGTTCATGACTAATTCTACTTAAGGTAGTTGCATTTTTTAAATGATCCCATTTACTGATATAATGCCAATTATTGGCAAACCAATAAAAATTACCTGCCAAAATTCCCTGAGCTTTCATTTCATTTACAACAGCTTGTGTTTGTTCTGCTGTAGGCAAAAACCAACTCAAAAAACTACAGCTATCTTCTCCCCCTTCAGGCACTCTTCTAAAACTAACTTCAGGTATTTGTTCTAAATAAGCTCTGAGTGCTTTGTTGTTCTTTTTCTGTAATGCTAAGAAAGTATTTAACTTTTTAATTTGGGCCAACCCAACAGCAGCATGCAATTCACTGATTCTAAAATTATACCCAATAAAAGGATGCAAGTCTGCACCGCGGTCTACACCTAAATGGTCATGACCATGATCGGTATAACCATCTGCTTTTGTATAAACCGTTTTATCATTGGTCATTACCACTCCCCCTTCTGCACATGTAATCATTTTGACAAAATCAAAACTAAAAGTACCTGCATGACCAATGGTGCCTAAAGCTTTACCCTTATAAGTTCCGCCAATACTCTGGCAAGCATCTTCTAATAAAATCAACTGGTGTTCTTTACATATTGCAGCTAAAGCATCCAAATCGGCCATGCTGCCACACATATGAACGGGCATTACACATTTAGTTTTGGCAGTAATGGCTTTTTTAACCGCAGCTGGGTTCAAAGTAAGTGTATCATCAACATCTACTAAAACAGGAATAGCCCCCACACTTAAAACTGCTTCAAAGCTGGCAACAAAAGTGAAAGAAGGCATGATTACTTCATCACCCACACCAATGCCCAACGCAACCATCGCTGTCGTTAAAGCCGCTGTTCCTGACGAAGTGAGTTGCGCATATTGGCAACCGAATGTTTCGGTAATTGCTTTCTCTAACTCCTGGGCCTTCCATATACCTTTTCTTGGACCATCAAATCCATAGCGCATCAGAATACCTGTTTCCAATACATCGTTCACTTCCTTTCTTTCTTCGGCACCAAAAAGTTCAAAACCTGGCATATCCTAACATTTAATTGATTAAATATGCTGGCAAAGCTATAGAATCCATTCTTAAATTTGCACTATGAAACCAATACTCTTTTATTGTTATGATGCTTATTGTGGTTGGTGTTATGGATTTAGCCCTGTAATGATCCAAATAGCTAATCAATTCCCCAACTTGCAAATTGAAGTATTATCAGGGGGAATGATTTTACCCGAAAAACCTGTTCATATAAGTGCAACAGCAGGATATATTCAATCAGCTTATAAAACCGTTGAAGAGTATAGTGGGGTTAGCTTTGGGCCAGATTACCTATGGCATATTAATAACCCAGACCTGAGTGATTGGTATCCCAATTCTGAAAAACCAGCTATTGCTTTGAGTATATTCAAAGAAATATACCCTGAAAAGCAAGTGGAATTTGCTGCAGATTTGCAAAAAGCACTGCATTTTGAAGGTAGAGACCTTACCGACAATGAATCCTATAAGCATTTATTAGAAAAATACAGTATTCAGCCTGAGCTGTTTTATGAAAGGCTTAAAAGTGAAGAATATAAAGAAAAAGCAAACTATGAGTTTGCATTAGTGAAGCAGTTGCAGGTTACTGGCTATCCCTGTTTGCTATTACAGGAATCTGCTACCAAGTTCCATTTACTGGCCAGAGGGTACACACCATTTAACGATTGTAAAGCCAGATTAGAAAGGGCTTTAGAATCAATTCAATAATCAAATGCTTCTCCAAAACAATTTCCTTTACTTTGCACCTCAATAAATGAATTATGGAATACAATAAATTGATATCAGTTACTGGAATGAGCGGATTGTTCGAAATGTTGAGCAGCAAGAATGATGGCGCTATTGTAAAATCGCTAGAAGACAATACCACCAAATTTGTAAGCAGTAGAATTCATAATTTTTCTCATTTAGAAAGCATTGAAGTATACACTATCAGAGAAAACGTAAATCTGGCAGAAGTTTTTAAAGCAATGGATTCAAGCAAAGAAGCATTGCCTTCAGAAAAAGATCCCGCTGCTGTAAAAGCCTATTTCCAAAAAGTCTACCCAGATATGGACTTTGATCGCGTTTATGCAAGCGATATGAAAAAAATGGTGAAATGGTTTGGTGTATTGAAAGCCAATAATATTGCCATCGAATTAACAGAAGCACCAGAAGAAGGAGAATAAACCGATCCATTTCATACCTTGTGAAGCTATTAAACAAGTCGTATGAAAAAGTGGTTATTCATTCTAACACTATTACTAGGTAGTACTACCATACTAGTGGCACAGCGGTTTTATGAAGAAACACCTGAAGCCATTAAATGGGTAAACAAGAAATTTAAAAAACTAAATAAAGATCAGCGCATTGCGCAGTTAATGATCATACGCGCTCATAGCAATTTGGGCGCTGATCATGTTGAAAAAGTTTCCGAGACCATCCGCAAATACAATGTGGGTGGTCTTTGTTTTTTCCAAGGTGGCCCAGTAAGACAAGCAGTATTAACCAATATGTATCAATCATTGGCCAAAACACCTTTAATGATTAGTATTGACGGCGAATGGGGTTTAGGGATGAGACTAGATAGCGTAATCAATTTTCCTAGACAATTGATGATGGGAGCGGTAAATAATGCAGAACTAATTTACCAATTTGGTACTGCGGTAGGCGAGCAATGCAAGAGACTTGGAATTCAGGTAAACTATGCACCAGATATAGATATCAACAACAATCCATTGAATCCGGTAATTAACGACCGAAGTTTTGGAGAAGATAAATATAAAGTAGCATTGTATGGTACCGAATTCATGCGTGGCATGCAAGAAGTTGGCGTGATGGCAACAGGTAAACACTTTCCAGGTCATGGAGATGTAGCAGTAGATAGTCACTACGATTTACCCGTTATTAATAAGTCAAGGGCACAGTTAGATGAATTGGAACTATACCCATTCAGGGCTTTAATCAAGGCAGGACTAGGAAGTATGATGACCGCACATCTGTACATTCCAGCAATTGATACCACCGCAAATTTAGCAGCAACACTTTCTAAAAAAAGCATCACCGATTTATTAAAAAATGAATTAGGATTCAAAGGCCTCAGTTTTACAGACGCTTTAGAAATGAAAGGGATTACGAAGTATTTTCCTTCTGGTGCAGCTTCGGTAGAAGCATTGATTGCTGGCAATGATATGTTGTGCTTACCAGACGATATACCCGGCACCATTGCAGCCATTCGATCTGCAATTGATGATGGAAGACTAAGCTGGGAATCTATTAACGCCAGAGTAAAAAAAGTGTTATTAGCCAAGTATCACTTGGGTTTAAATAAAGTACAACCAATTGACACAACCAATTTAGTAAACGACTTAAATGTTCAAACCAATCGAATTAGAACATTGCTCAGCAAGAATGCCATTACTTTATTAAAGAAAGAAAACAGTCAAATTTTTCCATTAAAAAAAGGACAACGCATTGCATACATAGCCATTGGCGCTCCTGGAGAAAATGCCATTACGCAACAACTCAAAAATAATTTTAACGCTTCTGTGTTTTTATTTGGATCAAGGTCTACCATTGGTAAGCAGTTAATGGATGACCAATTGGCCAATAATATACCAGCAGAAAAAGCCGACAGCAGTGCAGCCAACGCATTAATTAAAAAAATAAAAGAGGAAGGATACGACTTGGTCATTGTTGGTATGCACAATTATAGTAGAAGGCCAGCAAAAAATTTTGGGTTGAGCAATGCCTCCGTTTATTTACAAAATGCGTTACAATCAATTAATACCCTCACATTGTATTTTGGGAACCCTTATGCAATGGCGAATTTGAATAACCCTACCAACCTAATGGCTTGTTATGAAGACGACGAAATAACCCAAGAAGCAGTTTATGATATTTTGATTGGCCGCAGTGAAGCAAAGGGCATTTTACCAGTAACCGTTACTCCTTCGCTTACCTATGGAACGGCCATTACTTATAATAGTTATTTCCCAAAAGTACAGGCTTGGGAAGTAGGCTTAGACGCCAACAAACTAAATAAAATCGACTCCATTGCCAATGATGCTGTTGTAAAAGGAGCAGTGCCTGGATGCGTTGTTTTAGTAGCAAGAAAAGGGAAAATTGCTTACCACAAAGCATTCGGTTATACCACCCTCGATAAGAAGGAACCCGTTAACCCATCTATGATTTATGATTTAGCATCCGTCACAAAAGTATCTGCTACAACGGTTGCAATAATGAAATTGGTAGAAGAAGGTAAAGTAGATTTAGAAAAAACATTGGGCGATTATTTAGATTGGACAAAAAAGTCTGATAAAGCCAATTTGAAATTAAAAGACATTCTATTACATCAAGCCGGACTTAAATCATTCATTACTTTTTATAAAGAGCTCCTAGATAGTGCCAGCGGAAAACCTTTGCCAGCTTACTTTAGAGAGCGTCCTATGCCAGGGTTTTCTGTACGTGTTGCCGAAAATATTTACTTGAGAAATGATTGGCAAGACACCATTTTCAAAAGAATACTAACCAGTCCATTAACGCAGCAAGGACAATATATTTACAGTGACAATGATTTTATTTTTCTTGCAAAAGTCGTGGAAGCGGTAAGTGGAAAAAACATTCATGAGTATAGTAAAGAAATATTTTACAATCCACTTGCAATGACTACCACTGGGTTTACTCCAAGAAAATACTTTTCTTTAAATACTTTGGTACCAACAGAAGAAGAAAAGCATTTTAGACAGCAAATGATGCGAGGAGATGTTCATGACGAGGGGGCTTCTTTGTTTGGGGGAATTGCAGGCCATGCAGGTTTATTTAGTAATGCATATGATTTGGCTCAACTATATCAAATGCTGCTAAATGGGGGAAGTTTGAATGGGCATCAATTTTTGAAAAAAGAAACCATACAACAATTTACCGCATACAATAGCCCAAATAGTAGAAGAGGCCTAGGTTTTGATAAACCCGAGAAAGACAACCAAACAAGAAAAGAACCTTATCCATCTAAATCCGTTTCCTTAAACACATACGGACATACGGGATTTACTGGAACCTGTGTTTGGGTAGACCCAGATAATGAATTAATCTATATATTCTTGTCCAATAGGGTTACTCCAACCAGAAATAACACCTTATTTGGAAAAATGAATGTGCGTCCAAATATCCAGGAGGCCATTTATCAGGCGATTATCAATTAACATCATATTTATATGTGAATACCGCGGTAAGAATTAACTTCATTGTATAATTTTTATTTATGAAACGCGGTATTCACTATTTTTTGCTGATTGGAATCAGCAGCATTCTCCTGATTTCTTGTTCTAACAATGCCCCAAAGGAAACCAAATTGATTCCTAAGGAGGCAATGGTAGTAGTAAGCATTGATCCCAACGCTTTTAAAGAAAAATTACAAAACGGTGGAATAAGTATAGACAGTATACTTAATAAAGGATACGAAAAAGATTCAACCAAACCCGAAGACCAACAAAAAGTAGCTGATTTTAGAAATGCATCGGGCATTAATTGGGAAGAAAAAATCCACTTTTTCAGTTACCCGCAAAAAGAAAATAAAAATGCCAATATCATGAATCTACTTTTTAGTATTTCAGATTCGGCAGTTTTTAATCAATACCTGAGCAAACTGAATTGGAAAGACAAAAAAGCATTTTCAAGAGAAGAAGATTACCAATACTTGCCCTTGAGCGAAAACAATATATTGGCTTGGAATAAAGAACATGCGTTGGTAATGATTTATGAAAACAAAGTAGTGCCTTATTACGATACTGTAAACATGCGCTTTATTATCCCTGAAAAAAAGGATAACAAAAAAGCGATGCTAACAGAATTGACTCGCTTGTTTACCCAAAAAGAATCGGCTTCAATGGCATCTGTTAAAGAGTTTGGTAAAATGTTTAAAACCAAAGCAGAGGGCTATCTATTTGCAAGTTCTGGTGGAACATTGGCTGCTTTGAGTGGCATGCCATTACAATTACCAAAATTAGAAGAGTTAGTCAATAACAATTATACTTCCGCAACACTCGCTTTTGAAGAAGGAAAAATTATAGCGAATTCAGTCACTTTTACCAACCCTTTATTGAGTAGTATTTTAAAAAAATACGCTGGACCAACTGTTAATACTGACTTAATCAAAACTTTCCCTTCTCAAAATATTAATGCCATTGTGATGGCTTCGTTTAATCCTGCTATTTTTGGTGGTGTTCTAAAAGAATTGGAAGTAGAGGGATTTGTAAATGAATTTTTAAAAAAATCTGGCGTTACTGCTGCTGAATTATACGGAGCAATTAAGGGTGATATAGCAGTGGTAGTTTCCGACTTAGGTGCAGGTATTCCTGAGCCACAAATAAGGAAAGATGAGTTATCCTTGGTCGTAAAAAAGCCATTGGGAAAATTGATTATTAATATCCCTGCTGGCAATTCAGAAAGTTATCAAAAAGTAATGGCTAAAATTGCAGAGCGTGGATTTGCTGTAAAAAAAGGGGATGAATATAAATCGGGTGACTTATTTGGTCAAATGGGTATTTATATGGTAGCAAATAAACAAGGAATTATTATTGCTAGCGATTCGGTTACTTATGCTCAATACATTTCGAATAATTCAAAAGCAACCATTAACAATGAGGCTTTAAATTATTTTAAAGGGAAATCAACGGTGCTTTATATTGATGTAGCCAACACACTGAATGGCTTTATCAAAGACTCTTCAGGTGGATATTACAATTCTTTAATTACTGCAAAGAATACCATCAAAGACATTATGGGAAGCTCTGAAAACTTCTCCGATAATAGCATTCGTTCTGTTTTAGAAATCAATATGCAAAATCAAAAACAAAACAGTTTAGTTACGCTAGTAAGTTTATTTACCAATATTGCAGTTGACTCTAGGGCAGTTGCAAGAAGAGAAAAAGAAATGGAAGAAAAATTATTTCCATCAGGAATACCAACGGTGATAAGAGCTAACTAATGCATTTTAGTTTACATAATGTGATACCAGCAATACTTGCAGATCGTCCATCTGTAGGTATTTCTGGTGTTTGGGGGAAACGGATTGAATGGGAAAAAGGGAAATATATAAAAATAACCGCTCCAAGTGGCACGGGTAAAACGACTTTGGTTCATCTACTTTATGGTTTAAGAAAGGACTATACAGGTACCATACAATACAAGGGTAAGGACCTACTTTCACTCACCACAGATGACTTAGCTACCTTAAGACAAAATCATTGGAGCATCGTTTTTCAAGACTTAAAACTCTTCCCTAATTTAACCGCCAGAGAAAATATTGAACTAAAAAGAGTTTTACAAAATCCAATTATTGAGAAAGAACAAATAGATGAAATGGCCAATCAATTGGGTGTTTGGTCAATTTTAGATCAGCAAGCTATGCACTGTAGTTATGGTGAACAGCAAAGAGTCAGCATTATTAGAGCACTCATGCAGCCTTTTGATTTTTTAATTATGGATGAACCCTTTAGTCATTTGGATAATGCAAATAAAAAAATTGCTGCAGATTTAATTGATACAGAATGTAAAAAAAGAAATGCTGGACTAATTATTACAGACTTAGACAAAGATGACCATTTTGATTATCAGATAAGTTTAAACTTATAAGCTTTGTTAAATCACTTATTAAAAAAATTGATTCGGAATCATTCGGGTATTATTCGAATGGCCACTTCAAGAATTGGACTTGGCATTGCTGTTTTTCTTTTATTAACAGCCATTCAAATTCAAACGAATTATCATTTTTTATTGAATAGCCCCAATAACAAAGACAGTATTGCAGACTTTTTAGTTATCAATAAAGTGGTAGACAATAATAATTTAGGAAATACCAAATTGGATCAACAATTAATTGAGGAAATTACCAAGCAGCCATTTACAGAATCTGTTGGAATACTGACCCCTAGTAGGTTTAAAGCCAGTATTCAAAGTATTAGTGATCGATTCCCTTTTTATACAGATATCTCTTTTGAAAGTGTTCCTCAAAATTTCATAGATGTTAAAAATGAGGAATTCAGCTGGGACCCGAGTGCAGCATATGTTCCTGTAATTGTTCCGAATATGTTTTTAGACATATACAATTTTCAGTTTTCAATTTCTCAAAATCTCCCTCAGCTTACTCCAGCTATCGTCAAAATGATTGTATTCAAAATAACGGTATATGGCAAAAATGGGCCAATCAGTTTCAATGCAAAAATTGTTGGATTAAGTGATAGAATTGCCTCAATGTTGGTACCTGCAGCATTTATACAATGGGGTAATCAATATGCTGAAAAAAGTGCTGATACTGAAATTTCTCGATTAGTATTAAAAACAAAAGACCCATCAAATGCTGCGATTGCAAGTTTTTTAAAGAAGAATAATCTGAGCACCAATACAGAGAAATTAAGATTTAGCAAATACAGAAAAGTGATTGATACGGTAGTGGCAATTGCTGGAATTACAGGGGGGATCATGTTGCTTTTTGCATTAATCATATTTACCTTGTTTATACAATTAACTATTGCCAATTGCAAACAAGAAATTATTTTATTGATTACACTTGGAGCTTCTCCAAAACAGTTATCTGTTTTTTTACTAAAGCAATTCTACCCAGGAAATTTATTAAGTATTATTTCAGCAACAGTTGTTTTAATGTTGGTTCAATATGGCACGAAGTTATTATTAGAAAAGCAAATGATCATGTTGCCTGCTTTTATTTCATTGCCTACCTTAATCACTGCAATAACGCTATCCATTTTGTTGTGGATAGTAACTAAAAATGCTATTCTAAAGCATATGAATACCTAAACATGAAGCATTTCTTTAACCATTTCTAAAGACAATGGCTTGGTAATATAATCTACTACCATTGGGTACTTTCTAGCTCTATCTCTATCGTAAGTATCTATAGATGACGATAACACAATTACTTTAGACTGTATATGAAACTGACGATAACTTTCTAAAAATTCCCATCCACTTCTAAAGGGAAAATTCACATCTAACAAAATCAAATATTCACCAGACTGATCTGCAGTTTTAAGAAAAGCTTCGGCTGCATCTATATCAGTAAAAACGACTACTTCTATCGCATTATTAACCATTTGAATAAGCCGCTTATTGATGACATTTGTTAAACCATCATCATCAATCAAAATAATTTTTTTGTACTGGTGATTCTTTTTATAAAAATCAAAATAGCCATCAGTTTGATTAAAGGATAGTTTATGATTGATTTTAAAAATGGTACTATTGATAACTTGAATTGAATGCCTAGAAGCAGCAATCATTTCATTGCGTTCCTTTTCACTGATTTGAATATTATCCAGCATTTGAATGATGGACTGAATTTTAGCATATTCATGTCTCAATTCATGGGAAGTTATAAAAGACAATTCTCGAAAAGTTTTGTCGCTTTTTTTTTGCTGTTGTTCAAACCAAAGAATATCAGTTACATCAGTTAAAATACCCGTAATACTGTAATCATCAGTTACATCTGAAAGTTTAGTGCACCGTAAATTAAAGACCCTACAAACACCTTTTTTACAAAAAAAGCGAATATTTTCTCCATCTTCATTCAATGAGTTTTGATCAATTGGGGAAGCTAATAATTTGTGTAACAAGTGTCGATCGTCTTCATGTGCAATCGCAAACAAATTATTGAAAGAAATTTCTTGATTGACTTGAAAATTTTCTGGAAAAAAATTGGCAAAATGCTCGTTGTAAAAAGTGAATTGTTGATTGACTTGATTAGCCAAAAACAGTGCATTTTGAGAAAGCGCAAAAAAGCGTTTTAGTGCAGCAAAAGCCAGCTTTTCGTTCAAAAACAACCGATTTTCAGTAGACATACAACAACTTTAAAATGGGGATGCGGTCTTTTGCCGTAATTTCCTTTGTTCAGGCTGTAAAGATGAGATTGAAAAAGCCAAAATACTGTGGTACTTATATATATAGTAACCGTGATTTCACCCTATTTTTTGTAGTGGTAAATTTAATATGTTGATTTTAAATGTTTTACGAAGTATTTATTTTTTTAATAAAAAAACTGCTGATACATTGTGTACAATCTTGAATTAATTTACATTCACAATCCTCGCAAACATTTAAATAGCTAGTTATGAAAAACCTATTATCGAAACGCTTTTTAGCTTTAGGAGTAATCGCTTCACTAAGCTTTACTGCATGCCAAAAAGCAGAAACTGAAAC